>Ga0209302_10000289_pt1 | contig 30479 bp, 38 predicted proteins | sample ArcOceMetagenome_2_FD_187445 | JGI IMG/M metagenome (GOLD analysis project Ga0209302, IMG submission 187445) | Marine eukaryotic phytoplankton communities from Arctic Ocean - Arctic Ocean ARC135M Metagenome (SPAdes) (version 2) | ecosystem: Environmental > Aquatic > Marine > Oceanic | place... | reverse complement strand
CTCATCGTGTTGTTGTCGTCGCACTCGTCCAAAGCGCTCCACGGGACATTCTTGCCGTCACCACAGGTGGGAGAGCACGTGTCGAAGCCGCCGATGCCAGAGCCGCCGGCCACCTCCGTCGTAGAGGCGCAGTGGAAGCCCGCCTCGATCTTGCAGAGGGCGCTGCAGCCATCGCCGCCGGCGGTGTTGTTGTCGTCGCAGCCCTCGGCGGTCGAGCGGATGCCGTTGCCGCACACGTGCACGGGCGTCACGTACGTGATCGCTGTGGCGGTAAGCGCTCCATTGGCGGTGCCGTTGGCCGCGGCCTCATCGGAAAGCGTCGCGCTTGAGGCGAGCAGCGCCTCCTCAGAGGAGTCTGCCGGGTCGAAAGGTGACTCTCCCGCGTTCTCAGTCGCCACAGCGAAGAGCGCGCTGACTGATGCGCCGGCGAGTCGCCGTCTCGCGCTCGCGCCCGCGCCCACGCCGCTCACGTACGCGGAAGAGAGGGTCAAGTTAGAGGCGTCAACGAACAGCGGTGGCTGCGGCCCGATGTGCGCCGGCTCACCAACAGCGTAGAAGCGGACGCGCCACGCAAGGCCGCGCGCGGACTGCGTGCGGAACACCTCGATCTCCCCAACCGTCGACAGCGCCTGCAGCGCCAAGCGCACTTGTGTCGCCGAGGCGTCGGGCGGCAAGAGCTCTGTGGTGGCGTTGGCGAAGCTGAGCCGCATGCCGCCCTCAAGCGCGGCGAGCAGCGCAGTTGAGGCGTTGAGCTCTACCTTGAACTCAGGAAAACTCATGTTGGGCGGTGCGGCGCCGGCTTGCTGTACCGTCGTCTCGGCGAGCAGCGCGCCGTGCGCGCGGCTCGTGTCGAGTGCGATGAGCGGCATTGCGCCAAGATTGAGCGGCGACGGCACGAGCGCGCCGTGGTGAAACTCCACGTCGAAAAGGAGTGTCACCTGCCCAGGGGAAGGCGGTGAGGAGGTAGGGGCGGCGGTCGCGGCGGCTGTGGCGGCCAATTAGTGAATGTGCTAGCGGTGGGGTGGCCGGGGTCAGGAAGCGAGTAGGGTGGATGACTGGAAGAGACAGGTGGCTGATCGGAAGTGGCAAGTGGCTGGCACAAAAGGGCAGGTGCCTGGCCTCACCGTGCCCGCGCTCTCGTTTCGCAGCGCGCCCACCAAGTTCACGCCAACGACCGACACGACGCTCAAGCTCTCTAGGGCGCCCTTGACCAGCCCCGCGGCGTCCCCCGAGGCGTACCCCAGCGCTATCTGCGTGAGTTGGTGCAGGTTAAGCGCGCTGTCGTTGGCCAACTGCTCTCCGTTGAAGCCAAGCAGCAGCTCTCCGCTGAGCGGCGCGTTGCTGCCGGGGGGCGGCGTCGCGGGTGGCGGCGGCAGCGGCGGCGCGCCCGGCGGTGGCGGCGGCGTCCCTGGCAACTGCGGTAGCGACGGCACCAGCGTGAAGGGCGGCGGCGGCGGGGGCAACGCGAGGAGGCCATCAATGAGCTGTGCAGGAGGTGAGGGCGGCGCGGCCGGCGTGGGTGTGGCTGGCGCGTTGCCCACGAGCAAGAGGCGCTGGACCTCACGCGTGTACACTTGGCTCACGTTGGCGTCAGCCTCGGCCGTGGGGACTGTCGGCGTCTGCATGTGGATACAATAAGACACAAACGTTTAATGTATAATGCCAAATGTTGCGTAAGCTATGGTGGCTACAGGGACAGGGGGGGTCTTGCCATGCATGCATGTGCTTATAAACAGGACACATACGCCCATGCGCTGCCTGCAGCGCCATCGCCACGATAGTGTAGCCCGTGTCGAGTGACCCTTCCAGCGCCTTGCTCCTGGTGGCGTTGGCAAGCCCGAAGAGTGCGGCTGTCGTGTCGGCCTCGGTCTTTCTGGCCGCCGCTGACGTTGCCACGCAGCGGCCTTCCCTCAGGCCAAAGCCCGCAGAGCACTCAGTGCACGCGTCTGGGCCGCGGCAGCGCGCGCAGTTTGGCGCGCACGCTGCGCATGCGCCGAGGGCGAGCGCGCCGTACTCGCCGACAGGGCACGTCGCTGCACAGGCGCCGGGTCCACCGCCCGCGGGCAGAAGGAGGCCAGGCGACGCGCACGCAACGCACGCCGCAGGGTCAGCGGGCGTGGTGCACTTGCTGCACGTGCCGTCACACGGCGCGCAAACGGCCACCGCGACGTTTGGGTCGGCGGCGGAGCCATCGGGGCACGCCGCGAGGCACGCGCCGCCGATCAGGAGGGGCGTGGTGCCAGCTGGGTCGCAAGCCGTGCAAGCCTGGGACTCGGGTCCGTCGCAGCTGCTGCACGTTGGGTCGCATGCGCCGCACGTGGACGTGCCGTCTAAGCGCGCGTACTGCTGCGGCAGGCAACTCGGGCCACACACGCCGCTGGTGAGCACCGGGTTGAGCCATGGCGCGGCGCGGCACGCGAGGCAGACGCGCGGCGCGGCGGCGGTGCAAGCGGCGCAGTCGTACACCTCACACGGGGCGCAATGGCCGCTGCTGAGTGCGTAGTGGCCCTCCGCGCACACAGCAACGCAGGTGCTCTGCCCGCCTCGCCGCCGGGCGCCCGCCGCACAGTCGGAGTCGCCGAAGGGTGTGTTTGGCGTGGGATCGACGCACTGTGTGTGGTTCGGCCCCGAGCAGAGTTGACAGGCCGCGTCGCACTTTGCACACGCGCCAAACGGGTCCGTGTACTGGCCGTGTGGGCAGCGGGAGACGCAGCTACCAAGCATATCGAGCGAGGCAAATACCGTACTGGGGCAGCCGCCGCGCTGGGAGCACGCGTTGGGCGTGCACGACGTGCATTGCGTGGCGCGAGGGCCCGAGCACGTCTTGCACCGCGCGGCGCATGGTCGGCAGACGCGCGCGCCGTCAGCGTAGTGGCCCTCAGGGCAGTGGAGCAAGCATGCGCCGCCGAGCAGGTACGCGTGTGCACCGACGTCGTCGCAGCGCTTGCACTGGTCGGGCGCGGGGCCGAGGCACTCGCCCCCGCAGCTCTCGTGGCACGCCGCGCACGTGGCGTTGCCACCTAGCAAAGCGGTGACGATCGCATGGCCGGCGGGGCAGCTGAGGCCGCACTTGCCGCCGTGCCGAACCTGTACACATATATAATTGGCAACCTGGACAGAAGCGTGCAGCTTCGGTACAAAGGGTTGCAGTATGGGCACTTCAGGCTGCAGCCCACAAATAGGGGTGCAGCCTAGGTACAAAAGATTGCCGCTGTGCCGCACCGGTGCCTCGTCAGCGCATGTGAGGCACACACCGGTGGCGTCGCAGTGCTCGCATTTGGGTGGGCACGCCCCGCCCGACACCGGCCTCGAGCAAAGACAGTCTCCCTCAGCGCAGTTGGGCGCGTGCTCCCACCCCTCGTCGCACGTGCAGCCGCCCGCGTAGCACGAGCCGTGCGGGCCGCACGTGTCATCCGCGCTGCATGCGTCCTCCGCCAGAATCTCGACGTCGATGGCCGTCCCGCCATCGCTGACGCCCGCCAGGCGGCGACGCCGAGTCGAGCCTGGAACGATCTTGGGCACGCGCATGCGGCTGGCAGGGATGCCGAAGAGCGATGCGAGGTTGCGCACCAGGTAGTGCCTGGGGCGAAGGGGCGAAAGTGACACGTCACCGCCATAGCCTGCATTATTGGGCTGCTGCAGTTTCGGGGGGCGAACAGCGCTGGCAGCGGTGCTGTGCGGGGCTCCTGACGCGTGACGCTTCTTTGGCCACTTTTGCCCCCCAGGGCAGTGCGGGTCGAAGAAATCTTCAACAGCGAGCTCGATGCCGATGGAAAGCACGATCTTCTTGACCTGCACAATCTCAACGCCCTGTGTGCCGCCGCACACGACGACGTAGACCTTGTTCTCCCAGCCCGCGAAAGCGTTTGAGCCGCACGGGTCGGACACGGCCGGCTTGCGCATCGAGAAGTTGTACGAATTGGCGCTCGTCATGTGCGTCTCGAGCGGTGGCACCAGCCTCCCGTTCCACAACACCTCGAGCTTCTCCGGGTTCGAATAGAAAATCGACACCACGAGGCGCGCTGCGTGGATACGCGTGTGCATAAATAAAGACAGATGGATGCCACATGTTAATAGATGCACGATGCATGCGTGCACAGCTTCACCTCGCGTCAGCTCGGCCACACGTGTCTCGCCGCTACCGTGCGGCATCATCAGCCGGAGGCGCTGTGGGTTTGTACCCGAGAAGGCTAGGTCGTAGCTTCTGTTGACAGCCACCGTGCTGTGGAAAGTCATTAGCCGGCCTGGGGTTGAACTTACACAGATTATCGACTCTGGCGCTGCCTGACATCAGCGCTCTAGCCTCTGGGAGCAAGATGAGTGGCTCAGGGGGCTCCCCGCGGATGCAGAGAGCAGGTCAGGCCTCGATGAGGCCGGTGAGGCGAGCTGTAGCACTTACAAGACGGCCCTTTCAACATGCTGGCCGGCGAGCGCATGAGTAGCCGCCGCAGCCGGACGCGCCCTGGTGGTCCCACCCGGCGTTCATGATATCAACAAAACCACCCGAGGCCAGAGTCACGGGCACCAGCGAGCGGGTGCGGTGATCCTCGTCCATGCTCTCGATAAGCAGCCGCGCAGGCACCTGGGCAGACATACACATGCCCTTAGTACATACAGGCAGCTGGGCATACATATATACTAATATGCTTTATGTGGGTGGGTGCAATGGTGATGAGAGGCTAGCACGCACCATCGAATCTTTGGGGCAAAACCACGCGTTCATTTGCGTGTTCAGAGTGCAGCCGGCGCGGTACGTGCCATATCCAGAGTATGCGACCTCGCTGTGCGTCTTGCGCGGCGTGCGGCATGCCGGGTCGTAGAGAGCCGAGCCGCTTTCGCACGATATGCCACTCTGACCGAGGTAGAAGTTCTTCTCATCGCCCGGGTAGAAGACCATGCGATTGCGCCAGTCCGCCTCGATGGCCGACGCCAGCTGCCGCCCATGCGCAACGTAGTCGTGGTGCCGCACGGCCCACGCACGCATCTCGCTCTCGTCAGCGCTGTCCACTTTGAGAATCTGCAACTGTCTCGCGCGCTCTTCACTACGTGCCACCCTCTGTGCGAACAGCTGCTCGCCCGCCTGTAGCTGCTCGGCCCTGTCGGGCGCCGCCAGGCCCCTCCGCCTGCGGTACGAGAAGATCCCGCCAGCTTCCTCGAGTACGTCATGGTAGGCCGCCATATCGCAACCGGGGTCTCCAGGATCGTTGAGCGGGCAGGGATCGTATAGCATCTTCGTGGGTATGTTGTAGAAGGTGTACTTGCTCGTATCCGCGCGCCGCTCGCTCATGTACTCTGCGCGCGAGAGCACAGAGGCGTCGGGTCCAAGGCCGATGAGCGTGCCGTCAAGGTCGTGGATGATCACGTGCTTGAGACCGTCGCAGTCCATCGCAACGCACTTGGAGCCCGTGATCCACGAGCGCTGTGGTGCGGGCAAGTACGCAAGGTTGAGGCGCGACGCCTCGTCGATGCTCGTCTCCGAGAAGAAGAGCGGCGGCACGACGTCTGACGAGTTCATCCCGCCGCCGCGTAGCGGCTCGAGCACGGTCGACGTACCGCAGTGGTCGAAGAAGCGCTGAAAGGAGGAGCGAGTCACGCGGACCTCCGAGGCGAGAGGCGGGTCGGAGCCCTCAGGGTGGTTAGTCCCATATATGCCGTACTCGTAGCCGCCGCCGATGGGCCCACACTGCTCGGGCGAGAAGCCACTTTTGGAGGCGGATACGGGAAGCAGTACGCCCCACTGCTGGCCGCAGTACGGGTTGGACTTTGAGCGGCCGATGAAGACTGAGTCGAGGATGGTGAGCCGCTGTAGCCGCACCACGTGCTCGACGGGGCTCGTGCCGACAGTCGACCAGACGAGGCCCTTCTGCGCGTCGGCCACGACCATGTTCGCGATAGTCGGCTGTGAGTTTCGCGTGTCTGTGGCAAAACCCCAGATGGCAATGTAGCTGATCGACCAGAGGGTCATGTCGCGCAGCACGCCTCGGCTTGACCCCGGTGCGCCGGTGGCCCCCTTGGCCACCACGCCGAGCCTCGTGCCGTGCGCCGAATTGTTGGCCCAGTTGCTCTGGCGCAGGCAGAAGCTGCCCCCCACGGCCACACCAAAGCTAAAGCCGGCGAGTGTGGCGCCTGACACAACGACATTCTTGATGGTGGGTTTGCAGCTGTGTACAACCACGCCGGACGAGCCGCCGCCTCCGATGTCCCAGTAAAATTTCTGCCCGCCGTAGTTAGTGAGGCAGTCGAAGATCACAACGTCCAGCACCACCAAGCTGCCGCCCACCTGCAGTCCGGTAGGTGCGCAAATAATATACACACATGGATAATACATACATGGATGCGGATAATACACAGGTGTATGTTGTGCACAGATACATGCCCGCCTGCAGCCCAGTGTCCGAGTGATAGATGACGATATTCTCCACGTGCGAGCTGTCTGCGCCGCTACCCATCGCCCGGATGCCGTCGCCCAGCCGCGGGTTGATAACGGAGCTGCGGATGTCGCATTCACCCAAGCACTTGAGCATCGCCACCATGAACTCACCCGTGCGCACCGACACTGGGCCAGGCATATGCGCGCCGCCGTGCGAGACGCGCACGCCATGTAGCAGCGTCCTCGAGCCCCGCTGGCTGACGAAGAGTAGGCCCGACCTGCTGCGCTTCATTGTCTTGAATGCAAAGTCCCACCTGTAAGTAGAGTTGGGGTGGGGGTTGGGTTGCGGGTCAGCGCTGGGGTTCGGCTTCAGGTTAGGGCTTAGGCACAGGGTTAATTAAGATGAGCGTTCAAGCCATCGTGTTCAAGAAGCCACCGTGTCGAGTCGGCACCAGCGAGGGTGATCGATGGCCGGCCGCTTGGCCGGCTCGAGTTGGAGCGTAGGTACAGACCGACCTCGCCGCGCATGTCGAGCAGGTGGCGGCCGTATGCCTCGGTCACGGCAATGTGCGTGTGCGCAAGCGGTGCCTCGAGCGTCAGCTCGGTGTCAAAGCCACCACCAGGCCCGGGCACGGGCAGCTTATGCGTGGCGGCGACGATGGCGCGCTCTGTCTCCCTGCAGCCCACATACACGCACACATACACATACACATACATACACATACACATGGCATGTGCATGTGCATGTGTATGTGCATGTGCATGCGTGTGCGCAGCAGCCAAGCTGCTCACCTGCCTGAGTTGACCGTCGTACCCACAATGACTTCGTCGCCCGGGGAGAAGGCGAAGTTTCCCATGAGCCGCAGCGTGCGGCTTCCCTCGTGCGAGGTGCTGCGCAGTTTGCCCCACAGCTTGCCCGGCATGGTCTCGCCTGAGGCGTGGGATTGCAGGCTATGCACATGGACATGGGGCTGCAACCTGGGTGCAGAGGGTCACAGGGCGTAGAGTAGGTTGTAATGCGTGGGCTTACCGTATAGTGCGAGCTCTCCGCCCGACGCGACGTCGAGTGAGTGTCCCTTGAGTCCGCCACACTGCGGGCTCTCCGTGATCTCATCGCCCGCCAGCAGCAGCGACAGCGAGCCTGAGTACGGTGCTCGGGATCCACCAGCCACGAGTTTGCCACCGCCCTTGATGCTGATGCATACGGCACGCAGGTTGACGACGTGACGTGGGCCGCGGTCTTCGATGCGCAGCGTGCCCCAGACCACGAGCGACATGAGCTGCACGTCGAGCGGCTCATCGAGTACGACGGTACCTGCGTGCGGTCAACGTGCAAACACTCGAGCTTTGCCTTGCGCTGATGGTGGCCACCATAATCCCTCATGGCGGAGTTTGAACGGCTCAAACTCTTTTCACAAGAGTGTAGTGCAATCCGAGGAGGCTACGCTGCCGAGCTATGGCGCTCTAAGAGGCCACCATCAACCAGAAGCGGGTGCGGCACCGTGGGATAGTCACGTTCGACTTGAATCGAGGCCACGTGTGGGTAGCATCATCGCTGGCATAGCCGAGCGCCGTGCCCTGCCCATGCCACGTCCACATGTTCGACCACGCTGAGCTGTAGCAGCCGTGAGGGCATGCCATGACGTCGCACCCCTCCGTGTACGGGTGGATGCCAATGTCCGAGTTGGGCGGCGCAGACGGCGAGCCGGGCGGCATTTCGGGCGGCGTCGGCGGTCGCAGGGGCGGCGGAGGGACGCCAGGCGGCGGCGAGGGCGGGTACGCAACTTGGATGGTCGTGAGCAGGTCTGAGGGTGCAAGGCCAAGGTCGGCTGCAACCGCCGCGCCGATGGAGGCGGCCGACGCGGCCACGTTGGACTGGTCGTTGCCCAGGGCGGCGAGCGTGGCAGCGAGCTCGATAGACTCCAGCGTAGGCCACAGGGCCTCGAGGGTCGCGCCTGCCGAGGCCGGCAGCGCACTGACCAGCGCCTGCGCCATCGTGCCGAGGCTTGCGTTCCAGCTGGCCAGCAGCGGCGACAACACGTCTGTTGGCGCGTCGCGCCCGCCCACCCTGGGAGAGGGGACGTAGACGTCACCCACTACGTCGTCGGTGCCATTGTCCTCAAGGGGCTCAGGGGTCACAGGCGGGCTGGGTGCTGCCTGCGCGGCGTACACGGAACGCCTGACGCTCAGAGTGATGCTTCGGACCGATGAGGCACCCACCGCTCCAGGTGCAGATGGCGGTGGCGTTGGTGGCGCAGGTGGCCAATCTACCACGGCAATGGTGCACAATGAGGCGAGTCCCCGGCAAACCGCGGCTGCCGCCCCGTCAAGGAGGCTCTGCTGGTACGTGGAGTCGTAGATATCGCCAGCCACCAGCACCGGCACTGAGGCGGTCACGAGCACGTCGGCAGTTACAGAGACAGTGGCTTTCTCCTCTGCGGGCAGCACGCCGATCGTGTGTGTCTCGAGGGAGGCGAGAACGGCCGAGCCAGTCAGGTTGCCAAGCACCGAGGCTGGGAAGGCTAGTGTGATTGCTGCCAGGTAGCCAAGTGGCAGCTCTGGCGGCGGCGGTGGCGATGGCGGCGGGTCAGGCGACGGAGGTGGCGGTGGTGGTAGGGGCGGCGACGGCGGCGGCGGCAAAGGCGGTGGAGCGTAGAAGGCATTCCAATTGCTGGTGACGCCGCCGCACGGGTCGAAAGGCCGCAAACTCAGGCAGTTAGGAGGGCCCTCAACGTGCAAAACCGCGGAGGAGCGCTTCTCGTCCCAGTAGATCTCGCCCGTGGCAAGGCGCCGCCGCGCGAATGGCCGGCCGTGCCTCGGCAGGGTGACACCATCATAGGGGCCCACCTTGACCCGCCTTGGTTCCGAGGCGGCATTCTCCTCATCCCCTGGCGCCATAGCCCGTTGCTCCTCCATAGCCCGCCGCACCTGTGGAATCAGCCACCACGGCGGCGGCGGCGCCGGCGGCGGCGCCGGCCGGTACGATTGGACGTTCGCCATAAGCTTCTGGTTGACAGCTTCGGTCATGTTGTCAAGGCCGAGGCCGTACAAGCCGCTATCCTCGAAAGCGGAGAAGTTAACGAGCGGCGGTCTGGCGTACGTGTAGTTGCCCGCACCTGGTAGCTGCGCGCCGTCGAAGTCGATTGAGTCAAATGCAATGTCGGGCAGAATGTCCTCACCCTTGTCGTCCAATGGCAACTGGTTGCCGTCAGCGTCGACAAATTCACCGTCCTCGTTTTTATGAGGCAAGCCCCGAAGCTCGATTCGATTAGGAGAGGAGCCACGCGGCCGGACCCCCGCCTCGGAGGCGGTGGCTAGGTAGGCGGGGTAAGGGTTGGTCTCGAACTCGATCCACTCGCCAGGCCGCAGAGTGTTGCCAATGCCAACAGCGAGGTCCTCCATGTGTCCGAGTTGCCCATTTATTGTGATGTCGAGCTGGTAGCGACGTCCGGCGACGAGCAGCATGTGATACTTCATGTCGGTGTTAATTTGGTGCGGCAGGATCATCGGCGGGGTGTAGCGCGCGATTGGTGACTCCACAGTCGACTCGTAGCGCACTGTCTCTCCAACGCACTTATGAGGTACTCGTGCGCACCGGTACCACGGCAGGTGAGTGTACAGCTGGTGTGACCCGTGCTGGCGCGAGGTGCCGTTGAGCCACGTCAGCGTGGTCTCGTCATCCGAGATCTCGCCCACCATCGTCTTGATTTGCTTCACGCCACTCAGGTAGTCGACGTACGTGAAGCTGACCTGCATCGTACGAGAGCGTAGGGCCACCCACGCCCCGGTACTACTGAGCCAACCCGCCTGCCAGGCGCTGTCGTAGTGCCCAACTACCATTGGGTGCAGCGTGTCTGTGCTCACGTCCATCGCGACCAGATTGAAGCCACCTTCGGGCCGCCACTTGTCGCGCAGGTAGGTGTGGTCGGAAGCCCGCACCCACAGCCCGTCCTGGTCACGGAACGAGACCTGCACGCTTGGGAAGAGCATCATCGGGTCTTTGGGCTCGAAGGCAACGTGGACCATGCGGTAGCTGGGCTTGCACACGGCGCCGCCATAGCGCACGTCCGCGTAGCAGTCCGGGAAGGCGTGCCGGTTCATCACAAAGTTGTTTCGCAGCAGTGAGCAGCCTGTGCAGAAAGGCTGGTCGGCAAAACTGCCGTCAAGGTCGACAACGACCGCCTCATTATCCCACCGCCAGGTCAGCCTGCGGTCCGACTGCACCCACGAGGTGCTCTTGAAGTGCGTCTCAAAGCCGCCATTACCGACAAGCGTGTAGCCGGCATTCTCGGGCGGCACCGCCTTGGACATGCCACCGACGGCGAACATGCCGTCGCGGTCGAAGTTGACAAAGGTTGTGTTCTCAACCTCGAGCCCATTCCACGCTGCCAGCTCGATACCCAGCCGCACCTGCATCGGCTGGCCGCCGTTGTCCGTGAACCCTGCAGGCCCCTCGGTCGGAAAGTGCGGCCGCCACGCGTGGTCGCAGTCAGGGCAGTGCTGCAGCACGTGGCCGATGATGAGTGCGTTGACGATCTTGTTGGCGCCCCACGGGCCGCGCAGTTTGGTCATTGACGACAAGCCGACTGCCTCACCGTCGCCGCCGACACCCTCGATGCCGCGCATGTTGTTGTCGGCGAGCACTGCGTCGGCCAGGTGTAGCGCCGCCACCGAGCCAAAGGCTACGCCGTTGTGCCCATTGCGCCACGAGAACTGACCGAGGAACGCTGCGCCCCGCTCGGCGAAAGGGTTGTCCGCCGACACCGGGCTGCATGGGTCAACCGCCCGTGGGTAGAAGCCGGGCAAGCCCGAGCCGTCGCCGGCTCGTCCCGTGAAGATGCGCAGGCCGTAGCGGCCGTTATTGTGGGCCTCGTTGTTAGCGAAGCGCAGGATAGGGGTGCCCTGCGGGCAGATCCGCTTCGCGCCCGGCTCGAACTCAGAGGCACCGCGCACCTTGGTAAGGGGTAGTAAGGGGGAGTGGGAGGTGTCAGGCGATGTATGGGGTAGCGACGGAATGTTATACAGCATATACTAGGGGGCGTAAGCGAAGTAAAGGGAGATGCTGCGCACCTTGGGCTCGGGAAAGAACCAGTGGCCATAGTGTGATGAGCCGGCAGCGATGTTGCCCTCAACGTAATTGTCGCCGTTGACGTACCAGAAGGTGGCCGGGGTCGTATCAGTGGACAGGCCATTGAAGAGGGGGCGTGTGCTGGCGCCGAGGTTGCCTGATATGACGTTCTGCGTCTCCAGCCCGTCCTCGACGAAGTAGGTGTGGCCGCGCGTCTCAAAGGCGACTGGCAGAACGCGTCCAGTGCGGCGGTGGGCGGGCTGGAGGGTGGAGGTGGCGGATGAGGGGTGGGGAGTGAGGCGTAGGACGTAAGGCGTTAGGGTCAAGCACACCGTTGTTCTGTACGCGCAGGTAGTGCACGCCGTGGATGGCAATGGCGCGGTTGTACGTATGGTGGATCGCGCAGCCTCGCACGTACGAGCCGCGCACGGCGCCGATCATGTGAAAGTGGACGGGGTAGCGGCCCAGCCGGCCCATCTGCCCCGCGTAACGCACCTCAACATTCTGGATGCGCGCAGTGAGCGACTCTCCCTGCGAGCGGTCAACGATCGACGCGTGTGCGCGTGAGTGCAGCATAATATGCACGCCGTGCCGGTCAAGCTGCGACATGCTGTCCCCCTGGATGACAACATTGTGCGTGAGCAGTCCAACATCGGCGCGGAAAGCCACCGCATGCTCACTCGCGTACGCGCCCCCGCCGACACGCAGTATCTCACCCAGGTGCTCGTGTACAGTCGCCCAACGCAGTTTGAGACGCAAGCCGCCGTTGGTCACGGCCTTGACCGCAACCGTGTCGACTTCCTCCATGGAACCTATAATGCAAGATTGCAGTCTGAAGGGTTGCAGCCTGGGCACACGGTACTGACTACTAGACTGGATGTGGAGGCAGCGCGCCGTTGGCCGCTGTGCTCGTGAGCAGCACTTGCGAGTCCACCGCCCAGTCCACAGGCTCAGTCAGCCAGAGCTCGGTGGCTCCCTTGGGCGCGGTTTGGTTGAGTTTGGTGTGCGTGCGCCCGTGAAGCAGCGGCCGGCCGTGCAGGTCGAGCGTGCAGAAGCGGCACGAGAGCGACTTGGCGCCGTAGACGGGGATCTCTTGCGACACGGGCGAGCCGTGCAGAGTGATGGTGGCTTGGTGCAGAAAGGGCTTGGCCTCGGTGCCGACAACAAAGGAGCCACCCATGATGAAGATGTAGTTGGCGTCCAGCGTGATGTCCTTGCGGTCAAACTCGAGGCTGCCCTGCACGATGAGCATGTACACCTTGATGTCGCAATCGAGCAGGATCCGCTGACCTGTCTGGATCCAAATAGAGTCTCCCGTCGTCTCGAGGCCGGGGATCGTGTTGCGCACGCCGTCGATGTAGTTGCCGCCCCATGTGGTGTAGCGCGACCACAGGTCGATGTACTCGTACGTGGCGTTGGAGGTCGCAGCGGCGGTGCCGGTGGCAAGCAGCGTCAGGCGCACGGGGCCAGACCCTGGTTTGGCTACGGAAGTGACGCCATAGGAGGCGGTGAGGCAGATAACCTCGGACACGGTGACGCTCTGCACCTTGCACGGCAGCCCTGCGATCCTCACGGCGGCACCGTCCACGTCAATGCCTAAAGGCAACCCCACTACCGTGAGCGTGATCAGAGTGCCGCCCGCGGTCGAGCCGCGCCGCGGCGAGATGCTCGTCACTGTTGGGGTGATTGCGGCCTGGTACAGAAGCTGCGTCACAGGAATTGTCACCTGAGCGTTGAAACAACGGCGACAGAGAGCAGCTTTGGCCAAGGCTGGTGTTCATCGTCGCCTTTTCGTTGCGCTCTTTACAGCACGGCCGCTCCTCCAGAGTGCAGGAGCCAGCCCTGGGAGGCCAGGGCGGCGAGCTGTGGCGCTCCTAGGAGGACGTTGTCAACATGTTGGGGTCGCGGCTGCCTCGGAAAGTGCGCATGAGCTTACACTTAGCTCGCGCAGCGCAAACATGGGCAGGCCAGGCTCCGGCGGCGCGAGGGGCGTCGGTGGCGGGGGAGGGGGTGACGGCCCCTCTGTAGCATTTGGAGAGGGGACCACATAAATGGATGGGTCGGCAAGGTACAGCCGCAGGAAGCGCGCGCGTATCCCTGTGGCTGCGTTGGCCCCACCATCGGTGAGGTTGAGGCTGGTTGGCGCGACTTTCGCACGCTGCACCGCCCCGCCCACGCTCCACCCACCCTCCGCTTGGTTGGGGGAGTATAGAACGAGCAGTGTGTGCGCCGGCGCCATCCAGTTGAAAGTGAGGCTGGCCACGCGCCTGGATGCACATGGTCAAAGCCTCGGATCACGGCTAGGATTCACGGGGCTGCAGGGCTGTAGGGCTGTAGGGCTAGTCACGCACCGCTCAGTGCCCAGGTCGAGAGTGAGGATGGCGTCGGGGGCACCAACCGACAACCAGTATGTGGTGGGATCGCCGTCAGTCGCAAGGCGCGCGCCTGAGGTTCGCATGGGGCTGAGATTGCGTGCGCACGCAGGGTTGCAGACTTTGACGCACATGGCTACAAGGCTGTTGGGGCTGCCGGTGTGAGGCGCGCGCCCATTCGGTCGCCGTAGGTGGAGGAAAGTGCCGAGTTGCACGCTGCGTCGAGCACGTCCACATCTGAGCCCTGCAGCGCGGCCAGCGCCCCAGCGGCGCCTGTCACTGCAGGCGCCGTGGCCTGCACCATGGAGGCCTGCGAGGTGTCGATATCGCCCACAGCGAAGGCGTATGCTTCAGACGAAACGTCGGTCGTGCCAAAGGTCGAGACCTGGCGCGCGTGCGCATAGTTTGCAGCCTTTACCGCACTAGATTGCAGCCTGGGTACACAGGGTTGCAGCTTAGGTACACGTGTTCTTGCAGCTGAAGGCGCGGGACCTCGCCAAGCGCCGAGGCCACATGCACCGCCCGCTCGCCACAAGCCACGTACATGGTCGCGATGGCCTGTGTGTCGTCGCAGGTGGCGCACACAGGCTGCAGGTTGTCGCAACACGCGGTTCGTGCCTCGGCGAGCGGCTCCGCCGCGCCCTTGGTGCCAATAAGGGCGTAGGCGTCGTCGACACGCAAGGGTGGATTCGCAGCACCGAGGCGCGCCAGTGCGCTCGCCACCTGGGGTGAGACAGAGGCCGTGGTACACGTGGCTGCTGTGCATGCATGCTTTAAGTGAGTAATCACATGTGCATGTCATTGACCCTTGCAAGCGCATTACGTGCATACCTCGGGGATGTTGTTCGCCCACGCGAGGCGCGAGCACGAGACGACCATGGCCGTCGCGCCAATCGGCAGCCTGTCGATCCATGCGGCGAGCTGCCCCGCGCCGTCAGCGCCGTCGCTCACCTTTGTGTCAAAGCACGCGGCACGTGGCACCGCGGGCAGGTCAAACGCCGCAACGCAGACGCCGTCGCGGCCGACCACAAGCCGGTCGAGACCGCAGCCCGCAAAAAGGTCGACACCTGCCATTACGGGTGCGCACATGGGTTGTATCCGTTAGCACGTAGGGGCTCCAGGTGGGGTTTAAGGGCGTCAATGCGCCATTGGCGCTCATAGCACAGCTCTCAGAGGTGGTGGCAGCCGTTGCAGCGAGCTGGAGGTGGGGGCATGTAGCGGGGCGGTCGTCGAGTGGCCGCTGCGCCGCCGCGTTGAGCACCGCGCAGGCCGCGCCCGGCGCAAGCGGCGTGGGCACGGCGACCGTCACGTCACACGAACGCTCGGAAGCCCACGCAAGCTGATCATACATGTATGAGTGCTCACGTGGGTGCATGTGCATGTGTGTGCATGTCCGTGTGCATGTGGCTCAGACAAGCACGCAACACGTTAAGAGCGCTCGTGCCTGCGCGGCCGTTGACGGGGGCTCGTACACGAGCTCAAGTCGGGGGCGGTGCGCGGCGTCAGCTGCGTCAGGTCCATAGAAGCGGCGCGCGCCACTACCGCCACTCTGGGCCTCAAGCTCTACCCTGATTGCGCAGCTCGGCAGGTTGGCCTCGCCACGCTGCGCGACCGCCTGCACGCACATGGTAAGCTTGTGACTGTATATGTTAGCATGGCACTAAACGTTTGCCATGCATGGCGGCATGTGCGTGCATCTAACATGCACAGCGCCCTATAGGCTGGCCTCTGCTAGCAGTGGTGCGAGGTTGGGCGACTGGTCGGAGCTGAAACCGAGGTCGTAGGGCTGCACGGCCCACTCGACGGTATCGACGCCCCCCGCCGTCGCGTACGTGAAGTTGAGCGCGCTGCACACGAGCGCCGCCCTGACCGCCGCCACCAGCGCGCCGCCACGTCCTGAGTGCGGCGTCACGTGCAGGGCCACCGCACCGAGCACTGAGCCCCGCGGCAGGTTGGTCGACGTGAGCTCCCTGAAGAGAAGCTGCACTGACGTGGCCGAAGTGAGCTCCAGCACACCCAAGTTCGTCACGGGCGGCGGTGGTGCATACCCCGCCAGTATCGGCGGCGGCAATCCCTGAGTGACGGATCCAAAGACCCCCACCTCGGCAAGGCAAAGGGTGCGATCGCTCTCGGGCAGGACAATGGTCACGTGGCTACCGTAAAGCCCGCCACAAGCGTGTTTGTAGTGCAAGCCGGAGCCATACGTGCCGTCGAAGCACAGCGCCGAGGGCGCTGCCCACTCATTTGCGACTGAGCCTACCCAGATCTGGTAGTGTCCCAGGCGGTATGATGCTGCATGCCAGTTCCACACCTCAACAGAATCGACTAAAGATGGCTCGGCCAGCTCGAGCGAGAGCCACGGGTTCGTCTTCCCCGAGGTCGATGTCCCCGAGTGGCAGAAGGTGTCCATGTCCCCGTCAATGCAGTTGTTGCCACTGTTCCCATTCCACACTTCTCGAAGCGTTGCACCCACTACGGACAGGGCGTTGGGCGGCGACGCAGGCGGCGGCGGCGCGGCGGGCGGCGGGAGTGGACTCGGTGAGTCTGGTGGCGGCGTGAGCGGCAGCGGCGGCGCGTATGGCGGCGCATTTCTGAGGGCCGCGTTGGTGAGGACTAGTGTGTGCATACCGCTTGCATGGAGTAGCAATGACGGCGCCACGCACGTGATGGCGGTGCTTGTGACGCTCGTGACGGCACACGTTTCGTTGCACACGCGCACCTGCATGCACGGGGCTGCAGCCTGGGCACATAGGGCGGTCGCTTGTAGCTTGTAGCCGTCCAACTTCTGGCCTGGCTACAAAAGCATGAAGGGCAACAGCCTGGCTCTACACAGGGTTACATATATGGCTAGCACCGAGGTTTCTAAGGCCGAGAAACCGCCGCCAGCGATTGTGAGCGTCGCGCCACCCGCAAGCGACGTCGCGCCGGGGCTGAAGCTGCTCGCCGTGAGCGCGAGGCCCTCGATAGTGGGCAGGGCGGGCTCCCCCAGGCCAGTGCCCCATGTCGAGGTGATGCTGACTAGCTGGGCGCCCGAGAGTGGCGGCGGCATGACGCACGAGAGCGACGAGGCCGTCACAGCGGTCACAACGCACCTACACGGCCAGAGGCAGAATGAGAATGAGAGAATTCAGCTAGGCACCAGAGCACCGCTGCATTAGTGCGGTGGAGGCGCTCCTCTCTGGCCCAGTGGGCAGCCCTGAGCAAGTGGGTGGGATCTCTGAAGCGGTGGGTGGCCGCAAAGGCAGCTGAGATCCAGGGCACTTCGGTCACGCGGCTGCACAGAGTGATGCCGACGAGGACGCTCACGTCAGAGGGGAAGTCGACGCCAGTGCCGAAGACGCCAGTAAGTTTGACGCTCCAGTCCGTCGAGGCAACGCGGGCAGAGGTCACCGTCGCCGCCGTGATTACAGGCGTGCGCGATAGCTCGTAGCCAAAGGAGCAGGGCGCGGCGCAGCTCGCACTTTCGCCGCGCACTTTGAGGCTCACGGCCGCGACCGAGGAGACAGATAGGTCGGCTGCCCTTGGCGTGATGCAACTGACGTGTGATGCGTTGGTGGAGACCACCCGGCAGCGACCGCCGCCCAGTTGCACCTCAACATGGCCTACATGCGCCGAGAAACCATCACCACGCAGTGTGAGCATCGTACCTGCATTGATAGGGTTACAGCCTCCAACACACAGGGTTGCAGTGTGAGCAGCGCGTCTCGTTGGGGGTAAAGGTATGAGGGTGAAGCGTGATAGTGAGGGTGATTCGGGAGTGGGGGGGTGAGCAGCACGCCTCCAGCCACAGAGCCTGACGTAGGCTCGAAGCCGCGCAGCTGTGGTGACGTGGTAAGGGCGGCGCTGGGTAGCCTCGGCGCGTGCCCACTGCTGATGGTGGCGAGAGTGATGTCGTGCCTACCGGCTTGCAGGTGTGGTAGTCGGCACGTCAGCGCCACAATGGTGCGCATCTCCTGCGTACACGCCTGTGAGCTGCATGCGGGAGGCGTAAAGGAGGTGTCCTTCTCTGCAGAGAGCACAGCGCAGGCCTCTCCACCCACATAGACGGCGGTGGCAGACGGCGTGAGAGACAGCGTGTGACCTGTGAGAGATAGCGTGTCACCCTCATTGCCGCCGCTCCCGGCCGTTGCCGAGAGGAGCACAGGCGTGAGCGACAGCGCGTAACCAAAGTTACAGTCGGCGCTGGGCGCACACACGGCAAGCGCGCCGGATGTGGCCTGCAGGACGACCTCACGCACCACCACTTCGCTTGTCACCCACGGTGGCAGCGGTGGCGAGTCCGGTGGCGGCGGCAACAGCGGCGGCGCGTTAGGAGGGGATGAGGGTGAGGCCGAGGGCGGGGCGCCCGGTGGTGGCGACGGCGCGACGCGATCTCCGCAGTCAGTGCAGTCAGAGCCAGTGGGGCAGACTGCGTACTCTGATCCGGAACCGCCGTCGTCACAGGTGCCGTCCCGCACCCAGTTGATCTCAGGGCACGAGTCATCACACGCCGTAGTCGCGGAGAGCCGGCGGCCGCCGTCAGAGGGCGCGGAGGGGGGGGCGGGGTAGAAGGAGTTGACCCACGCAACGACATCGGCCGTCTCGAGCAGAATGGCAGGCACGATGCAGCTGAGCGTGCTTGGCGTGGTGAGTGTGACTAAACAAGGCTGACCTCCAACAGTGACCGTGCTTGAGGCGCCGAGGTGCTCAAATCCCGCGCCGCTCAACGTGAGCAGTGAGCCGCCGCCCGCAGAGCCGTTGGAGGGAGAGATAGCGGTGATAGCGATAGCGTACTCAAAGGCCACGCTCGCGGCAACTGTTACGTCTCCGAGCTCAGGCAGGCGGACGGCGACGGCGACGGTGCCGTGGGGCCCTACGCCGGCGGTGCAGGTGACCTAGAAGGGTTGGGTTGGGGTCAGGGCTACGGTCAGATTCAGGGGTACGGTCAGGGTTTGATGATTGACGAGCGGACATTTGAGCGACCGTTGGCTGTGTTTTCCAGCTGCACCGAGCTGCAGGTGGCGTCGCCAAGCCAGACCTCCGGCACAGAGTCCAAACGATCCGTAATCAGCGTGACAGTGGAACCTGCATAGCTCGATGGCGGCAATAGCAGGTGCGCCGTCTGGGCGTTGAGGTAGGCAAAGCTGGGCATCGAGCTGCGGCTCACTGCATACCCAAGCGAGGGGACAAGCACGGCAACGGCCACAGAGGCAGCAGAAGCGGCGGGTGAGGTGATGCAACAGAGGCGCGTCAGAGTGCTCGCCGAGGCGTTGAGAGCGCACGTGGCCTCACCCACTGTGGCCGTTGGCACCTCACTCGACGGCTCGAGGCCAGTGCCGCTAAGACAGATTTGCAGCCCACCCGCTGCTGATCCCTGGGTGCGATCGAGCCCTGTAGGGGTATGGGAAGGGTACGGGTAGGGTACGGGTAGGGTACGGGTAGGGTACGATTAGGGGTAGGATAAGGGTAGGGGTAGGGGTAGGGCCAACCTGTGAGCGTCGGTAGCTCGGAGAGGGGCCGTAACATGTAGCTGTCAGCGAGGCTCGCGCTAGAGACCTCGCCGCCCGCCGCATCGAGCACCGCCACACGCAGGGTTGTGAGCGTGCCCGAGTCGGCCTCTGGGCTAGCAGTTGCACCCGTGACACACACGAGTGTGGCCTGCCCGCTGCTCAGCACGGTGCACTCCGCGAGGTTGGTCAACGCGCTCGATGTGGCACGCAGGGTCACCTTCGTGCGCAGTTAGAGGTATAATAAGGAGTGTAGTAAAGGGTGTGATGAGGGGTTTGGTAAGGAGGCGCAGCGCCACCTTCATGTGCGTTGCGTTGGGCTCAAAGCCGCCGCCCGAGACGGTGAGCCGTACGCCTCCGGCGGCTGAGCCCTTTGCTGGGACGCCAGCACCCGCGGGCCCGCTGAGCGCCGTCACGCCAAGGACACCCTGGACGGAGAGGGAGCCATCCTGTGAGGCGTAGCCGTAGGGCGGCACGTGGACCATGATGGGTTCCGTCGAGGCCGAGGAGCACTCAGGCATGGTGCACGAGATGCTCGTGCCGTCATAGGACATGACGGCGCAAGGCAGGCCGGCACATACGGCGACGGTGGGCGCGGCAGTGCCACTAGCAAGCCCGCTGCCTGTCAGCGTGAGCGTGGCGTTGGCAACAAGCTGCGTGCTTGACATGGCGGTGAGTGTCGGTGTCTGGGCCGCGCCAAAGGCGAAGCTGCACGGCAGTGCGGCGCCGGTTGTGGAGAGTGACGCGGGAAGGCGATAGACGTTTGCCTTCATGTTGAAAGGTGCGAAAACTCGTGCACTAGCGTGAGCTGGCGGCAGCGCTACAGCTCCTCCCTCGTGCGTGTTGGCTCCTTGGGAGGAGGCCTACCGAGCTGTGGCACTACCAAGAGGCCACTCTCAACAAGTTGTCTCGCCATGCAGGGTGCGTCTGCGTGAGACGTGAGGTTGGAAGGGTGCATTGCAGGGCTGCCGCAGAGCTGGCTACTGTCGGCAGAGCAAGTGGTATTGCACACTGAGTTGGGGAGGGCGGCGAGGAGCGATGGTGTTCCCACTGGCGAGAGGCAGAGGCATACGTCTCCAGCGGCGGCGAAGGCAGCGGCGAGCGCGGCGCTGGTCTGGCAGTGGAGCGCGCACCGCTCAAGCGAAAGCCCGGCATCGAAGCGGCGCGAGGCACCCTCTTGGCCAGCGTAAGAGTCGGCGAATGTGCTGGAGGCGTAGCAGCCAAGGTGAAGGGCTGCCCAGTCTGGCGCGGCACAGCGCGCGGTCGTCTCGTGGCCGAGGCGGAGGCGCACCTGGGCACATGGGGTTACAGTCGTGTGCCTGGATACGTACAGTTGCACGCTAGTGCTGCTAAGGCTGCAGTCGGAGACGCACCGTGCTTTCGTTGGTTGGTGCGCTCAAATAGCGTCCCGGCAGCGGCAGCAACTCAATCCCGCCTGGCGCCGTGTGCTCGAGGCTCGCGGCTGCGCTGTCAGCGTTGTCCGTGTGCGTTGCCCAGTCGACCGCGTAGCTGCGCCTGTGCAGCGGCGCTCCATCGACTGCTAGCAAGGCAGGCCGCGCGCCACCGCGCAGGTGACGGACCACGAAGACGGCAGAGGACTGACCGTCACCGCGCCGCTCGACGTGCACACCGTCCTCACTGGCGCTGACGCCGAGCAGCGTGTTGAACGTGGTCGTGGCGGCGGCGGCAGTAGCGTCCCACGGGAGGAACGCGGCGGCCCCTCCCCCCACGGAGACGTCGATTCCGCCAGACAGGCACGCAGCGCCCACGAGCACGCTTGTCTGTACGCGCACCTTGGCGATCACCTCGGCGTCGAGGAGCGGGTGTGATTGCGCCGTACCGCATGCGCTCCATGGTGTAACGAGCTCGAGCGTCCACGCGACGCTCGTGTTGGTGACCTCAACCTGGATGGCCGAAAGCGTAACCTTGGCTCGGGCTCAAGGACATACCGGCAGTGGGGGCTGAGCGGGCTACGGCCCTTTTGGAATGAGTGTAGCAGCCTGGCGCCAGGCGATCGGGGCAGCTAGCTGTGGCGCCACCAAAACAGCCCTCTCAACACCCTGCTCAGCCTCTGTGACCGTTATTTCACTGTACGTTGCGTCACGCAGCGTCGAGAAGGCCGCCTGGTTCAGATTACGTTGAGATTAGGGGGTTGGGGTTGGGGTTGGGGTTGGGATTAGGGCTAGGGCCAGGGTTAGCGCCTCCAAGTCGGTCGCCGTCGCGCTGCCCAGGTGCAGCAACGTCGACGTCTTGCCCGCATGCCTCAGCCGCACGGTGTTGGGCCTCGCTGCCACCATGAGGGTGGTACAGCAATGAAACCCGGTGCAGCCGCGGCCTCGGCACTCGGCTGGGTCACTCTCGACATCCGCGCGGCAGCACAGCGCTGAGCGGCCACAGTGACCCGGGCCTGGAGGGCCAGAGGCAGTCAAGTTGGCGAACTTGGGCAGGTACCATAATGCTGCTGCTGCCTCTCGTTGGCATCCAAACGGCAAGGGCTCTCTTATGGGGCCAGGAGGACAGCCCTGAGCAAGGAGGTTGGCCTCTGGTGGCTATGGGCAAAGACTTTCAGCATGCTGCCTGGCAGTAACCGGCGTGACCGTCGCACTCGCTCAGGCAGGGTTGGCTGTCGAAGCACTGACTGCAAGCGGAGCATAAGCCAGAGATCCAGCCGCACTTCTCAGCCCACGGCCTCGAGTCGCCATCGCACCAGCTTCTGCACAACATTGCGCGGACAGGCGCGCCTATGGTGGCGGGCGGCGTCGAGCCGTAGAAGGCATCGCCCATGCAGTTGTTGCCGGTGGGGCAGTCGATGGCAGTGAAGGTGATACGCTGCGTGAGCCTTCTGGCGGCTGGCTGCAGCGCCATTGTAATGGTCTGCACGTCGTGCGCCACGCTCGCCTGCGACAATGTGGTAATAGTATCGGAGGTTGCAACCCACAAGTATGTACACGAGGTGGCTGCAACCCTCTGTACTTACCTCCTCGCCATAGGACAGCTCGAGGCTGCCGTTGCTCTCAAGCTCAGCGCACGACGCAGCGCTCTGCCCCTGGCCAACGGCCCAGTCGAGCCACGCTGAGCTTGCGAAGCCGGCACCTGGCGCGGTCATGTGGAGCGCCAGTGCGTCGGTCGGGTCGAGCGTTCCAGCCACCTGGCCGACCCAGCTGCCGCTGCTGCCGTCCCCGATGTCCCCGACGCTTCCAGTGAGCGCGACGTATGACGCTGGTCGCTCGTTCGCGCTGTCGGTCGAGAGCACTGAGGTGCCATCGGCCTGAAGCGACACCGCGAACGGCACTGCATCCGCCACGGAGCACGAAGCATGCAACACGCCTGATTGGAAACAAGCGCTTTGGACGGTGCCTTGAAGAGACTCTAGTGGTGCATTTGGGCCTAGGTAGCCGTAGCTCTACCCTAGAGCCCACATGGCCACCGGGCGCAAGCAGAGTGCTCTATGCCTTAGGTGGCCAACTTTGCCGGTGAGTGTAACTTTGCTGCTGCGCCGCGTACCCCGCACACGTAGCCATCGTACGCCGCGGGGCAAACTCCGCTGGGACAATAGGCGGGCTGCACGTTGCGCAGCAGGTACGTGTGTGGTGTGCCCTGCACTGCCTCAAAGCGCACGGGCATCGCGCCGGCCGCATCACCGCTCACGGTTGCCCGTAGGAACTGGCTGGGCGCCTTGGCGCCGAGCGCCTTGCGCGCAACAACCTCGTTCCCGTCCGAGTCGAGCTCGCTCGGCGGGAGCGTGCCGGCGGCGGAGGTGAGGTAGAGGCTGGCGCGGCCCGGAGCCGCATGTTGCAGCAGCCGCGTGAGGTGGTGGAGAGGGTGGAGCGCACCGCGCGAGTACGATACCTCAACGGCGAGTACTTTGGGTACAGCCTCGCACACTGCACCGCTCTGGAAGGCCAAGGTCGCGGGGATGCATGGCGAGTCAGCGTATGTGGTCATGGTCCTTCCGTCGGTGGCAGAGCAGCATGCCACTCGATCCGTCAGGGAATCGCAGCCAACTTGCGCAGGCAGCTTGACGCGTGGGCGGGCGGCCGTCGCTTCGCGGTCCTGCTGTGGTGGGCACGCTGCGATCTGCGTCGCGTCAGCTTTAGAGATCTTCAGGCTTGCCTCCCACCCCGCGCACACGGCGCCATCGCTGAACGCGGTCACGGCAGGCACGCAGACGTCGCCTGCGCTGTCGATGGTGGCGCAGCACTCAGATTTGTCCACAATCGCCGCGCAGCGCACGTCGTACTCGCCACGGTGCACACGCGCCCGCCAGCGCGCGCCGCCGAGCGAGGCGGCGCGCGGCGTCTTGGGCGTGAGGACCCGCACGCCGACGGCGCAGGTGGGAGCGTACTTGGTGCTGTCCTCACTGTTGAGGCTGATGGTCGGCGCGTTGGGCGATGGTGGAGCCGGCCCAGGCGGCGGTGGCGGCGAGAACTTCCAGTTGCCGGTGGGGCATTCGGCGCCGAGGACGTCTGTCCGGTCACTCCAGTCGCCTGGGGATGCATTGGGTTGCAGACTGGCTTTACACAAGGCGGCCACCTGTATCTGCAGTGCAAGGAGTTCCGGCTGGCCGAAGCGAGGCGGCTCGTCTTCACACCACTTGTCGCATCGTAAGTGTGTGAGTGTGTAAGAGTGAGCGTGGTAAGCATGAGCGTGGTAAGTGTGTGAGCGTGGTAAGTGAACGAGGCTCACCCTCGCACCACTCGTCGCAGCCCGCGCAGCCAGAAGCGTACGCGCCGCCGTTGGGCGCGGTCGAGCAGATCCACTTGCCATTCCAGCCCCACCACCAGACCCGACCGGTGCTGGGGTTGCCATTGCGGTCCTGGACCTTCCACCACACCAACTTCAGAGTGGAGTCGTACCAACTAGTGGTAGTCTCTTGCCCCCGCTCAAAGTAGCCGTCGCATCCGGCGTATGTCGTAGGGTTGCCGATGACACGTGCGACCGTCGACGGCGGCGGAGGTGCAGGTGGGCTTATGGGCGGCGCGAGGGGTGGCGGCTGCGGCGGCGCTGAGGGTGGGTCATGTAGCAGCCCCGCCATCTTGCACTCGAGATGCAGCCAGTAGCGCTCGCCCGTGACGAGCGCGACGGCGCGCGAGACAGCGGGCGAGGCGACGGCGGCGGGCCAGCGCGGCCACGCGGGTTGCGCGCGGTGCCGGCGGCGGCGGGAAGGATCATTGGTGCTGATAGGAAAGGAATCTCCTGGCGGCAGGTTGCTCGGGATGCCGGGGCAGCTAAGCAGCAGCTCGAGCTTGCGATTGCCCTCAGAGGCCTGCGGTAGTACAGGGCCAGGGAGGGAGTAAGTGAAGGCAGGCACGGCATCGGATGGGGCTACCATCCCAGCAGGCGTGTACAGACCCCATCTAGGACCCCACACCCAGGCCATGATCCACGGATCTTATGCCAGCGCCCAAAGGCCTGTGAGGGTGCTCGCAGTCAGCTAGTACGGGGTATGCTGCCTCGCCTGGTGGTGGATCAGCTCGAAGTCATACCACTGCTCCGCCCGCAGGGAGACCGTACGGGTCTGCACCATGGGCTCAGAGAGGGCGCACTCGCGCCTGCATGGCCAAAGGCAGTGACGTATTAACTTTAGGCTGTTAGCCCAGCATAAGAGGCAGCAGCCGAGCGGGGTTGGGGCCCCGCCATCTCCCCTCCGAGTGCTGAACCGCCCAGAGCGTCAAGTGCGCGGCCTGAGGAGGCACGGGTGCCGAGCAGAAGCACTGTGAGGGGGGCAGCTGACAATGTTGTGGCACGGTACCAAGGTCTGCCCTACCAGGTACACCACCTCGTTGGCTGCGCTCTGAAGCTCCGTGCTGCGTCTCACTTGGTAATCGTTGTTTCCAACCCTGTACAAGATGGATGTGCATTTGAGATCCGCCGCCCAAGTGTTGCGCCGCTCCGCCTCGGCGAGGGCCGCGTCCAGGGTGGCAAAGGAGCCACAACCGCCATCGCAGCAGCCCGAGACTGTAGACTTGTGATACCCGGTAGAAAGCCTGAAAGGCCAGGGGCAGTGGAGTTGGTACCTCTGAGCAGTGCGCCGCCTAGCCTCTCTTCGGTATGCACGCGGCGAGGGCGCTGCTCTCGTGCCTAGTGGGCAGCCCTGAGCAAGAGAGCGGTGGGTGGCTACATGGGTGGCTGTGAGCCAGGGCACTTCACGCATGCAGGGGACCGGCAGGGGACGCGAGAGTTGGGCGTGTGCTTGCTGCTGGCGACGACCGCGCCGTCCACCATCAGCTCGGCGCTCCCGCCCACGCTCAACGTGAAGGCTGCCACGCCACACGGTAGGCAGGAGGTGCGCGCAGGCGGAGAAGTGCGTTGGCTCGGAGGAGAGGAGTTGGCTAGGGGCGGAGGTGGGGGGTAGGGGCGGGGTGGCACCGCAATCTCCCGAGACTGACGCACGGAAGGCGCCAGTCCAGCGGCTGGCAAAGTCGGTGTCAAGGAAGAGCTCCTCATTGACCTTGACCCGTTGTGGAATCTCACCTGGTTAGGATCAGAATTGGGTTCATGGTTAGGGATAGGGCTGAGGTTCTAATTAGGATTAGGGTTGGGGTTAGGGTTAGGGCCCACGGTGGCAGCTGTGCCTCACCGTCACTGCCGCCCAGGCTGTCAGCGGTGACGCTGTGCACGCGCAGTGTGTGAAGCGGCGCCCCGAGCGATCCGTTAAGGTGAGCGTCGTTGCGGCACGGCGGCGTGCTGCACGACCAGGAGGGCAAGCTCCACAGCTCGACTGTTACCGGTGCCAGCGCCGCCTGGAGGAGATTAGGGGGTGGGTGGGTGTAGGGAGTAAAGGGACGCATACTCGGTGACACCTGGTGGAAGGCAGTGGTGGTGGTTAGTGCATGAGGGTCCATATGCACGCCTGTGCGCTGGTAGGATCCATGGAGGCGAGCGTCTCAAGTAGCAGTGCCGAGGAGTTGCCCGACCAGCTGAGTGTGCTCGCCACGTCTGCCTTGACAATGAAGTGGTACTCGGCCGTGACCTGCGTGGTGACAGCACCACAGCATCCGCGACATGGCGGCCTCAGCGCCGCACTATAGGCTCCCATGGATCGAGCTGTAGGCTCCCATGGATCGAGCTGTAGGCTCCCATGGATCGAGCTCGCGGAACACTCTGCTAGACTTATCTTTCCGTAGGCAGGCAGCCAAGCTGGCTCGCGAGCTGTGGCACTAACCAGACCCATTTAACACGCAGCGTGACGGGCGCTTCAAACCAGCCCTCGACCACTTGCGTGGTGCCGCCAGGGCCCAGCTCCACGCAGCCTGACACAGTATGCATCGGACGTGGGTAGATAGGGGGCCGGAATAGGGGCGTGGGGGGGGGGCGGGAGGAGACACACCATTAGCGCAGTGCTCTGGCACCGCAAACGATGGCAGCAGCAAGGAGTCTGCCGGGTGTGTCGATCCATCCGCTGCCCACTGCCAGCGCGTGCCGCGCTCTCCTGCAAAGGAGCCGAGGCTACGGCCCAGCAGTGCGGTGGGAGTGTCACGCGGCGGCAGCGCCGGGTTGGCGCGAGCACGAAGCCGGCAGTGCACGCCACTCGGCGTGAGTGCCCTGACGTCGCAGCGCGTACCAGCCACCTCGATTGCGAGCAGGCTTGCGTCGGAGCCGAAGCCTGCGCAGTGCCATGTGGGGCACGGTAGGTACGGGAGGTTGAGAGGGGTGAGGTGGGGTGGGGTGGGATGATATGTGGTGGAGGTGGTGTTTGGGGGAAGGCTGGTTGCCTGTGCCGGAGATCGTGAGGTCGGTACCACCGGCGAGCGAGCCCTGCTGCGGCGAAACCGCGGTGATTCGAGGCGGCAGCTCGGCGTCGAAAGGGGCGCCGGCGGCAAGGTCGATCATGCGCGTCGCCAGTAGGCCAAGGTATGCGTCGCCGCGGTTGTGCCAGTCACTGATGGCGTGCAAGCTCAGGTTGAAGGTACCACCACGCAGGCCGGCGTCAATGGCGTCAAGCACGCAGCCGAAGCGGGAGGCGTTGGAGTGGACGGTGGCGATCTGCCGCGGGAGGTGAGGGTGGGGTGGGTGGGGCAGGGGGCAGTGCCCACCAGCTACTGATCGGTGTAGAGTCTGGCGTGTGGCGCACGCTGCGCGGAGTACAGAGTGCAGAAAACGGAGTGCGCGGTGGTGGGTCGGGATGTGGGTTGGGCACGAGGGACAGGCGCAGGGTGTAGGGCACGCCTGCGACGCCTGCGTCAGCCCAGAGACACCGTCGCCACCCGCGTCAGGTCGCGAGTAGCAGCCGAGTGTCTCTGCGCCAAGGCTAGACGCCTGACAGGACTTCTCACCGCACGCGCCGAGCACCGGTGTCGCGCCACGGAACAGCGTCGCGGCCATGCGCTGCCGACCGCTCATCCCACCGTCGATGCCGTGACCAGCGAGGCGAAGCGTCCCGCTGGACTCGACCGTGGTCGTGAGCACGCGCGTAACGCGTGGCGTGCCTGATCATGACGAGACAAGTATGCGGCGCATGCTGTATAATGGGGCAAGACTCTGGTCTGAGTTTAATTCGTGTCACGTGCCGCCCGTGTCAAAGCGAGCAACGCAGTCGTGGTTAGTGCCGCCCTTATGCCAGCAGTCGGCGAGCCGGCCGTTCTTGAGTACTCGGAACGGGAGGGATACGAAGCTGCCGTGCTCATAGTAATCGGTCGTAGCAGCAGGCACACCCTCGGCGCCGATGATGCAGTGCAGCCGGTTCTTGGTGCTGGTGAACGCCTGCACGTTGCACTTGACCTGCGCATTGATGCCGAGGAAGACGTCGGGTGGTGCAAACGCGGTGCCGAGATCAGTGCCAACCAGGTAGACGTGCCTGTGGCCAACAGGGAGTCCGCTGTGACGGTTGGGTTGGGTGACAGTGACTCTGCAGTGGGCGCTCACGTTCCACCACCGCTTGAAGCAAACGCTAGCTCAGAGTTGTTAGATCCAGTGATGCGCTGTATCACCATGGTATAGGCCAGCGCGAGTTGTGCCAGCAGCACCGCTGCCTTGGCCTTCCTCATCGACAGCCAGCCACTCTGATCCGGATCCGGCTGTCGTCTGCTGGTAGCTCGCCGGGAAGAGACTTCAGGCAAAAAGAATGCTGGGAGTTTGCGCGCTGAGCTGGTGGCGAAAAAACCCAATTGATCGCAAGGAAGAAAGGGTTTACTTCTCACTTCGAGCACGTTTTTTTTAATACCTACCTCTAACTAACGGCCTTGTATTGCAATAGCGGCGGCAGGCCTGTGAGCGGCTCTCGGCGGGCTGGCGGGTACCGGCTGAGCCGACCATGCTCCGGCTAAATTCGCATTTCCTCGGATTTTAGGATTGACTCTCGTGTACCGAGGTGTGCGTGTCGTCCGCTGGTGTGCCCCCCCCCTCCCTTGTAGTTGGCTGGTACTTCGACTCGTGGTCGGTGACATAGTGGGTCGTGCCAGCTGGCTGCGTGCTCTGCGCTGGGCGTTTGCCATTCCCAGCCATGACTCTCCGCGCGCATCTGCTTCTCGCGTGCGCCAGCACAGTCGCTGGTCGCATCCTCCTGTTCGAATCAACTCTCACTCAGTCGCCATCGTTGCCACCACCAGCACCACTTGCGAGACGGCTGAATCAATGCACCACTTGTGGCCCCGATACAGCTTACAATGGAGCCGGCCGATGCGACATAACGTGTGATGCGTCACGGCGACTGTCGGAGCGCTCCACCGTAACGCATGATCGACTCAGCAGCTACCTAGCCAGGTCACGGAGCGTTGAGCTGAACTCGCATCTTGATGCGCTTTGGGAGCGCCGGAGGTCTGCAGTCGCCACATCTCGCCGGCAGCAGCCCGTGCGCCGTGGCCTGCAGTTGGAGCTCTCATCTTGCCAGGGGGCAAGGGTGGTAGCGCGCTGCAGCCCCAGCCCGCCGCCACCCTCGCCGCCGCCACGCTCACCTCCGTTTGCTTGCCTCTCGTGCGGGACGACCACCGCGGAGAACGCCGAGCAGTGCGAAGTACCGTGCGTTGCCGGTCGGCGCCTGATCGAGGAAGCACAGACCGTGGATATGCGTGTAGAGAGAGCTGCTGCGGAGAGACTCGCTGCGCGTCCCGATGCGATGGTGCACCTCCGCACGATGCTGACGCAGTGGTCCGCCCTTCACGCGCATCGCTCGCTGCAATCAGGCCTCTCTTCCTGCCAGCTAGCGGAACTTGACGAACAGTGCTCGTCGGCGCCGCCACCCGCACCGCCAGCGGCGGTTGATATGGAAGCCGAGACAGGTGTCGACTTTTTGCGCGGCGATGTGGGCAACACGCTGCAGACCGGCTTGAGTCAGCTGACCGACAGCTTCCGAAACGGCAACCCAACGGCTGCCGGCTCGACCAGCTTTGCCAAAGATCTGATTGAAACACGCGGCTATACCTCCCACCGCAAGAAGTTCCGGGTCCTTTTCTACCTTGCACTGGGAATGCAGAAGATCACCTGCCTCCGCATTCCGGGCCTTTCTGGCGCAACCGCGTGCGCCGCCCAGAGGAAAAGTATGCAGATCGACCCGGCTCAGTTGGGGTTGACCTCGGCTTTCTCAGACAGCCGCCTGAGTGGGAAGTCGGTGATGCGCTTTGATAGTTGGGACGACGACGAACGAAGCCGCGAAGTGGTTGTGAACGACGTGAACGAGGGCGTGATGTTCGTTGTCAACAGGACAAAGTCGGATCAGAATGGTTGCGGCACGGTTGAATTTGGTTCGGGCGTAACTGGCGTCCCCGTACATTGCATCTGCACGAAGGGGTTTGATTCCGCTGATGCGATGAGCGAGCTACAGTTCACATGCAATGACACTGCAGCGAGCCAGAAGACCCTGTCCAAGGGCGATTTCCTGAGTACGGCCTCGTTTGTCATTCAGTACGTTGATTCTGATGTAGGCGGCCGGCGGCAGCTCACGAGCGTGGCTGTCACCGATCCCCTCGACGAGGATGGCGAGTCGGATGACTACGTGGCGGTGGGTGGAGGCTCAACGTCGTCCTCGCCCTCTCCGCCTCCACCCTCACCCTCGCCGCCACCACCCTTGCCCTCGCCACCACCACCCTTGCCCTCGCCGCCACCGCCCTCCCCGCCGCCGCCCTCGCCCTCGCCGCCGCCGCCCTCACCGCCCTCCCCCTCACCGCCGCCGCCCTCGCCCTCGCCACCACCCTCCTCGCCGCCGCCACCGCCCCCTTCGCCGCCGCCGCCCCCACCCTCGCCACCAC
>Ga0209302_10000288_pt1 | contig 30560 bp, 30 predicted proteins | sample ArcOceMetagenome_2_FD_187445 | JGI IMG/M metagenome (GOLD analysis project Ga0209302, IMG submission 187445) | Marine eukaryotic phytoplankton communities from Arctic Ocean - Arctic Ocean ARC135M Metagenome (SPAdes) (version 2) | ecosystem: Environmental > Aquatic > Marine > Oceanic | place... | reverse complement strand
CTATTAACAAGTACGAAGACCTTGTTATAATGATTAATCAGTTTGGCTGTTAACACTCTATGTTAATTTAAATGCCTCTAGGAATAGTTATTAAAATGAACTTAAATGCGAGTTATTGTGAAAAGTCATAAATTGCAAGGAAGTACTTCAAACGAAGTCAAGGCAATGAATTCAAAAGAATATCATCATCAGACTAACCTTCCCGAAGACGACGAAATTGATCTAGCTGAGCTTTGGCATGCTATATGGTCGGGCAAGCTAATTATCATTATCATTAGTGCGTTATTTGCAATCTCATCGGTTTTATATGCAATTAATCAACCGAACATTTATAAAGCAACTACTTTGTTATCACCAGCAGGAGAGCAAAGCGGAGCCGGTGGCTTGGCTAAAATGGCAGGGCAATTCGGTGGTTTAGCTAGTTTAGCAGGCATTAACCTTGGCGGCGGCGGAACTGACAAAACTGGTTTAGCGCTTGAAGTATTAAAGTCACGTTTTTTTTTAGAGAATTTTATTGAAAAACACAATTTACTTGTGCCTTTAATGGCCGCAAATAATTGGAATATTTCTACGAACACTTTAATGTTCGATGAAGAAATTTATGACCCAGAAAACAATACATGGTTAAGAGAAGTTAAAGCCCCTAAAAAGCCTCAACCCTCTTCATGGGAAGCATTTAAAGAGTTTAAAGAAATATTGACTATTGCTACTGATAAAGAATCAGGGATGATCACTTTAGAAATAGAGCATTATTCGCCAGAAATTGCCACTCAGTGGTTAAAGTTATTGGTTACAGATATAAACTCGACCATGCGAGAACAAGATAAAATTGAAGCGAAAAATAGTATTGATTACTTAACAAAAAAACTACAAGAAACACAATTAGCTGACATGCAAACAGTATTCTATCAGTTAATAGAAGAACAAACTAAAACCATAATGTTGGCTGAAGTATCAAAAGAGTATGTTCTAAAAACTATTGATCCTGCTAATGCCCCTGAAGAAAAAGCTAAACCTAAACGTGCCTTAATTGTTGTGTTAGGCACCATGCTAGGCGTTATTTTCTCAGTATTGATCGTTTTAATACGCTACTTTACTAAAAAAGCAACGCCAACTAAGCTAAGTAGCGATGCCTTTAATACTGATAACAACGAACCTGATACAGAACACTTAAACCAACCAAGCCAAAGAAATCAAGCGCTAGGTAAACAGGAGCATATTTAGATGATAGTTATTGCCTTGACAGCCTTAACTGCCTTTTGCTTTGCCTTTTTAGCGATAAAACTATTTAAACCTATCGCTATTGATGTAGGCTTAGTAGATAAACCCAATGCAAGAAAACACCACGAAGGGCAAATTCCCTTAATAGGTGGTATTTCTATATTTGCTGCAGTGCTAATTGCAAGCTTGCTTTGGTTGCCTGATACATTAGAACTCCGTATGTATCTTATAGCCTCAGCTATGATGGTATTTATTGGTGCGTTAGACGATAAATATGACCTTAAAGTACGCATTCGTATAGTTGGACAAATAATAATCGCAAGTTTGATGATCTATGGTGTAGGTGGTTATATATCTAACTTAGGGAACTTATTTTCTTTTGGTGATATTGATCTTGGACCTATAGGTATTGTTTTTACATACTTTGCTATTATTGTAGTGATAAATGCCTATAACATGGTTGATGGTATTGATGGCTTAGTAGGTAGTTTAAGTTTGAATACTTTTACCGCCATTGCACTATTATTTTTAATGAGTGGGAATACTAATTATTTAAGTTATCCACTAATATTAGCCACGGCTACCTTACCTTATTTAATGTTTAACCTAGGCTTTTTACAAAAGCAGACTAAAAAAATATTTATGGGCGATGCCGGTAGTATGTTTATTGGTTTAAGCGTTATTTGGTTATTATCGATGGGCACCCAAGGTGAAAACGCATCATTTAGACCCGTTACTGCATTGTGGATATGTGCTGTACCTTTAATGGATATGTTAGCGATTGTGATGCGCCGTTACCGTAAAGGTAAATCTCCTTTCAAGCCTGACAGAGATCACCTGCACCATATATTACAACGTGCTGGTTTATCTTCACGCCAAGCATTAATTACGATTACTATCTTTTCTGTATTTATGTCTACTTTAGGTGTACTCGGAGAATACTTACAAGTTCCTGAAAGCATTGAATTAGTGGTTTTTGTGGTGATATTCATTCTGTATAATAGATATGCTAGACACTTTAGCTGGAAATATAATGAATAGTAATTTTAAAAAGTAAAGATTTTTAATATATCAAAAATTATTTTTGATATATTTTTAAAAAGTACATTAAAAGTAAATAGTAAACCTTTGGTAACTCAATTTCTTAAGGTTTAAAGCAAATAAATTTTAGGTAATAAAAAATGTTAAATAACAAAGTTGTTTTGATCACAGGCGGTACAGGCTCTTTTGGGAAAAAATTTATTGAAACTATTTTAGATAGATACCCTGAAGTAAAAAAAATCATCATATATTCACGTGATGAATTAAAACAGTCTGTTATTAAACAAAAATACCCATCGTTTGATTTTCCCCAATTACGATTTTTTATTGGCGACGTTCGAGACAAAGACAGAATGACGCAAGCTTGTGAAGGTGTCGATGTTATTATTCATGCTGCTGCAATTAAACAAGTAGATACAGCTGAATATAATCCTACTGAGTGTATTCGTACAAATATTGATGGTGCTGAAAATGTTATTCATGCAGCATTGGCTTGCGGCGTTAAGGATGTTGTTGCTTTATCAACTGATAAAGCTTGTGCACCAATTAACTTATATGGTGCTACTAAACTAGCATCGGATAAATTATTTGCTGCAGCAAATAATATTCGCGGCTCAAAAGACATTAAATTCAGTGTTGTTCGTTACGGTAATGTAATGGGCTCTCGTGGCTCAGTTATTCCTTTTTTCATAGATAAAAAGAAAGAAGGTATGTTACCTATTACTCATGAAGAAATGACCCGCTTTAACATTTCACTACAAGATGGCGTAAATATGGTGATGTATGCAATAGAGCACCATATTGGAGGTGAAATATTCGTCCCTAAAATACCATCATATAAAATAACTGATATAGCGACAGCTATTGCACCAGAATGTCAGACCCGTGTGGTAGGTATTCGTCCTGGCGAAAAACTGCACGAAGAAATGATAACAGACACCGATTCGTTAAATACTATCGATTTAGGTCGTTACTATGCAATATTACCTTCTGTTTCATTCACCAATACAGAAGCAGATTTTATTGAACATCATAAAGCAGTAAAAGTCCCTTTCGGTTTTAAATATAATTCAGGTACAAATACAGAGTGGGAAACAGTTGAGTCGTTAAGAAACTTAATTGTTGAACATGTTGACTCAAATTTTTCAGTTTAGATTTTTACGAAGATAATCTTATGATCCCTTATGGTAAACAAGAAATAACTCAACAAGATATTGATGCTGTTGTTGATGTACTACAATCTGATTTTTTGACGCAAGGGCCACAAGTGCCTTTATTTGAAAAATCGATCAAAGATGCAGTAAACGCCAATTATGTATTTGCAGTGAATTCTGCAACATCAGCATTACATATTGCTTGTTTAGCGTTAGGGGTTGGTAAAGGCGATGTTGTATGGACAACACCAATAACTTTTGTAGCGTCAGCTAATTGTGCTTTGTATTGTGGTGCTGATATTGACTTTGTTGATATTGATCCTCAAACATACAATTTAAGCCACGAATTACTTGAAAAAAAATTAAAACATGCAAAACATAATAGTTTACCGTTGCCTAAAGTCGTTATTCCAGTTCACTTATGTGGCCAACCATGTGAAATGGAACAGATTCACCAGTTATCCAAAGAGTATGGTTTTAATATAATTGAGGATGCATCGCATGCCATTGGTGGTAAATATCAAGGCAACCCGATAGGTAACTGTGAATATAGTGATATTACGGTTTTTAGTTTTCATCCAGTTAAAATTGTCACTACTGCTGAAGGTGGGGCTGCAACAACAAATAACCCTGAAATAGCAGCTAAGTTAGAGCTACTTCGCAGCCATGGTATTACTAGAGACGTTAGCCTCATGAAAAATAAAAGTCATGGTGGTTGGTACTACGAGCAGATTGACCTAGGTTATAACTATCGTATGACAGAAATGCAAGCCGCATTAGGTGTTAGCCAAATGGTGCGATTACATGATTTTGTTGCTAAACGCAATGTATTAGCAGCACGATATGATGACCTATTAAAAAATTTACCAATAATAACTCCAATACAAATTGAAGATTCATATTCTGGTCGTCATTTATATGTTATTAGATTGAAGTTAGACGAAATAACAATAAGCCACAAAGAATGTTTTGAACAATTACGTGAAAAAGAAATTGGTGTTAATCTCCATTACATTCCTGTGCATACTCAACCTTATTATCAAAATTTAGGCTTTTCAGACGGGCAGTTTCCTGAGTCGGAGAGCTATTATAGTAACGCTATAAGTATTCCTCTGTTTCATGCAATGACAGAAGAACAGCAAAATAAAGTTGTTACTGCGCTAACTGAAATTTTGGTTTGATTTTATGAAAATAGCTATTATACCAGCACGTGGCGGAAGTAAGAGAATTCCACGAAAGAATATAAAAGTATTTCACGGAAAACCTATGATTGCATATTCGATTGAGGCAGCCAAAAAATCTGGTTGTTTTGATCGAATTATTGTATCGACTGACGATCAAGAAATTGCTGATATAGCACTGAAATATGGAGCCGAAGTTCCTTTTTTAAGACCTGCTGATATAGCCAATGACTATGCAACAACAATGGATGTAATGGAGCACGCGATTCAATTTTTAGCTAAACAAGAAATTAACCCTGAATTTATATGTTGTATATATGCTACTGCTCCTTTTATTCTTGCTGACGATTTATGTAAAGGCTTAGAAATTCTGAATGAATCAAAAGTAGAGTACGTATTTAGCGCAACATCGTTCCCATTTCCAATTCAAAGAGCTATAAAGCTAACTAAGCAGGGCGATGTTAAAATGTTTTCCGAGCAGTATGCAGATACAAGATCGCAAGATTTAATTGAAGCTTATCACGATGCTGGTCAATTTTATTGGGGGAGAACTAGCGCGTTTATTGCTAGAAAAGCTATTTTCGCTGAACACTCAAAAGTAGTATTGCTACCAAGAAAGCGTGTACAAGACATTGATACAGTCGAAGATTGGGAGCTAGCTGAAGCACTTTTTTCGGTTTTATAGAAAATATGAATATTGTAATTAGAACTGACTCATCTGTGCACATAGGATCTGGGCATGTAATGCGCGATATTGTGCTCGCTAAAGAGTTGGCACGCTTAGGTCATGATATTAGTTTTGCATGTCGACCTCAAAATGGTGACTCTATTGACTATATAAAGCAACAAGGATTTACGATTCATGAACTTGCTCGCCCCGCTCAGTGGCTAACGCCTAGTTCAAGTGCGGATTACTCAGCATGGCTACAAGTGTCAATTAATTCAGATATAGAGCAGTTCTGTGCAGTTATAAGGTCGACTGATCTAGTTATCGTAGACCATTATGCACTAGGAAGTGAGTGGCAAGAAGCTATAAAAAAACACTACGATTGTAAGATAGTAGCTATCGACGATCTTGTTAGAGAACATAGTGCAGATATTATAATTGATCAAACCTTACTACGTAAGTCTGAAGAGTACCTGAGTCGTAATAACCAATGTATTAATTTAACGGGTAGCGAATACGCTTTACTTGATCCAAAATTTACAGCGAAGCGTGAGCACGCCTTGGAAAACAATGAGTGTCCGCGTACTGTAAAGGTTTTAATATCAATGGGAGGCATTGATAAGAATAATATTACGTTAGAAGTTCTTGAAGCACTCTTATTGTTGGGAAAAGAAAAACCACAGGTTACGGTTTTACTTAGTAAAAAATCACCCAGTTATGAAGAAGTTAGTCGATTTTGTACTCAACACTCTGATTGGACTAACCATATAGATTTCTCTGACAATATGGCCAACGTTTTATTACAGCATGAAATAGCAATAGGTGCTCCAGGCACAACTGCCTGGGAGCGTGCTTGCCTAGGAGTTCCTAGTATAATTATTCCTTTAGCTGATAATCAAAGGACAATAGCGACTAACTTAGTAAAAACTGATTCAGCTATTTTAGTTGAACCGAAAAAAATAAAAACACATTTGACAACTGCATATAAGGCACTTGTTTCGGATTGGTTAAAGTTTCATAGTAATAGCCTAAAGTTGTGTGATGGATTAGGTGTAAAACGAGTAGGTCGTCATATTAATAACCTATTACATGGTAAAATAAGCAAAGTATCGCTTAGAGCAGCATCGAAAGAAGATATTGAACAAGTATATTGTTGGCAATGTCTGCCAGAAACTCGTAAATATGCATTAACTAGTGAAAAGCCCACGTGGAATGAACACAAAGCATGGATGCAAAAAAAACTTGAATCCGCTCAGGATTACTTTTATATAATACAAGCTGTAAATACACAAAAGTCTGTTGGGGTTATTCGGTTAGACAGAATAAAAAATGCAGAATATTTAGTATCTATTTTCATCTCACCAGAATATTTTGGACAAGGTATTGCTAAGAACGCACTTTTATTTATTGATGATATTCATCAGCATGTAACATTGTGTGCAACTGTAATGGAAGATAATGTGGCATCCCAGCAATTATTTATAGCAGCAAACTATAAACGTACAGCTAAAGATAGCTTTATCCGTTTACCTATTATTTGAGATAACAATGAAACCATTTATAACTATTGACGGACGAAATATTGGTCCAGAATACCCTCCATATATTATTGCTGAGTTATCAGCGAACCATAATGGTGATATTAATCGTGCTTATAAAATAATGGAAGCAGCAAAAGAGGCTGGTGCTGATGCGATTAAGCTTCAAACATATACGCATGATACTATTACAATGGATTGTGATACTGAAGACTTTCAGATTAAAGGCGGGCTATGGGACGGTCAAACGTTGTATGAATTATATAAAGGAGCCCATATGCCTTGGGATTGGCATAAACCTTTATTTGCTAAAGCTAAAGAATTAGGCATAACTATTTTTAGCTCACCATTTGATTTTACCGCAGTTGATTTATTAGAAACACTTGGCGCACCAGCTTATAAAATTGCTTCATTTGAACTAGTTGACCTGCCATTGATAGCTAAAGTAGCGAAAACTGGTAAGCCAATGATTATGTCTACCGGAATGGCTAACGAAACTGAGATTAAAGAAGCGGTTGATACAGCGCGAGAAAATGGCTGTGTTGAGTTACTTGTTTTACATTGTGTAAGCGGATATCCAGCGCCTGCAGACCAATATAACTTGCTAACAATTGCGGATATTTCAAAAAAATTCGACGTTCTTTCTGGTTTGTCAGATCACACTATTGATAATGCCACTGCAGTTGCTTCCGTTGTGTTAGGTGCGTGTTTAATTGAAAAACACGTAACATTAGACCGTAATGGTGGAGGAGCAGATGACAGCTTCTCCCTTGAACCCTCAGAGTTAGCTCAACTATGTAAAGATGCTAAAACAGCATGGGCAGCTTTAGGAAAAGTAAACTATGAGCGAACTGAAGCCGAAAAAGGCAACGTTAAATTTCGTAGATCATTGTACGTTGTAAAGGATGTTGCAGAAGGTGAAGTTCTTTCGCATGACAATGTAAAGAGTATTAGACCTGGTTTTGGCATGGCACCTAAATTTTTAGAGGGAGCTATCGGAAAGAAAGCAGTAAAAAACATTAAGCAGGGCACGCCCCTAATGCCAGAATTATTTATTTAAGATACATAGAATTAAGGAAAAAATATGCAATATTGTAACAGTTGTATTATGCCAGTAACTAGACCAGAGCAGGTTTTCACAGACGGTATTTGCGATGCATGTCATTCAGCAGTAGAAAAGCATGTTGAAATAGATTGGGCTCAACGTGAAGAAGACTTTAAACTGATATTAGATAAATATCGTAGTAAGGATGGCAGTCAATATGATTGTATTATTCCTGTAAGCGGCGGAAAAGATAGTTGTTATCAAGCTATTACAATGCGCGATAAATATGGTATGAACCCACTTTGTGTTACTCACACGCCATGTGACCTGACACCTGTGGGCTTAAAAAACTTAAATTTTTTAAGAGATCAAGGATTTGACCTAATCCAAATTTCTGGTAACCGTAAGCATTATAAAGAATTAGTTCGTATAGGCTTTTTCAAGCTAGGTGATTGTTGTTGGCCTGAGCATATCGGTATTTTTACCGCGCCAGTTCGTGTAGCTGTAAATTATGACATTCCATTATTGATTTGGGGTGAAAACTCGCAGTTTGAATATGGTGGACCAGCTACTAAGAAAGGTAATAATTTCTTAGATAGAAATTGGCTAGAGCAATTTCAAATGAGTGGACATCGCTTGTCTGATGTTGTTCATGATGGTGTGGAATTAAATACCATACGTACTTTAGTGTACCCTAGCGATCCTAGCGATAAGATGTTAATCGCGTAGGTGTTACAGGCTTGTTTTTAGGCTATTTCGAAAAATGGGATTCAAAACGAAATGTTGATTTATGTTGTAGTCTAGGTTGGAATAAAAGCCCTGATGGTCCAATTGAGGGAGCATACAACGATATTGAAAACCTTGATTGTAAATGGATTGGTGGTCTTCACGACTACATGAAATTTATAAAATATGGTTATGGACGAGCGACTGATCAAATTTGTATAGAAATAAGATCCGGTAGAATGACTCGTGAAGAAGGTGTTGCGGCACTAAAAGCCTCAACAGAAGGCACTATTCCTTGGAAATACGTACCTGACTTTTTGGAATATTTAGATATTACAGAAGAAGCATTTTTAGAGAATTTAGATAACTTCACTAATAAAATGATTTTTGAACGTGACGAAGATACTGGCGAACTTCGCAAAGATTCAAAAGGCAATTTAATAAGAAAATTCTTCCCAGGGTAATTAAATGTTAAAAATTGTCGATCTTGAAGTAGGCAATATTGGTAGTGTAATTAAAGTGATTAAACACTTAGGTGTTGATTTCGAATTAATTACACAACCAGAACAGCTTATTGGTGCTAGTAAAATTATTCTACCCGGTGTTGGCAGCTTCACTGCTGCTGCGAAAAAAATACATGAGTCTGGCTTTGCACAAGCACTTAATGAATATGTAGTTATTAAAAAAACTCCTGTACTGGGAATTTGTGTCGGTATGCAATTATTAGCAAGCACTGGTGAAGAAGGTGGTGAGTCTAAGGGATTAGGGTTTATAAATGCTACGGTAAAACGCATTAACAGCTTTGACAACTCTTTAATCATCCCTCACATGGGCTGGAATGACATTGATACTAATGAATTTCCTATTTTTAACAATATAGATAATCATAGTTGTTTCTATTTTGTTCATAGCTATGCCATGACCATAACCGATCATGCAAACCTTAATGTAGCTTATACAAATTACGGAGAGGATGTTGTCGCCTATGTTAATAAAGAACACATACATGGTGCGCAATTTCATCCAGAGAAAAGCCAGCATGTTGGTATTCAATTTTTGCGGAATTTTATAGAGTTATGTTAAGAAAGAGAATTATTCCTATTGTACTACTTGATGGTTTTTCTGTATTAAAAACCATTAACTTCAATAGTCGCCGAAATTTAGGTAGCCCTATAACGGTTGCTAAAACATATAACACGCGTAATGTTGATGAGTTAGTGTTACTAGATATAGACGCAACCAAGCAGAAGCGAGCAATAGACAAATTTACTATTGCTGAAGTTGCCAAAGAATGTTTTATGCCATTAACCGTTGGTGGTGGCATAAGAACCATAAAAGACATTCAAGGTTTACTTGCAAAAGGAGCAGATAAAATCTCTATTAATAGCTACGCGCTAGAAAACCCATCATTCATTAAAGAGGCAAGTGATATCTTTGGCGCTCAATGTATTGTTGTTTCTATTGATGTGGTCGAAATTGAAGATAGTTTCTATATTTATAATCAAGGTGAAATAAACTATAACCTTGAATTGGTAGATTGGATAAAAAAAGTCGAAAGTTTAGGTGCTGGAGAGCTACTCATCAATAATGTAACGCGTGATGGGACAATGCAAGGAGGCAGCGTTAAACTCGCTGAGCTTGTTTCAAACAGAGTGTCGATTCCTGTTATTTATGTTGGTGGTATTAGTGACCCCGATGACGCAGCATTAATAGCAAAGACTAATGTGTCGGCAGTTGGTATAGCAAGTATTTTTCATTTTACTGACTTTACTCCAAGTGATTGTCGTGATCGTTTAAGGCTAGAAAATATACCTGTTCGATAAATGTAATTTTGAAGCAGTTGGCTAAATGTTTATAAGTTAATGACAACAATAACCAACTAAAATATATATTTATATAATATAACGCTAATATTATATTTTTAGGGAAGTCTAAATGAAAATTGTTTATATAGCAGGACAAGGTGGGCATTTAGCTCAGTTTGAAAGATTCAAAAAGTTAGCTGTTCATGGTAAAAATGACATACTACTTACAGACATCAAAAGGAAAGACTTTGTAGGTTTAGATGTTATTGAGTGTGGAGAGTTACGTCCCAAAACAGGGTTTAATTTAGCAGGCGCCATCAAATACGCTTTTAATTTGCTCTTTATCATTTACCCTAAGATAATTAGACAAGGAGACGTTGTTATTTCGTTCGGGCCAGGTATTGCTATATTACCTGCATTTTTATTTAAAATAACTAACAAAAAAGTAATTCACATTGAAACTTGGTCAAGATTTGAAACAAAATCACTGACTGGGCGATTTATGTATAAGCTAGCTGATAAATTTTATATACAAAATGAAGGCTTATTAAATATATATCCAAAATCTATTTATTCGGGAAGATTATGATTACTGTTTTTGTAACTGTAGGTACTTTTAAGTTTGATTTGTTAATAAAATCGTTAGATTATCTCAAAATTGATGGTGTAAATTTTTTTTTTCAGATAGGGAGTGGAGATTATATCCCTATAAATAACCCATACGTCAGATATACAAATGAATATAATAAACTAGTAAATAACTATGATTTTTTTATTACGCATGCTGGTGCAGGTAACATTTATCATCTACTTGAATTAAACAAACGTATTTTAATTTTCCCTAATTTAAATAGGGTTGATAATCACCAACTAGATATTGCAAATTATGTAGAGAAGAATAATCTTGGAATAATAGAAAAGAATATTCATAACCTTCAAGACTCGCTCATGAGGCTACTTAACTTCCAGGCTAAAAAGTATGTTAAAAAAGATTTTTTCAAGACCAAAGAAATATTTCAATATATTTACTCGTAGAAATAAAAAGCTTTTTTTTATTGAGTCACCTTTTCAGTTTTTATGCATGGAGCCAGACTTTAAATGTACTGATTTAGTTATTATTCGATCTACCTCAATTAATACGTCAAGACAGCTAAAACATTTGCTAGATTATAAGAAATTAGACCAATCAAACCTCATAATTTTTCCATATTATGGGCGTTTTTTTAGTGCGCTTAGTATAATTTTAAGTCTTGTTTTTGTATTTGTTTACCATCGGAACGTATGTTTTGGCTACCTACCATCAAGAGTTTGTAAGACCTTTTTGTTTTTTTTTAGGAGCGCAAGGTGTCTGATTTATGATGATGGGGTAGCGACACTAAACTATACATTACAAGATGTTTTTACAAAACAACCAGGCTTAAAAATTAAAACGTTATTCTATAAAATGTTTGAAAATGAAGATAAAATAATACCTCATAACATTCGTTTTGATGGAGAGTCATATAGAAAAGACAATATAACACCTAAATTCAAAGGCGAAAGTATTTTTGTTGGAACTAAAGTAGTAGATGATGGTATTTTAGATGCCGCGCAATACTTGCATGCTGTAAAAAGCTCTATAGTTAGTAAAGGAGTTAAGCATTACATTTGTCACAGGGATGAAGGTTTCTTAATTATAGAAAGTATTAAGAGTCTTGGGGTTAATATAGTCAAGTTGGAGGTTCCAATTGAAATCGCTCTCGCGTCTAAGGAAATTGCCCCGGAATCTATATATGGATTAATAACTACATCTTTGTTAACAGCGAAAATAATGTTTGATATACCTACTTTTTATTACCCAGTAACCGTTTCTGATAAAGCATTAAGTAAAGAGCTAAAAGAATTAGAGGAAACCTTTGATAGGTATGGCCTAATTAGGCTTTGAAATTATGACATTATACGCTTTTAGCTTGCTTTTTACTTTATGTTCATTATTTATTCTACCCTTAATTATCCAGACGTTAAGCGGAATTGTAATCATCCCACGTATGTGGCTTGGTATGCCATTAGTGCTATTGTTTCTTTTCGCAGTAAATACTGCAAAGAAAAGTGCTATTAATAAAAATGAAAGATATCAGCTAATAGTTGTACTTCTAGTTTTTATATTTGGGCTATATCATGGTCTAACAAATTCAAATACACAGTTAGTAGGGGTTTTAGCTTATGCGCGTACGTTTTGGATTTTCATACTTTTTTATTTTTTTGGTTACGCATTACATAATAATAATGTTTGGAATAAGTCACGATTAATCATAGTATTGTATTTTTTTATTTCAATATCTTTTCTATTATTTGAATATTTTGGTGGCTCTGATGCGGCAATTTTATTGGGCTATCACCACCTGCAAGGAGGTGTTGAGGCAGATTGGATTGGGGGCCACATGAAACCTTTTTTTAACTTAAAAGCCTTTAAAGATAGCCTGGTGTACAGGCCTGAAGGTCCAACTGGCTCAACTATTACATACGCATACTCATTGTTCTCCATTCCATTACTATTTAGAGTTAAGTCATTGGCTTTTAGTGGGGGGGTGTTACTTTCGTTAGTTATAATTTTTCTTCTTGGATCTAAAGGAGGGGTAATTGTACTAATTCTATTCATTTTTTCTAGTTTATATATAAAATGTTTTAAATCAGATAGATTATTGTATTTGATCTTGGTTGTTACAGCTGTTCTTGTTTCTATGACTCAAATAGCTTCGAATGATAATCATGGACTTGGCTTGGTTGGTGGCATACTAAACTTATTTGATCATCCATTTGGTCAAGGGTTGGGGGTAGGTGGAAACTTATCTGGTGAGCACTTCAATGCGGTCGATGGGGCTCGTAGTTTTATGTATGGCTCAGAGAGTATATTTGGAGTGTTATTTACCCAAATAGGTTTTCTGTTTCTTTTATTGCTATTATTTTTAGCTCGGTTGATTAAAAAAGGAAATTCAGAAAAAAAAAGTAGATTAATAAAGTCACTATGTATTTTGGTAATGATTTTTGGAATGTCTCAAGAAGAAGCTTGGTCTACTCTGGCTGCTATACCATTTATATTTTTAGGGGCTCAAGTGTCAAAACAACAAGCTTTATCGCGTGTTCGTATTAAAGGATTGAGATGGCTCTTGTAAAGGATAGTCTTATTTATATTGGTGGCGAGGTTTTCTCAAAGGTTTTACCTTTTCTCCTCATGCCATATTTAGCAAGAAAACTTGGTGCTTCCGAATTTGGGGAGCTGGCTAACTCCCTTGCCTATGTAGCAATCTTCTTTGTAATTGTTAGTTTAGGGCAACAAGGCATTATTACACGTTATTTTTACAGATATGGCAGCAGGTCTATCTTGAAGTTACTGACAATATGCTATTTTTATTCTCTATCAGCTGTATTGATTATATGCATGTACTCTATGTATATGGATAACGATGATCTTGTTAATATATCAATAGCGGCATTTTTACAGGGAGTTATTGGTGTGCAATTAACTTTGAAGCAATGCCAGTTTAAAGCTGTGCAATATTCATTAGTGCAAATGTTTAACGGTTTGACTACAGCTTTAGTTGTTTTTATTGGATTTGAATTTTATCACGTCAATTACATACACTATATCAATTCTATAATTATTTCTGGAATTGCAACGCTAATTTTGTTGTTTATCATCAACTTCAATAATATTAAACATTACTTTAAGTACTTCAATATTAATCATATTTATATTTATAGCATATATTTTTTTATGTTGGGCTTCCCTCTAGCTTTTCATCTACTAGCTAATGCTTTTAAAAGTCACTTTGATAAAATAATTATTTATAATCAATTCTCTCCTGGTGAATTAGGGGTTTATACTGCAGGGTATCAATTAGCGGCGATTTTTTACTTATTTATTTTGTCAGTAAATAGAGCTTTAGTTCCTTATATGTTTTCTGCACTTAAGCGCAAAACATTAACTTATGAAATACTAAAGAAATATTTAAATATTGCATTAACTTTGTTTTTTATACCTAGTTTAATCGCGCATTTAATACCTGAAGTATTTTATAGTCTTATTTTTGGCGATGGTTTTTTTGGCTCAAAAGGTTATGCTGTTCTTTTTTTATTAGGATTCGGTTTGTCTATTCCATACTTACTTTTAGTCAACTTCCTTTTTTATCATGGAAAGAACAAAGGTATTGCGATTTGTACGGTTGTTAGTACGTTAATATACTTATCTCTAGTTTATGCGCTTTCAGCCGTTTCTATAAATTATATACCTTTGTCATTATTTCTATCGAATATTGTAAGTGTAATATTATTGTATCGTTTGGCGCAAAAAACTATGAGAGAAACAGTTAGTGAACAGGGGACATTCTTCAGTATTAAAAATAAATAATTAAACTCTCGATTTTTAAAGAGTTATATTTACAAGTAACGGATAATTATCGATGTTTAGCATTACTTAACTGAAGGGCTTAAACGCAAATTATTAAGTGTTTAGCAGTTCAACTTGTGATTTTGTATATATATCTAGAGATCTTATTGATAAAATTATTTTTTAATGTTGCACCTTCCTGAATAAGGTGTTTTGATGTTCGATTTATAAAGGTTGTTAATAATGAAAATAGCAATAGCCGGTACTGGCTACGTAGGTTTATCAAATGCCATGTTGTTGGCTCAACACAATGAAGTGATTGCTGTTGATATAATTGAAGAAAAAGTAAAATTACTTAATGAAAAGAAATCACCTATTGTTGATGTTGAAATAGAAGATTTTCTAGCGAATAAACCAATTAACTTTACTGCAACTCTCGATAAAAAGTTGGCTTATGCCGATGCAGATTTTGTGATTATTGCTACACCTACTGATTATGACGTAGCAACTAACTACTTTAATACATCATCTGTTGAAGCGGTTATAAAAGATGTTTTAGCCGTAAATCCAAATGCTGTGATGATTATAAAGTCAACCGTGCCTGTGGGTTACACGGAAAATATTAAACAAGAACTTAATTGTCAAAATATTATGTTCTCGCCAGAATTTTTACGTGAAGGTAAAGCTTTACATGACAACCTTTATCCTTCTCGCATAATTGTTGGTGAACAAAGTGAGCGTGCAAAAGTATTTGCTAACTTGTTGGTGCAAGGTGCCATAAAAGAAAATATTGACGTTTTATTTACTGATTCAACAGAAGCTGAAGCCGTTAAGCTGTTTTCAAATACCTATTTGGCTATGCGTGTAGCTTATTTTAATGAGTTAGATAGTTATGCTGAAGCCCATGGTTTAGACGCTAAACATATTATTGAAGGTGTTGGTTTAGACCCGCGTATTGGTAATCATTACAATAACCCTTCTTTTGGTTATGGCGGTTACTGTTTACCTAAAGATACTAAACAGTTATTAGCTAATTACAATAACGTACCTAATAATATTATTCGCGCAATTGTTGATGCTAACACTACGCGTAAAGACTTTATCGCCGACTCTATTATTAGTAAAAAGCCTAAAGTCGTTGGGGTGTATCGCTTGATCATGAAAACTGGCTCCGATAATTTCAGAGCCTCTTCTATTCAAGGTATTATGAAGCGAATTAAAGCTAAAGGTATTGAAGTGGTAATTTATGAGCCGGTGCTAGAAGAGAAAGAGTTTTTTCACTCTAAAGTATATAGCGACTTAGAAGCATTCAAAAAAATATCTGATGTTATTGTCTCAAATCGTATGGATGTTGAATTAAATGATGTAAAAGATAAAGTTTATACTCGAGATTTATTTGGCAGTGACTAACATTGAAAATTTTATGGTTTGTTATGTTATAGAACTTCGTTATCATATTTGTTAGAAAGTAGATTTAATAATTATATGGATTTGAAATGAAATATTTAGTGACTGGCGCAGCAGGTTTTATTGGTTTTCATGTGTCAAAAAAACTATGTGAGCAAGGTCATGAGGTTGTTTGGCATAGATAACCTTAACGACTATTACGATGTTAACCTTAAGCTAGCGCGCTTAGCTGAGTTAGATAAGTTTACATTAAATAATACTTCGGAAAATGCAGAATTATTTCGCTTTATAAAGCTAGACCTTACCGATCGCGAAAACATGGCTCAATTATTTGCCGAAGAAAAATTTGATCGCGTAATTCATTTAGCAGCTCAAGCGGGTGTTAGGTATTCAATTGAAAACCCAATGGCTTATGCTGACTCTAATTTAATTGGCCATTTAACTATTCTTGAAGGTTGTCGTAATAATAACGTTAAGCATTTAATTTATGCTTCTTCTAGCTCGGTATATGGCTTAAATAATAAAACACCTTTTTCGACCAGTGACTCGGTTGATCACCCTGTTTCGTTATACGCCGCAACCAAAAAATCTAACGAGTTGATGGCGCATAGTTATTCTCATCTTTACGATATGCCAACCACAGGCTTACGATTTTTTACTGTGTATGGTTCATGGGGACGACCTGATATGGCGCCTTATATCTTTACTAAAAAGATTTTAGATGGTGAAACAATCGATATTAACAATAATGGTGATATGTGGCGTGACTTTACCCATGTAGATGACATTGTTGAAGGTGTTGTTCGTATTGCTGATGTAGTACCTGAAAGAGATTCAGCATGGAAAGTTGAAAGCGGCTCACCGGCTTCTAGTTCAGCGCCATATTCTATTTATAATATTGGCCATGGTTCGCCAATAAACTTGATGGGGTTTGTAAAGGCCATTGAAGACGAGCTAGGCATTGAAGCAAAGAAAAATTTTCGTGAAATGCAACCAGGCGATGTTTACCAAACCTATGCAGAAGTGAATGACTTATTTGCCGTGATTGATTACAAATCACAAGTTAGTTTTGAAACAGGCGTAGCTGAATTTGTGAAATGGTACAAAGCATTTTATAAAAAGTAGTTAATTACTGTTGAAATTGTAAACAAATAAAAATGATACCATGGAGTATCATTTTTTGTTTTTGATTTAAAAAAAACTTTCATTAATTTAAGTCGCCTTCTTTAAAGTGAACTATTGCTAAGTACCGATAAAATTAGTGCGAATTAAATATTTATAGCGCACGTTAATATAAAAACAACTAGTAACAGGTTTCATATATCCATTGCTATTTGTTTTTTAATTTACTTTTGTTAACAGAGCTAGCAATATAATTTACACTTAGGTATTTGATAATCGATTTATGCACGTTACATTCGTTTATTATCAGAAAACAATTTGCTAATTTATTAAAATAGAGGTTTAGATAGTGTATATGCATAAGGGAATAATACTAGCCGGCGGAAGTGGAACACGTCTTTACCCGCTAACAAAAGTTGTTAGTAAACAACTGATGCCTGTTTACGATAAACCTATGGTTTATTATCCGCTTGCAACGTTAATGCAGGCAGGCATTCAAGAAATTTTGATTATTTCAACACCCGAAGAAATTGATCGTTTTGAAGATCTTTTAGGTGATGGTGCAAATTTTGGTGTTTCCATTTCTTACAAAGTGCAACCTAGTCCTGATGGTTTAGCTCAAGCCTTTATTTTAGCAGAAGAGTTCTTGAACGGTGCTCCTGCTGCTTTAGTGTTAGGCGATAATATGTTTTATGGCCATGACTTAGTTAAATCACTTAAAGCGGCAAATGCACAACAAAGTGGTGGTACGGTATTTGGCTATCATGTGTCTAATCCTAAATCATACGGTGTTGTAGAGTTTGATGATTCGGGTACAGCTATTTCTATTGAAGAGAAGCCTGTTGTACCTAAGTCAAACTATGCAGTACCTGGTTTGTATTTCTTTGATGAGCGTGTTGTTGACTTTGCTAAAAATGTTAAACCTTCAGCACGAGGTGAGTTAGAAATTACTGACGTTATTGATCAATATTTAAAAGCCGGTGAGTTAAAAGTAGAAATTATGGGTCGCGGTACGGCTTGGCTTGATACGGGTACGCATGATGATTTACTTGCTGCAGCACAGTTTATTGCCACTATTGATAAGCGCCAAGGTTTAAAAGTTAATTGCCCTGAAGAAGTTGGTTATCGCAATGGTTGGTTGAGTGAAGCGAAGCTGCGTGAAATAGCACAACCTTTAATTAAAAGTGGTTACGGTGAGTATTTAATTAAGTTGATTGAAGAACGGGTTTTTTAAAGGGCTTTTCTTTTTACAGGGAGAAAAGAATGAGAAAATCAAGAGTTGACTTATAAAGGGATGATTTTTATTTAATATTTATAACTTAAAGGATTAAGTGTATGGAAATGGATTTTACGGGTAAAGTCATAGGTTGCGCTATTGAGGTACATAAGCAATTAGGTCCTGGACTATTAGAGTCAACTTATGAGAAATGTTTGATGTATGAGCTGTATTTGAATGGTATAACAGCACAATCTCAAGTTATTTTGCCTATATGTTATAAGAATATAGATATTGAAGCAGGTTATCGGCTAGATATACTGCTACCAAACAAGCTAGTGATTGAGCTTAAATCAGTTGATAAAATTATTCCTGTGTATTCAGCACAATTGTCAACTTATATGAAGTTAACTGATATAGATAAAGGTTTACTGATTAATTTCAATGTTAAAAAGTTAGCGGATGGTGTGAGAAGATTTAATTTGTCTTTTTAACGTTTAGGCACAGGTCATTCTTGCAAGTGGAGGATAGGAGGAACTTTGCTTTAATAGAAAGAGAGTTTGATGTTTGAAACATTACTTCTCTTTCGGTTCTTATTCATTTATCGCTGTTAGCTGTTTAGTTTTACAAGGAGGAATGAATGAAAAGGGAATGAGGAACTACTTTAGCCATATTCAAGTACTTTATGTTTATCTCCTGTAGTCCTCCTTCATTCCTCCTTGTGAAATATGAAGTTTATTTATTTTTTATGGGTTTTTATGGAGTTTTAGTGAATTATATAAACACAGATATACCAGATGTAAAAATTATTGAACCTAATGTGTTTGGTGATGACCGTGGTTTTTTTATGGAGACTTTTCGGGTAGATGAGTTTACCCGTGAATGCGCGCAGAAGAGCTTTGTGCAAGACAATCATAGTAAATCTAGCCATGGTATTTTGCGCGGTTTGCATTACCAATTAAAAAATACCCAAGGCAAGTTAGTGCGTGTTACTTCGGGCGAAGTTTACGATGTTGCTGTAGATATGCGGAAAGAGTCGCCAACCTATGGCCAACATGTTGGTGTAGTGCTTTCTGGTGAAAATAAGCGTCAACTTTGGGTGCCAGAAGGTTTTGCTCACGGTTTTTATGTGATGAGTGAGTCGGCAGAGTTTGTTTATAAATGTACAGACTATTACGCGCCAGAACATGAAGTGTCGTTATTGTGGAATGATCCAGCTTTAAATATTCAATGGCCGTTGGTTAATGGCAATGCTCCTTCGCTTTCTGCTAAAGATGAAGTGGGGTTGTTGTTTAAAGATGCGCCTGCTTTTAGCGCTTAGGTTGAAGCAAGATAAATAAAAATTTAATCGTACAATTACAATAAAGCTAACTTAAACCATGAAAATAATCGTTATAGGTAAATCGGGGCAATTGGCCTGGGAGCTAAGCCAGCTTTCATCCAAAGAGCATGAAATAGTTTGTTTAGGGCGTAATGATATAGATTTGCAAGATGTATCAATAATTTCTGCACGTTTACAAGCGTACCAAGCTTCAGGTGTTATCAACGCCTCTGCTTATACTGCCGTTGATAAAGCCGAGAGCGATGTTGATAATGCTTTTATGCTCAATGCAAAAGCGCCAGGCAATTTAGCTAAAGCTTGTAAAGATTTAGCTATTCCTTTTGTTCATGTTTCTACTGACTTTGTTTTTCATGGTGATAAAGGCTCGCCTTATTTACCTACTGATGAAATAAATCCATTAGGGGTTTATGGTGCAAGTAAGGCACAAGGTGAGCATTTTATTGCTGATGTTTATCCAGAAAGAAGTTGTATTATTCGCACGTCTTGGGTGTATTCAATACATGGTAATAATTTCGTAAAAACCATGTTGAGCTTAATGAATACTAAACCAGAGCTTGGTGTTATAAGTGACCAAATAGGTTCACCTACATATGCTAAAGGCTTAGCTAAAGTTTGCATAGCAAGCCTAACTGACAAGATTAATGGTATTCACCATTACACTGATACAGGCGTGGCGAGTTGGTTTGATTTTGCTGTTGCTATTCAACGCATGGGTTTACAACTTGGCTTATTAGATAAAAAAATACCGATTAAACCTATAACTACTGCGCAATATCCAACACCGGCTAAACGCCCACATTATAGTGTGTTAGATAAAAGCAGCTTAGCTAGCGCTTTGCCTGAGTTTAAGTTTAGCCATTGGCAAGAGCAACTACATACTATGATGACGGCTTTAAAAGCTGAACAGTCTTAGCTTATTGTTTACAGCGTAACTGTTTTATCGCTGCGAAATTATAAAGAATTATAAAAATTTTAGAGATATATGATGAAAAAATTATTAGTTACCGGTGGTGCTGGTTTTATTGGCGCTAACTTTGTTCATTATTGGATGAACAAATATTCAGCCGACAAAGTGGTTGTGCTTGATGCATTAACTTACGCAGGTAATATTGCCAATTTAGACTCTGTAAAAGATGAAGCTAACTTCACCTTTGTGCATGGTAACATTTGTGACCAAGTTTTAATTGAAAAGTTATTGGTTGAACACGGTATTGATACCTTAGTACATTTTGCCGCTGAGTCGCATGTTGACCGTTCAATTACTGGTCCAGATGCTTTTATTGAAACTAATATTATGGGTACCTATAGCTTGCTTAAAGCCGCTAAAAAAGTATGGTTAGATGGGGCTTTTAATGATGGTAAAGTTCTTGAAGAACATCGTTTTCATCATGTGTCTACTGATGAAGTGTACGGCACGCTTTCACCAACAGACCCTGCATTTACAGAAGATACAGCTTACGCGCCTAATTCGCCTTATTCTGCGAGTAAAGCGGCAAGCGATCATTTAGTGCGCGCTTATCATCATACTTACGGTTTAAATGTTACTACGAGTAACTGCTCAAACAATTATGGTCCGTTTCATTTTCCTGAAAAGCTTATTCCTTTGGTTATCACCAATATATTGCATGATAAAGCCTTGCCAATTTACGGTGATGGCCAACAAATTCGTGACTGGTTATACGTTGAAGATCACGCTTACGGAATCGACTTAGTGTTACAAAACGGTAGAATTGGTGAGAACTACAATATTGGTGGTGATAACGAATGGGCTAATATAGATATAGTAAAAACTATTTCTAAACTTGTTGAGCAAGAGTTTGTTAAGAATAAAGACTTAGGCATTCGTTTTCCTACGGCAAAAGCAGCGATGGCACAAAACACAGAGTCACTCATTACTTATGTAAAAGACCGACTTGGTCATGATCGCAGATATGCTATTGATGCAACTAAAACCAATAATGAGTTAAATTATCAACCGAAAGAGTCGTTTGAAACCGGCATTGCTAAAACCGTTGCTTGGTATTTAAATAACGAAGAATGGTGGAAGAGTGTGATGGACGGTTCTTACCAAAACTGGATAGCTGAGCAGTACTCTTAATTAATATGAGTAATTTAAAGGTCGATATTCGGCCTTTTTTAATGTCTTTAAGTTTGTGTTAGAACTCACTTTATTCCATTAATAAATTACTCAAAAACCTATAAACGCAAACATTTCATCTATAAAGTCATGACAAAAAGTTTAACAACCAATACAATAAAGAAAATACTGTAATTAGGGATAAAAATGACAAGTAAAATCAAAAAAGCGGTAATACCTGTAGCGGGCTTAGGCACACGGATGTTACCAGCGACAAAAGCTATTCCAAAAGAGATGTTGCCGATTGTTGATAAGCCATTAATTCAATATATTGTGAATGAATGTATTTCAGCTGGTATTAAAGAAATCGTTTTAGTTACACACTCTTCTAAAAATGCGATTGAAAACCATTTTGATAAGTCGTTTGAGCTTGAAACTACGTTAGAAAAGCGTGTTAAGCGCCAGTTACTTGATGAAATTCAAGCAATATGTCCGAAAGACGTTACCATTTTACATGTGCGCCAAGGTGAAGCAAAAGGCTTGGGGCATGCGGTATTAAAAGCGCGTCCTATTATTGGTAACGAACCGTTTGTTGTAGTGTTACCTGATGTGATTCTAGATGATGCCACTGCCGATTTAAGAACTGAAAATTTAGCAGCAATGTTAACGCGTTATAACGAAGTAGGTGGTTATAGCCAAATTATGGTTGAACCTGTTCCTATGGAGCAAGTAAGTAGTTACGGTGTGGTTGATTGTGGCGGTGTTGAACTTGCACCAGGTGAGTCACAACCTATGACTGCTGTTGTAGAAAAGCCTGCCGTTGAAGATGCGCCGTCTAATTTAGCTGTAGTAGGTCGTTATGTATTGTCTGAAAAAATTTGGGACCTGTTGAAGCTAACTCCTCCTGGTGCTGGCGATGAAATTCAATTAACAGATGCTATTGCGATGTTAATGGAAAAAGAAACGGTAGAAGCATTCCACATGACAGGTAAATCGCATGACTGTGGTTCTAAGTTAGGCTACATGAAAGCCAATGTAGAATATGCTTTACGCCACCCAGAAATGGCTGATGAATTTAGAGCATACGTTACAGATTTAATAAAATAAAAATATAACTAGCTTTAAGTTCTAGTGCAATTGTCTTTGTTGTTATTCGTTTTCTCTGTAAGTTGTTTTTTACAAGGAGGAATGAATAAGAAGTTAATGAGTTAGAGCTTTAGGTATTTTAGACCTTCTATGTTTATTGGTGTTTACCTCATGTAGTCCTCCTTGTTTTCTCCCTGTGAGATATTTTTATTTTTTTACAGGGAGGAGTGAATGAGAAGTTAATGAGGTAGGGCTTTAGGTATTTCAAACATTCTATGTTTATTAGTGTTTACCTCCTGTAGTCCTCCTTGTTTTCTCCCTGTGAGATATTTTTATTTTTTTACAGGGAGGAGTGAATGAGAAGGGAATGAGTTAGGGTTTTAGGTATTTTAAACTTTCTATATTTATTAGTGTTTACCTCCTGTAGTCCTCCTTGTTTTCTCCCTGTGATACATTATATTTAATAGCTTTAAAGGATTAAGGTGTATTGAAATGGATTTAACAGGTGAGGTTATAGGTTGCGCAATTGAGGTACATAAGCAATTAGGTCCAGGGCTATTAGAGTCAACTTATGAGAAGTGTTTGATGTATGAGTTGTCTTTGAATAATATTAATGCATATGCTCAAGTTGTATTACCTATCTGCTATAAAGGTATGAATATTGAAGCGGGTTATCGATTAGATATTATGTTACCCAGTGAATTAATTATAGAACTTAAATCAGTCGATAAACTTATTCCCGTGTATTCAGCACAACTATTAACTTATATGAAATTAACTAATATAAATAAAGGTTTATTGATTAATTTTAATGTTAAGAAGTTAACGGATGGTTTACGCAGATTTAATTTGCCTTCTTAATTTTAGCATTTAACCTTTTTTATTTTCTGTGAATTATTACTTTTTACAGGGAGGAATGAATGAGAAGGGAATGAGTTAGGGCTTTAGGTATTTTAAACTTTCTATGTTTATTAGTGTTTACCTCCTTTAGTCCTCCTTGTTTTCTCCCTGTGAGATATTTTTATTTTTTTACAGGGAGGAGTGAATGAGAAGTTAATGAGGTAGGGCTTTAGGTATTTTAAACTTTCTATGTTTATTGGTGTTTACCTCATGTAGTCCTCCTTGTTTTCTCCCTGTGAGATTTTTTTTACAGGGAGGAGTGAATGAGAAGTTAATGAGGTAGGGCTTTAGGTATTTCAAACATTCTATGTTTATTAGTGTTTACCTCCTTTAGTCCACCTTATTTCCTCCTTGTAATATTTGTTAGTTGTTTGGTTTTTGTTATCGCATCTAACTAAAGGCTAAGAACTGAAGCCAGGCTTTAAAGTTATTAGTGTGCATTAGCATAATTTTTATTTATCATTTTTTAAGTGCAGGAATATGGACGTTACCAATTTATCTCAATTTACAGAACAAGCCTTAACTCGTAGTATTTTTTCATTATTCGAAGATCGTACTCGAAGTGAAAACTATACTGTTTCGGCGGCAGGTTTATTCTTAGATTATGCTAAGCAAAATATTATTGATAGTGAGCTTGCGCCATTATTTACCTTAGCTAAGCAAACCGGGCTTGCGGAGAAAATATCAGCGCAATTTTCCGGTGAGCAATTAAACTCTACCGAGCAGCGTGCTGTATTGCATACTGTATTACGCGCACCTGATAAAATCAAAGTCGATGTATTGGGTGAGCAAGCCGAAGAAGTTATTAATACTGAAGCTAAAATGGCGACGATTGTTGATGATATTCAATCAGGCAAGGTTTGTTCAGTGACTGGTGAGAAGTTTACCGATATTTTAGCCATAGGTATTGGCGGATCTTATTACGGCGTTAAAGTGGCTTTGTCAGCACTGGTTCCTTATCATCAAAAAGGCTTGAAAGCTCATGTGTTAGCGAATGTTGACGGTGATGCAGCGCAAGAGAAGTTTGCTAAACTCAATGCCTCAACCACCCTTGTGGTGGTCATCTCTAAAACCTTTTCTACTCAAGAAACTTTGCTTAATGCCACCATAGTAAAAGCCTGGATGTTAGATGCCTTAGCTGATAGCGGCAATTCATCTGCTGATATTATTGCTAACCATTGGTATGCGGTAAGTACCAATGTTAAAGCGGCAACTGAATTTGGTATTGATGAAAACAATATTCTTCCTATGTGGGACTGGGTTGGTGGTAGGTTCTCTTTATGGTCAGCGGTAGGTTTACCACTTGCTTTGATTATTGGTAATACGCATTTTAATGCCTTAAAAGCTGGCGCGCATGCGATGGACGAGCATTTTAAGCATGCCGACTTTGAGCAGAATATGCCGGTAATTATGGCCTTGTTGGGGATTTGGAATCGTAACGGCTTAGGCTACCCAAGTTTAGCTATTTTACCTTACAACCATGCACTGAGAGCTTTACCTGGTTACTTACAACAAACGGATATGGAAAGTAATGGTAAGTCTGTTTCTATTGATGGGCAAACGCTGAATTACTTAACTGCTCCGGTTGTTTTCGGCCAAGAAGGCACTAATGGTCAACATGCCTTTATGCAATTAATGCATCAAAGTGCTGATATTATTCCTACTGATTTTATTTTGTCTTTAGCACCTACAAGTAAGCATTTGGCTAATCATGACGCTCTAGTGGCAAACTGTTTTGCGCAAAGTGAAGCATTAATGCAGGGTAAAACCTTAGCACAAGCAAAAACAGAGTTACTCAATGCCGGCGTAAATGAAGCTCAAGCCAATAGATTAGCCGCACATAAAACCATGAAAGGTAATACTCCAAGTAATACACTTTTAATGGAACGATTAGACCCACATTCACTTGGTGCATTACTGGCGCTGTATGAACATAAAATTTTTGTTCAAGGCGTAATATGGCAAGTTAATTCTTACGACCAGTGGGGCGTAGAATTAGGTAAACAGCTAGGTAATGAGGTACTTAACGTTATGTCGCATCCTATGGCGGAAATTGAAAGTGAAAAGCTTTCTTCATCGTCGCTGGGGTTGATACGCCGTTATAAAGATAACCTGAATAAAGTTTAGTTCTGAACTTTACGGAATATCACGCAAGTGGTTATACTTTTTTGATATAAACAAGCTTTTACTTATATGGATAAGGCCGAAAGGCTGTGGCATTATATTACTCAATAATATTATGCCACCATTAGTGAACAGCAATGCATTTAACCCATTTACAAAAGCTAGAAGCCGAATCTATTCACATTATTCGAGAAGTTGCAGCAGAGTTTGATAACCCTGTGATGCTTTACTCGGTTGGAAAAGACTCAGCCGTTCTTCTTCATCTTGCTCGAAAAGCCTTTGCACCTGGAAAAATACCTTTTCCATTATTGCACGTTGATACCAATTGGAAATTCAAAGAAATGATCGCGTTTCGTGATCAAATGGCTAAAGAATATGGCTTTGACTTACTGGTACATAAAAACCCAGAAGGCATGGCAATGAATATTAGTCCTTTTGAACATGGTAGTGCAAAGCATACTGATGTAATGAAAACGCAAGGATTAAAACAAGCCCTTGACCAATATGGCTTTGATGCCGCATTTGGCGGTGCACGTCGTGACGAAGAAAAGTCTCGTGCTAAAGAGCGTGTGTATTCATTCCGCGATAAAAACCATCGCTGGGATCCTAAGCGCCAACGTCCAGAACTGTGGAATATATATAACGGTAAAGTTAACAAAGGCGAAAGTATTCGTGTATTTCCTTTGTCGAACTGGACTGAGCTTGATATTTGGCAATATATCTACCTTGAAGGTATTAAAATTGTACCACTATATTTAGCGGAAAAACGCCCTGTAGTTGAGCGCGATGGTAGCTTAATTATGGTTGATGACGAACGTATGCCAATTGGTGAAGATGAAGTGGTACAAATGAAAAGTGTACGCTTTAGAACCTTAGGTTGCTACCCATTAACCGGCGCTGTTGAGTCAACCGCAGCAACGTTACCTGAAATTATTCAAGAAATGCTATTAACTAAAACTTCTGAGCGCCAAGGCCGTGTGATAGATCACGACTCTTCTGGCTCAATGGAGAAGAAAAAAATGGAAGGTTATTTTTAAAGCTAGGCTTTGAAAACGTTTTTCATCTTATTTCAGTTTATTGAACTGTATTAGCATTTTATTTAATTCGACAATTTGTCGAGTAGAAATTTCCAAGGAAAAAACATGAGTCAGACAGAAGACTTGTTAGAAACAGATATTGAAGCTTACTTAAAGCAGCATGAAAACAAAGAGATGGTGCGCTTTTTTACTTGTGGTAGCGTTGATGACGGTAAAAGTACCTTAATTGGCCGTTTATTACATGATTCTAAAATGATCTTTGAAGATCAATTAGCTGCGATTAAAAATGACAGTAAAAAGTCAGGCACTACCGGTGAGGCTGTTGATTTAGCTTTACTTGTTGATGGTTTGCAGTCTGAGCGAGAGCAGGGCATTACCATTGATGTGGCTTATCGTTACTTTGCTACAGACAAACGTAAGTTTATTATTGCTGATACTCCAGGCCATGAAGAATATACCCGTAATATGGCTACTGGCGCTTCAACTTGTGATTTGGCTATAATTTTGATCGATGCTCGACATGGTGTGCAAGTGCAAACGCGACGTCATTCATTTATTTGTTCATTGTTAGGCATTAAGCATGTTTTAGTTGCTGTTAACAAAATGGACTTGGTTGATTACAGTCAAGACCGTTATCAAGAGATTAAAAAAGACTATCGTAATTTTGCTGATGATTTGGCATTTGAAGATGTACGCTTTGTACCAATCTCAGCTTTGAACGGTGACAACGTTGTTGAAGAAAGTAGCAAAATGTCTTGGTACCCAGGTGCCACATTAATGAAGCTACTCAATACGATTAAGGTTGATGACAAAAAAGACTTCACGCAATTTAGATTCCAAGTTCAGTATGTTAATCGCCCTAACTTAAACTTTAGAGGCTTTGCGGGTACTGTTGGTTCTGGTCATATTCGTGTTGGCGATGAAATTGTTGCTCTGCCTTCGGGTAAAGAAAGCAAGATAAAGTCTATTGTTACTTTTGAAGGCGATATTAAGCGTGCAGACCAAGGCATGGCGGTTACTTTAACGCTTGAAAATGAAATTGATATCAGCCGCGGTGAAATGATCGTTAAAAAAGGTAGTGTTCCTGCTTCTTCAAAAGAGCTTAGTGCTACTATTGTTTGGATGCATGAAAATGAACTAGAACCAGGCCGTGAGTATTACATTAAACATGGTAGTAAGTTAACGACTGGTCATGCTATAAAAATTGAGCACCGTATTGACGTGAACACCTTAGAGAAATTTGATGTTGACCAATTAGCGCTAAACGAAATTGGTGTTGCTCACTTAGAAGTTTCAGAAGCCTTACATTTCGATGCATATGGTGATAACAAAGCAACAGGCGCATTTATTATTATTGATAGAATGAGTAATGTTACTGTTGGTGCTGGCATGATCAACGGCGCCCTTGAAGAGCAACAAGAGCACCAGTACTCAGAGTTTGAGAAAGAGTTGAATATTTTAGTTCGTAAACACTTTCCACACTGGGGCGCTCGCGACTTACTGAAGTAACACAAAGCTGTAAGTTTTGAGCTGTCAGCTGTCAGTTAAAAGAAAAGCTGTCAGTTTCGAGCTGTCAGCTATCAGTAAAAGAAGAAAGTAAAGTTTTAAGCTTACAGCTGTTTCCTGTTTTTTACTGACAGCTTAAAACTGAAAGCTTACAGCTATTTTTCTGTTTTTTACTGACAGCTTACAGCTATGTCTTCTAGGTTTATATTATGTTGTTTATGCAGTGGCTTTTGGTCGCAATATTTGTTTTAACACTTGTTGGGCTTGTTTTATTCCCTAATAAACCTGAACGTGTTTTTGGTAGTACCACGTTATTGTGTTTAACTGCTTCATTTGTCACTACTGATGATATTCTCAGTAACGCTGTTAATCCTGGTTTAGTTACATTGTTATTATTGGTGCTATGTTCTTTTGCTTATGAACGCACCAGCATTATCAGGCGAATTTCAGCTTTAATGCTAAACGGCAAAGTAAAAACCGCCAGTTTACGCACCTTGAGTTTTACTGCCTTAAGTTCTGCATTAATAAGTAATACTGCCGTTGTTGCAACGTTAATTTCAGTTGTTAAAAAAAATACGGTCGTTAATCCCGGTAAGTTATTATTACCCTTGTCTTTTGCCGCTATTCTCGGTGGCACCTTAACCTTAATCGGTACCTCTACAAACTTAATTGTTAACTCTTTATGGCTTAAACAAGGCAGAGAAAGTTTAGGCTTTTTCGATTTTACTTTGATTGGTGGCGCAGCACTTTTCGCGTGTTTACTGGTTATATTATTGCGCCAAAATAGTTTGGCAGATATGTCTAATGACCAGTTAGAAGTAAAAGAGTACTTAGTTGAGGCACAAGTAAAACCCAACTCTAAACTTATAGGTAAAAGTATAGAGGCTAATGGTTTAAGAAACTTAGACACACTATTTTTAGTTGAACTAGTACGCGATGGCAGGCTTATTTCTCCAGTAACACCAGATGAAGTTATACAGCCACAAGATCGGTTAATTTTCAGTGGTGATGTTAGCAAGGTCTTAGTGCTTCAACAATTTGATGGTTTAACACTTTTTGCTGAGCTTGATGGCTTACTGCGTGAAAACTTAACAGAAGTGTTAATTAAGCCCGATTCTGCCATTGTCGGTAAAACCTTAAAAACCGCAGGTTTTCGTGCGAGATTTGATGCTGCTGTGGTGGCAATTCGACGAGAAGGCACTTCACTTTCAGGTAAGTTAGGCGAAATTACCATACAAGCGGGCGATTTTTTAGTCTTGGCTGCCGGCCCAGACTTTTGTGCTCGTACTAATTTAAGCAAAAACTTTTATATTCTATCAGGCCATAAACCCGACAATATGTTGTCAGGTTGGCGCGACTCGTTGGCTATTTTTGGCTTTATTATCGCCATTGCTATTACTATGTTTACTAGTATTAGCTTATTAGCGAGTTTAATGTTTTACCTTGCGGTGTTAATTTTATCTGACTGTTTAAGTGTTAATGAAATCAAACGTCGTTTTCCAATTGAAATATGGTTAATTGTGCTAGGTGCCTTAACGTTAGCGCAAGCATTTGAACATAGCGGTGTCGCGGCTATTTTTGCCAATGAAATTGAACAACTGCTTGAAGGAAAGAGCGCTTTAATTGCGCTAGTAGTGATATTTTTTATTACTTTATTCTTAACTGAAGTTATTACTAATAGCGCTGCGGCTGCTTTAGTATTTCCAGTGGCATATAATATTGCGATTGGTTTAGGTGTTGATCCTCTGCCTTTAGTTATGGCGGTTGCCTTTGGTGCTAGCGGCAGTTTTATCAGTCCTTATGGGTACCAAACGAATATTATGGTATTTAATGCCGGTAATTATAAAGTAGCTGACTTTGTTAAGTTTGGTTGGCCGATAACTGCCGTATATAGCGCTGTAGTGTTAACCCTTATACCCTTGGTTTATGAGCTTTAAGTTAAAACGTAAGAAAAAGTTCACTGTTAATAAAGCTTTTTACAGGGAAAAGATAAGCCTTT
>Ga0209302_10000285_pt1 | contig 30725 bp, 34 predicted proteins | sample ArcOceMetagenome_2_FD_187445 | JGI IMG/M metagenome (GOLD analysis project Ga0209302, IMG submission 187445) | Marine eukaryotic phytoplankton communities from Arctic Ocean - Arctic Ocean ARC135M Metagenome (SPAdes) (version 2) | ecosystem: Environmental > Aquatic > Marine > Oceanic | place... | reverse complement strand
CATAATGATATACAATAGGACTTAATCCTTTTGAACTAGCAGTTTCCCAATTCTTTTTTGATTGTACAGCATCCTGCAATGTATTTTCTTTATCTTCACCTGGAATGGTTATTTCGTTATTTATAACTTGAAACATAGGCCTTTTAGCCATTCTCCAAACTATTTTTTTAGTACCACACAGAAATACCAGAATTGTATTATTCTTACCACTACGTTTGTCTACTAGTTTTGGTTTACGCTTAGTTTGACCCCCCAAATCCTTTAATTTGTAATAAATCTCTACTGTTTCTTCAATATGAGGAATTATTTTTTCTAGTAAATAAGGAGCATTGTTCATATTAGGAATCTTTCCATATATTATCGGTTTCCCCTTAATATATGATTTATCTATTAATGTATTAGTATTAACAGGTTGTGGTTTACTAGATTTAAACATATTCATAAATCCCTTAAAATGGTCTTTCATAGATTTTTCTTTAGGTTGAGTAGATGTATGATGAGTATTTATATCTAGGGATTGACTAGAATTCATATTATATAATATTAATAGAAAATATTATATAATTTAATTATAATTTTATTTATTGACCACCTTGTCCAATTTCAAGAGGAGTACGCATTGTGTCAGGTGAAATAGTAGTATTATTCCAAGGTCCTACATTTAATTGAGGATTTGCAGGTTCAGAACGTAATTGTTGGTTTGCGTTTCTTAAACTATTTCCAATGGTATCAATACCCATATGGTGTCCAGAACGTAACAAATTTACATTTTGTAAATCACCAGAACCAGTAGGGTTTAATTGAGCCCATTGACTATTGGTATCCTTAGGTAATAATTCAGAAGGATCAGCCACGGGTGCTCTAGAACAAGATGGAGGTAAACCTTGGGTAGATGTTGTAGTTCCTTGTGCAGAAGCATATGTCTCATTTTGACCTAAAGGTTGAGAAGGTTCTACTGATGTAGATTGTTGTTGGGGATGTTGTTGAGAATACATTTCTTGTGTTCTTCTTTGATTACTCATTTGTTCAGAACTGGAACTCTTATCATTACTATAAGAATTTATAAGGAATATTAAAAATAATGCTCCAATTAAAAATAGGATAACATGTTCAACATTGAGCTTTTTTAAGTTCTTGATTAAGTCCATTATATAAAATAAAGGATAAAAAATTTTTTTGTAATTAAAAACATATTAATAATTAATATGTTTTTGTTTATTAATAGTTCTAAAGTTTACTAAAGTTTACTAAAGTTTACTAAACTACATAACTAAAGCTGTTATACTATTTTATTTGTTATTTTTTCTGATTCACTATCATACTCATCTGTTGAATTTTCACTATCATCATCTAAATCATCTAAAATATATGTATTTTTTATTTGTGTTGCTTCTAAATATGCTGAAATTGCTGCTTTTTTATGTTTACGTCCTTGTTGTTTTGTTAATTTATATATATCATAATATGCTTCATTACGGGGGGTTAATTTAATATTTATTGATTCATTATTATTAATAATAATTTTATTACTTATATCTTCTAAACCACCTGACACTAAATTATCAGTATTTCCTTCTAAACTGTTATCTAATGATGAAATAATTTGTGTATCAAATATTATAGAAGAATCTACTTTATCATCTACTTTATCATCTACTTTATCATCTACTTTATCATCTACTTTATCATCTACTTTATCATCTACTTTATCATTTTTTATTTCAACTTCTTTTTGTCTTTCAACTTCTTTTTGTCTTTCATTTTCTTCTAAAGATACATTTTCATATTGTTTTTCTATATAATTATTGAATGATTCTTGTTTATTAATTATATCTTTTTTAATATTATCTCTCTTAATAATACATGAATTAAACAATGGTTTATTATCTAGTATCATCATCTGTTTTCCTGATATTTCTAATTGAAAACTTTTAGAAGAAAACTTAATTCCACATACTTCTAAAATTGGAATAAAACATTGTGTATCGTTTAACTCTTTAATAGGTATTATACTTTCATTTTCATCATAAATATCACAATTGTACTGTGAATTATCTATTTTATTTTTTACTATATTTATTCTTATTAAATAAAATTTACCCCCTTTATATGGTCTACAAATTGGATTAAAAACCTGTTCAATATCATCACGATCCATTTCATTTTGAAACCAAATATCTTTTTTTTTATGAACTAAATCAATTACTTTATTCTCTAAATTTTCAAACCACTCTATTAAATCATAATCATCATTTGTAAATATTAAATCTATATATGCTTTTTTATTTGTTTCAATTAATCCTTGTTTGCTATGACATTTTGGTAATTGTATATATAAACTGTCATTTTTCATTTTTAACTTTGTAAAATAAGCTCCTCCTTGTGTTGATATTGGATGAGATAATGACAAATCATTAAAATTAAAATCATTATTTGTGAAATAAATTTCTTTTTCCATTATAAAAAAATGTAGATAAAATATATTATATTATAACACGCTAAACAATATATTTTTTTATAATATAATATTTTAATGAAGGAACAATTTATTGAACAATGTTTATTAATTTTATCTAGAGAAGATGTTAAAAAAGAATTAAAAGAATTATTTAAACCGATTATTAGTTTAATAGTTCAAGAAATATATCCATATATATATTTATCGCTTATTTTTGTTATAATTAGTTTTTTATTAATTTTAGGAATTTTTTATTTATTATTGCGTAATAATTTAAAAACACTTTCTTTTAAATAAATAATTTTCTAATTACATTATATAATGGATAATATGCATCATAAATTAAGTAGTAATGGATTAAGAGGTGCTCTTGCCGCTCATACTGAATCATCTAATAATGATACCTCTAGTACTAATATGTCTGGTGGTAAAAAAAGAAGTTCTCGTAAAAATAAATCTCATAGAAGAAGTATAAAGGTTTCTCATAAAAGAAGCTCTAAACGTTCTAGACGTGGTGGTATGACTTCTAAAAAAGGTGGTTCTTATGCTCATCTTTTAAAACAAGCAGTTGTTCCTTTTGGTATTCTTAGTTTACTTAAAAAAAAACAAAGAAAACATCATCCTAAGAAAACATTTAGAAAGAGTCGTAAATCCAAAAGACGTTAATTTTTAAATCAAATATAAGTAATTATTATTATTATACATAAAATAATAATTACTTATATTTGATTTGCGTATAAAATATTTTTGTCATGTTATTATATAATGAGTGGAAGTGAACATAATAATACATCTGGTACATCATCATGTTCTTATACTGACGGTGCTAAATATGTTGGTTGTCAAGTAGCAGAACGCAATTGGCCTCAACCTCAATATATGACTGGAGGTCGTAAACACCCTAGAAAAAATAAAACTATGAAGAGAACTAAAAAATGTCATAAATGTCATAAAAAAACATGTAAGTGTAAAAAATGTCATAAATGTCATAAAAAAACATGTAAGTGTAAAAAAACCAGAGGTAAAAAGGGTGGCATTTTACAAAATGCTATTGTACCATTCGGTTTATTAGCTCTTCATAAAAGAACTCAAAAAAGACATAAACATTCTAATGGTCGTAAACACTAGTCTAAATAAATATTATAATTAACTTATAATCTATAAATATATATAAATATATATATATAGAGTTATGTCATTTTTTTCACTTACAATACCTGATAGTGACGAAAATTCTAAAACTATCAATACCTATGATACATTCCCAATAAGCTCTAGAGGTTCTACACCACTTACATTAGATATGGATTACGATGATAACAATGATGATATTAATGACCATGATATTAAATATGTAATGGATGAGCGTTTTAAAGAATTATTAAATTACACGACAAATATTGATAATATAAATAATTTTGGAAAACAAATTGAAAATAAAAAAGTTAAGAGAACATACGCAATATCACTCAAAGATGAACATAAATATAAAGGTAGTGCTTTACCAGTTACTTTAACTTATTTTATAAATGATAATTTAGAACCTAATATTTTTACAAAAGTATTTTTATATTCAAATGTAGATGAAATAGATAGACAATCAATATTAAACAAAACATTGTCTGAAATATATTATCATAAACAATTTGAAAATATGCGTAAGACGTATGAAATGGATAATAATACAAATAGTAGTTGTTTGTTTAAGATGCCTACGTTACAGAATTATGGATTTATTAGAGATAAAACAGAATTATTAGGTTTTGAACAAGACGAAACTATGGAGGCGTTTTATATTCAAATGTCAGTTGTTCCAAGTGATTACGAACCTGCTTCCAAAATTAAAACGAAAGAGAGATGTGAAATTATTAAAAATAAATTAATATCTATATCCGAATGTTTTGAAAGAAATGAATTGTTTCATAATGATATTCATAGATTAAATGTGTTTGTTAATAATAATAATGATATATTTTTAATTGATTTTGGAGAAGCAAGTCATGAAGAAAACAATGTTCCGTGGGAATGGCAAGATAATTTTTGTAAATTTATAAAAACAGGAGGAAAAAAAACTAAAACTAAAAAAAACAAAAAATCAAAGAAACATATACACAAATCAAAGAAACATATACACAAATCAAAGAAACATATACACAAATCAAAGAAACATATACACAAAACAAAGAAACATATACACAAAACAAAGAAACATATACACAAAACAAAGAAAAATAATTAATAATAATATTTTATATTTGAATATAATATATTACGAGCACGTGTAACAATTTGATTTGGTAAGAATGAATAACAACAATCTATATTATGTTCTCTAAAAAGATTGATTGTTTGTATCAAAGAGCTAGTAAAATTACATGATACTTGAGCCCCAAAACATGGTGTTGCGAAAAATATTTTCATTTTATTAATATCTTTATTATCAGTCATATAAAACGATATATAATAAAATTTTTAAATATATTAATAACTTATTATAATAAAAAATTGATAAAAAGAAATAAACAGATAAATTTGTATAATATAATATAATATAATCGAAAATGGTAATTCTTGAAAAATCTCTTCGTTTGTTAGATTTTAATATTTATGATGAATCTTGTCAAGATGCATCAAGCGATAATGATAATAGTGATAACATTGATAATGAAAAACCAAATTTTGGTGATAATAAACAATTTATCATACAAGTATTTGGAATAAATGAAAAAGGAGAAACATTTTGTTTATTTATTAATGATTATAATCCATTCTTTTATATAAAAGTAGGTGAGGATTGGGATTTTAGTAAAAGAGATATGTTTATAGGTCATATAAAAAGTAAAGTGGGTAAATATTATGAAAACTCAATAGGAGAATGTAAATTAATAAAAAAGAAAAAATTATATGGATTTGATGGTGGTAAAGAACATAAATTTATTAAGATTAGTTTTAAAAATATAAAAGTTATGAATAAAGTAAAAAATCTATTTTATATAAATGGAAAAAATGGAAGAATGCTTAATTCATATGGATATTATTATAACGAAACTTATTTACAGTTATATGAAGCAAATATACCACCATTATTAAGATATTTTCACATTAAAGAAATTAGTCCATCTGGATGGATTTGTATACCACTAAAAAAAGCAAAAAGAGCTATTACTAAAAAAACCTCTTGTAAATTTGAATTTACTATTAGCTACAAAGATATAATTCCTTTAAATAAAAAAGAATCAAGAGTTCCATATAAAATTTGTAGTTTTGATATTGAAGCAAGTAGTAGTCATGGAGATTTCCCTGTTCCAATAAAATCATATAAAAAATTAGCAAATAATATTATGGAATTTCATGATCATTGTGAATACGACTTATCTAAAGGACAAATTATTAAAATTATAAAAACCGCATTTGGATATGATGATATGTTAAATGTAGATAAAGTATATCCAAAAATTAAACCAAGTATTAAAAAAATAAACGCTTTATTAGAAAATATATTCTCAAAAAATATTGAAAATTTATGTAAGAAAACATCTAATGAATCCTCAATCGAAAGAATGTTTGAAAAAATGCATCATAATAATGATAATGACGAGAATCATGATACTCACGATGATAATTATAATAAATACAATAATAAATCAAAGATAGACTTAAAAACGAATATTATTGATTTAATTAATAATATCGAAATAAAACGTGAAGAAAAAGTAGATAAATTAACAGATGCGTTTATGGGTTCTGGATTTCCATCTTTGGAAGGTGATAAAGTAACCTTTATAGGTTCTACATTTCTTAATTATGGTGAACAAAAACCTTATTTAAATAATTGTTTAGCATTAAATACATGTAGTGACGTTAATGAAATAAACAATTCAGAAATTAATTGTTTTAATACTGAAAGAGAATTGTTAATGGCATGGCGAAATTTAATTTTAAAAGAAGACCCTGATATTATTATTGGGTATAATATATTTGGCTTTGATTATCAATTTATCCATGTTAGAGCAAGAGAGACTCATTGCGAAGAAGAATTTTTAAAACTATCAAGAAATGTAAATGAAGTATGTGGTAAAAAAAATGAAGATACTGGTAATATAGATATTGAAGAAAGTAAAATTGTAATAGCAAGTGGTGAACATGAATTAAAATTTATTAAAATGACAGGTAGATTACAGATAGATTTATATAATTATTTCAGAAGAGATTTCAACTTAACATCATATAAATTAGATTATGTATCTGGATACTTTATTGGTGATGGTGTTAAAAAGATAGAACATAATAATGATAATAATATTACAAAAATTTATAGTAAGAATCTTATGGGATTAGATAATGGTAGTTATATTAATTTTGAAGAAACAAGTCATTCAACCGAAATATATAAAGATGGACAAAAATTTAAGATTATGAATATGAATAAGGATGATGGAACATTTGAAATAAATAGTATTGAAAATCCAGATATGACAAAAAATGTAAGATGGGGATTAGCTAAAGATGACGTTACACCACAAGATATTTTTAGAATGACAAATGAAGGTCCAGATGAAAGAGCAGTAATTGCTAAATATTGTATTCAGGATTGTAACTTAGTTCATCATCTCATGAATAAAATAGATGTTATGACCGGTTATATTGAAATGTCAAAAATTTGTAGCGTTCCTATTAATTTCTTAGTAATGAGAGGACAAGGTATTAAACTTACAAGTTATATTGCTAAAAAATGTAGAGAAAAGAACACCTTAATGCCAGTAATGGATAAACCATTATTTGATGATGGATATGAAGGTGCTATTGTATTACCTCCAAAATGTGATTTATATCTTGATAATCCAGTAGCTTGTGTTGATTATAGTTCTCTTTATCCATCATCTATGATTAGTGAAAACTTATCACATGATAGTAAGGTATGGACTGCAGAATATAACTTAGAAGGAATACAAATAGATGACACTGGTGAAAAAGATGAACATGGACACTTTATGTATGATAATTTACCTAATTATGAATATGTAAATGTTAAATACGATACGTTCATATGGGTAAATAATAGTAGAGGAAAATCTGAAAAGGTTCATAATGGAACTAAAATTTGTAGATTTGCTCAATTTCCAGAAGGAAAAGCTATTATGCCTTCTATATTAGAAGAACTTTTGGCATCCAGAAAAGCTACAAGAAAACTAATTCCACAACAAACCGATGATTTTATGAAAAACATTTTAGATAAACGACAACTTAGTTATAAATTAACAGCAAATTCGTTATATGGACAATGTGGTGCTAAAACAAGCACGTTTTATGAAAAAGATGTAGCTGCTTCTTGCACTGCTATTGGAAGAAAATTATTAACATATGGTAAGCGTGTCATTGAAGAAACGTATGGAAATTTAATAGTAGATACTACATATGGTAAGGTTCATTCCAATGCTGAATATGTATATGGAGATACAGATTCAGTATTCTTTACATTTAATTTGAAAACACTTGATGGTGAAGATATTAGAGGACATAAAGCATTAGACATCACAATTAAATTAGCACAAGAAGCTGGAGAAATGGCGAGTAAATTTTTGAAGAAACCACATGATTTGGAATATGAAAAAACATTTATGCCATTCTGTCTTTTGTCTAAAAAAAGATATGTTGGTATGAAGTATGAATTGGACCCTAATAAATGTAAAAGAAATGAAATGGGTATTGTCTTAAAAAGAAGAGATAATGCTCCAATTGTTAAAGATGTATATGGAGGTGTGATAGATATTTTAATGAAAGAACAAAACATTCAAAAAGCAATGGATTTTCTTGAATCATGTCTACAAAATATTATTGAAGAAAAATATCCAATGGATAAATTAATTATTACAAAATCATTACGATCTAATTATAAAAATCCAAAACAAATCGCTCATAAAGTATTGGCTGATAGAATGGGTAAAAGAGACCCTGGTAATAAGCCTGGTAGCGGTGATAGAATTCCATTTGTGTATATTGAAACTAATAATAAAAAAGCATTACAAGGTGAAAAAATTGAACATCCAGAATATATTATTAAAAATAATATACGGCCTGATTATGCGTTTTATATTACAAATCAAATAATGAAACCTATTCAACAAGTATTCGCATTAGTATTAGAAAAAATGGATGCTTTTAAACGAAAAAAAAGGAATTTTCAAATGAAAATAGATACATTAAAACAATCGCACGATGATGCTGATAAACTTGAAGACAAAATTAATGATTTAAAAAATAAAGAGGTAAAGGCTTTATTATTTGATAAATATTTACGTGTAACTGATAATAGAAAAAATAATATGAAGGATATTACTTCATTCTTTAAATAAACTTCTCAATGTCTATATTTGTGTATGTGTATATAATTAATATTTACGTTTATATGTATTTTTTTTATTTTTCTTCTTATTTTTTTTTTATGATAAGACATTTCCCCCCCCCATTTTATCACAAGTCATTTCGTTTGTTATTATATTATTAAAAACATCTTCGGCATTTTGTATATTTTCAGTAGTAAGAATAACTCTTGTTTCTATCCCATTTTCATTTTTGAAAAATTCTGTTATTTCATTTAAATTATTTAAATTATTTAAATCAATTCTCTCCTCATTCGCATTATAAGCTACTGCATTAAAATAATGTGTCATTAAATATGTAGATATTGGATTTGTAGCGCTTGATGTTAAATAGATCGCATTCGGGTATAAACTTTTTGATATTAATATACTTACAGCTCTCAATAATTTATTTAATTTTTTACCTTCATATTCTCTCTTTGTTTTAGAATCAATCATAATCTCATTATTATTTGAATTATACTGAATTACTAAAGATGATACACATACATAATTGGTAAATACACATAATATTAATGAATTACCAAAATACTTGAACGCATTTATTTCAGTATCATTTTTCAAATTAAATATATAATCTATACTAAATGTAAATTCTTTACATTTTAATTGATTACTTAAATAATGTAGATTTTCTTTGGCATTATTTAATTGAATCATATTTGTACAACTAAAACCATATCTATAAAATTTGAATCTATCTATTCTTCTTAATTTATCTGATAATGACTTTGTTTCTTTTTTTTCTGCTATGGTAAGATATTTCATTTTTGTTGATAATAAAACCATATCATTATCATTCATGAAATTGAAATAACTTTTAAATATTTCATCAAAATTATTATTTAATAAATTTATAACATATAAATTATTATCTTCCATATAACCAATATATTGTATTCTATCTGGTAGTTCAAAGACTTTATTACAATCATCATTATTTATAAAGCTATAAATATGTAACATACTTCCATCACTATCTTTAACACTTGTCATTAATTTGATTCCTACTTCTTTTTTTGTTTTAAATTGTATTGACATTTAATTATGATATAATATATGTAGATAACATTTTTAACATAATAAATTATCTTTAAAAAAATAAAAAATATAATTTACAGTATATTAACCTTTTATACTAAAAAACCAACTTACAAAACATGTTGCTAGTGTAATCCACATATTATAAATAGTATTTCCACCTTCATATATTATCCATCTTAAACATTGACATTGTGGTGTTAATGTCATAACAGGTGATAATAATATACCATACCAATCATTTGGAACACAATAATATATATATAAATGCGAACAAACGTGATGTAAAAAGATTGAACTTGAATAAAATAATACCAAATGTTTTATTGAATTAAAAAATGTATAAAAATAATTTATTGTCATTATTTGATAATATGAATAAATTATTAACTTTAAATACATTTACTTTAATTTTCACGACTAGGTCTCGTTATTAGTTTCGTTATTAGTTTCGTTATTAGTTTCGTTATTAGTTTCGTTATTAGTTTAGTTATTATTCATATATATATTTAAATAATAGTTTAATTAATTTAAACATTTAATGTAATTATACATAATGTCAATAAATGGATTATCAGGATTAGCTAATTTAGGTAATACATGTTTTATTAATTCATGTATGCAAGTATTAAGTCATACATATGAACTTAATGATTTTTTAGATAAAAATAATAGTGATTACAAAAATAAATTATCTCTTTATAAAGATAAAAAATATTTATATGATTGTAAATTATTAATTGAATGGGATAATTTAAGAAAAATGTTATGGCACGAGAATCGTGTTATATCACCTGGTGGATTTATTAAAACCATACAATATGTAGCTAAACATAAAAATAAAGAAATATTCGCAGGATACACACAAAATGATTTGCCTGAATTTTTATTATTTATATTAGAATCTTTTCACAATGGTATGAGAAGAGAAGTTGATATGACTATAAAAGGAGATATTAAGAGTAAAACAGATGAAATGGCAAAAAAATGTTATGAAATGATGAAAATGATGTATAGTAATGAATATTCAGAAATGTTGGATATTTTTTATGGGATTCATGTATCTAAAATTGAAAAAAACGGAGAAATATTAAGCATGAAACCAGAACCTTTTTTTATAATTGATTTACCTATACCTTCAAATATTAAGGGAATTAATATATCTACTTGTTTTAAATATTATTGTGAAGGAGAAAAATTAGAAGGTGACAATGCTTGGTTCAATGAAAAAACTAACAAAAAAGAAGACGTTAATAAAAAAATTACATTTTGGAGTCTTCCAAAAATTCTTGTATTAGATTTAAAAAGATTTAATATAAATGGTAAAAAAATACAATCTCCTATAAATATTGAAACCGACGAATTAGACCTAACACCATATGTAGATGGTTATGACAAAAATAGTTATAAATATGAATTATATGGTGTATGTAATCATAGTGGTGGAACAATGGGAGGACACTATACTGCTACAATTCGAAATAAAATGAACAACTGGTATTTATTTAATGATACAAATGTTAAAAAAATTAATAATTTTAATGGAGAAAATAATACTTCTGGTTATTGTCTTTTCTATAGAAAAATATTAAATAAATAATATATATAAATAATGATATTATCTTACGATTCAATATTAGGTATTCCAGTAGTTGAAAATTCTGGTGGAAATAATTCTACTTCTAACTCTAGTTCTACATCTACTTCTAATAATGGTATCAATTTAAATATTCCATCACTATTATTACTAGCAGTTGTTATTATATTATTTGTAATCTTATTTTCTAATTTAGGAAAAACAGATAGTAACAGTTATTCAGAATCTAGTGGAAGTGGAAGTGGTTCAAGTAAACTACTAACTATATTATTAGGAGGAGTTGTAATAGCTGTTTTTTTATTAAATGGATTACAATACTTTTTTGGTATAAATTTAACAGCTAATCTAAATAATTTATTTTCAACATCTCCATCTATTGATTTAACTGTAGGTCAATCTGAAGATGCTCCTAATCAAAATATTGCTCCAGTTCCTGAAATTAAGCGTAAAGAACAGGTATATCATATTCCTGGTAATGAATACACATATGATAATGCGACAGCATTGTGTAAAGCATATGGTGGTAGATTGGCTTCATATGACGAAGTCGAAAAATCTTACAAAAATGGAAGTGAATGGTGTAGTTATGGTTGGTCTGATAAACAATTAGCATTATTTCCAACTCAAAAAGAAACATGGAATACACTTCAAAATATAGAAGGTCATGAAAACGATTGTGGTAGAGCTGGTATTAATGGTGGATTTATAGCTAATCCCAATGTTAGATTCGGTGTTAACTGTTATGGATATAAGCCTAAAATGACCCAGGAAGAAAAAGATATAATGGATTCAACCCCATTATATCCTAAAAATATGAAAGATATTAAAGAAGAAAAACAAGTCGAATATTGGAGACAAAAAATTCCAGAAATATTAGTGGCACCTTTTAATAAAAATGTTTGGAGTTTAATTTAAATATATTAAATATAAAAACTAAAAAATAATTATATTAAAATAAATTATATTAAAATAAATTATGTTAATATAATTGATATTATTAATGCTTTTGATGTAAATAATTATAAATTAGATAAAAATAAAAAATATAAGAAATACTAGAAACTGTGATATTTTAGAAACAATTATTTGTAATTGACAAAAAATAAAAGTTTCATTTACACCATTTAAGAATTAAATAATATTATTATTATTATTATTTTGTTTTTCTTGTTTTTCTTGTTTTTCTTGTTTTTTTATCTTTATTTGATTTAGTATTTCTTCCGTGTTTTTTTCTACTACTTGGTTCTACCATATTTAACAATTTATCATATATAGTATCTTCCAACTCTTCACCTGTGTAATCATAATGAATTGATTTGTTTTTTTGAACAGTTTTCTGAGAATAAAATAATCCAGCAGGAACAATTAAATCTTTGAACCCATTTATCATATTTATTCCTCCACCTGTCTGTCCAGTCTGACCATCTTTTTTATTTATAGTATTTTTTAATAAGTCAGATTCTATTTTAAATCCTCCGCCTTTTAGACAACCATTTTTATCAGTTGTAAAAACAAAATCTTTATCAATATCTAGCTCTAATTCCATATACATATTGTCTATATAAATTAATTATTATAAAACCGCTTAATATCTGAATTATATTTCACTTCTCTCTTCTCTTTTATATGTTCCATTATTTTACCAACATTTTCTTCATTATTAAATAATTCCATTAAACATTTTTCTAAAAAACTCAGAGTTAAAGGAGAAGTTTGTTTATTTGTAGTAAATTTTAATTTTCCATCGCTTATTTTAATAGTAGATGAAGAGAGATTATTATCATCTACAAAATTCATTATATTATCAGATAATTCATTTCTTTCACCTCTAATATCTCTTACTTTATCATTTAATTCTTTTAATTGACTATCTAGATTTACCCATTTTTTAATTTCTTCTTGAAAAACTTCCATAATTAATATATCTAAATATCTTTAAACATATTAATTTAATTTATTATATCATACATAAAAATATAAAAGGTCTAAATAAACAAACGTAACAATTTATTATTATCTTAATAAATGAAGATCGTTTATTAATTTTACCACATTCATATCAATCCAATTCATAAATGAATTTAATGAAACTATTAATAATTTGGTATTTTCATCTGATTCAGAATTGATTATTTCTTTAATATATTTAATTAGTATAATAATTCTATCTTCAGTCCATACTGTATTTGTCTGTGAATAAAAACTTTTTTTTAATTGAGATGCTGGTTCATTATAATTTAATATTATTGTTTCAGGATTAAATTTACTCTCTTGAATATATTTGTTAATAATATTTTTTAATTGTTCTATATTATGTGTGATTTCATTTGATTTATATATTTGATTTAATTTATCTAATGAATGTATAACCTTTTCAAAGACAATTTGAAAATCTTTTTTTTCATCAGATTGAAGATATTTGTCACAAGCATATGTCAATGGAAATAACATATTTATAAGGTCGTTTTTTGTGTCTCCGTTAAGTGTTCTTATAGTTGATTGAAATATACCTTTATCTTGAAAATGTATTTTATTATTTAAAATGGATATTTTTGTTCCATTCGGCTTAAATGAATATATATATAATTTAATTACTAGAGATAGCGGATCTAATATATCATTTTTATTTGGATAAATAATTTTTATTAGTGATTCCATTATAGTTTATTATTAAAATACAATAATAAATCATATTTATATTTTAATTTTAGTTATTATATATATATTTTTATCATATTACATTATTACTTAACTTACATCATCACTTACATCATCACTTACATCATCACTTACATCATCGCTTACATCATCACTTACATCATTACTTACATCATTTAATTTATTATTTATTATAGTAACTGTATTATTTATTAAATTATTATTGTAATGTTGTATTTTTTTGATTTTATATATTGACGATGATGTATCATACCCATATGCTTGTATTATTGCTCTATAATTATCTTTTGTTGATTGATTGTTTTGTATGTTTCTTAAATTTATCATAAACATTTTATTATTAATATCAGCGGTATCATACTCAATACTAAATCTTACATAATCACTACTAGGTGTTTTTAACATTATATCAATCGCCTGTATACATTCTAAATAATTATAACTATATTTTGCTAATTGTAATTCATATTTTAATTTAAAATTTATTAATTTTTTATATTTAGGATTAAATTTTCTTGAACTAGGTACATACTTATTTTCAAAACCAGGACTTTCCCTACAATTATCATATAATTTTATATTATATACTCTTGAACATTCTGACCAATGAGAATAATACTGATTATAGGATTTAGTAAATATTCCTTTTGGTCTAAATACTTTATCCACAGTATTAATAGCATACGATTCTGTATATTTATATGAAATTATTTTATTGTTGTCAAACCCTTTATCCAGTGATATTAAAAATGGTAATAACCAGTATTTATTCTCTACAAAATTAAATTCACTATAATTTTTATTTAATTTATTCATATTTTATCTAAATACTTACTTATCTTTTTATATATTTATTTTCTTTGTTTCTTTTTATGAGACCTATTTTTATGAGATTTTCTTTTGTGAGATTTTCTTTTATGAGATTTTCTTTTATGAGATTTTCTTTTAAGAGAATTATTTTTATGAGATTTCTTTTTGTGTAACTTTTTTATTTTAGAACCACCTTTCAATTTTTTTTTAATATGACCTTCCTTCAATAAAAATTCTATCATATCTTCCTTTTTTTTAGAACCATTGTATTCTAATACTTTATTACCATTATTTAGAATTAATAAACTTGGTACATATGCTACATCACTATGCGTTGATGTTTCTTCTAATTTATTCATACCACTAGGGTCTATTTGAGCTAAAATTAAATCTGTATCATATTTTTCATCAATATCCTTACACATATTATCCCATTCTGATTCCATGGCTATACAGGCTGGACATCCTGGACTAAAATATTTGGCAAATACCATTTTTTCTTTATTATGTTTATCAAACTCCAACGCATTTGTATCTTTAACGTAAATAATTTTCATATATATATATTTATTATATTATATTTTTTATTTAACCAAGAGAGAAAATATTAAAAAATAATTATCATCATTTAATATATATGTTAAAGTTATTTTTAATAATTATAGTTTTTATACTAGGATTATATTTTACTTGTAATTATACTTCTAAAAATGTAATTGAAGGATTTGATGTTAGTAAAAATAGCTGTCCTAATATATTAATACAAAAAGGTACCGAATTATATCTACATAATTCACGACGAGCTAAAATACCTGGTGTTAATCCTGTTAAATTTAATAATTTAGAAGAATATGTGGAATTTTTAGATTGGCAACGAAGTCAAAATATTAATTGTCCCGTTTTATTTTTACAACATTCTTATGATACACAAGGTAAACCAATATATAAAGTTAGACCTAGTCCAACTGATACTCAAGGCGGATTACCATCTGTTTTAACATATGGTACAGATTCTCAAGCAATTCCTTTAACAGTTCAAAAACCAAAACAAACTAAATTAATCGATGCTAGTAGAGATGACGCACCGTATAATAATAACTCTTATCCAGGATATGACCCTATTAATTTACAACAAGGAGAATATACTCCTTTGGATAAGATGTTCAATGAACAAGAAACATCTGGGCATAAAAGTACAAATGCTATGGATGTAAATTGGGGTGGAATTCAATATACTGAACAAGCAATTGATGCTGGACTTTATAAAGGTGATGATGTTATGAACGAAACATAGTCTAATCTGAATATCTAATAAATTTTTTTATATTTTCAATACATGTTTTACTTATCTTTCTTGTTGATAAATTATTAGAATCTTTCATTTTAAAATTGTCCAAACATTTATCATTTTCTTTTAATTTGATTATTAAATTATTAACGGTTTTATATTCATTCATAATTGCGATTGCTGTTTTACTACTAACACCTGGTATACATGATAACATAATTTCACCTATATTATCAATTGTAATATAGTCTTTTTTCTGTTTTTTTATAACTTCGCAATATTTGGCTCCACTATTTGATTCATTGTTGTTATTCTCAGTATCATTTGAATCAGATTTTTCATTTTTCGTATTTATATTAATAATTGATGGTATTATACTATCTTTTTCATAACAACCCTTTTTTTTAGACTCTTTCTCTAACTTGTCTGCGTAATTAATAATCAATTCACATGTTTCATTTATATTTTTTGTCCGAATTGTTGAAAATCCTTTAAAATAATTTAAGGTGACTAATGTCGAATATAATGTTTTTTTATCCATTCTACCTTTTTTTGGATTATATTTTTCAAAATCTCCTTCAATAATATAAATAATATTATGATTGTGAACACTTGATTCATTTAATCTAAAAGATTGTTCTTTATATCTCCCATCTTTTATACTTGAAGCCAAGTCATAAAGAGATTTTCTCTCAAAAATTATTTTTTCATTTTTTTCATTGTTTAATAAAATTATATCTCCAATATATAAATTTTCCAATTCTATTTCATGATTATGTTCTTTAAATAATAAATTCATAGTTGTCATAAAATCGCCTTCTCTATAATCTACTTTAATAAACATAAATAATTATATTATCTTTAATTAGTTATTTTTAATTAGTTATTTTTAATTAGTTATTTTTAATTAGTTATTTTTAATTAGTTATTTTTAATTAGTTATTTTTAATTAGTTATTTTTATAATAATGGTCCACCAGAACCAGGATATCCACGTGCATAATTCTGTCTGAAATTGAATAAATAATTTGGTCTTTGAGCAGAAGCAGAAACATTTGTAGCTGACCTTGAACCAGACGCAACCATAAATCCAGTTGCACTTGGCGCAGAACCGCCTTTCTTTGGTCCGCCAAAATAACTGGTTCTCACTATTTCACCTGTAGTAGTTGTAACCATAACACTTGGCATAATTCCATTGGTAGGACTTGCTCCTCCAAATTTTACTTTTCTTGCGATCGCAGAACGACCACCATTCCCTTTATATCCATTTCTTTGAGGCATTATATATTATACAATAAGATAATAAATCATACAACAATATAATAAATCATACAACCAGGTATTTATTATATTTAATGAGATGTTTAACGAATTAATAAACTCTTTTTCCCTACACCACCAGAACTAACAGGATTCACAGATACTAAATTATTAGCAAATAAATAATTCTTTTGATCAGTAGGAGATTTACCATTTAATTGAGGTAAACCTCGACCACCTTTGATAAGCGTATGTCTATATGTACCTACATTTGAAACTCCTGATCTTGGTGCTAGTCCACCCATAATTCCATATATAGAACCTTTATTACTAATAGATGGTGTGTGTCTAGCTCTTTTACTACCTTGCATATATCCAACCATTTATATAATGACTAAATATTATTTTTTTACTTATATAATATTTTATAAATAGATATAAATAGATTTAATTATATTTAGTTATAATAGTTAATAAATGAGTGAATTTAAAATTTCTAACGATGATGATATTATTAAATCTGAAGATGGATTAATTTTTAATCCGTATAATTCTAATAATACTAAGATTACATTGAACCAAGTTCAATCTATTCTAACAAGATATGGAGTTCCATCTAAAGTTCATAATATTGCTTTATATGAGAGATCATTTGTTCATAAATCATATACCAAACGACCACAACTCTATAATATTCAAGAAAATATTACAATTACTGAAAAACCGATTGATTGTTTACCATTACATACTAAATCTAATGAACGTTTAGAATTTTTAGGCGATGGGATATTAGAATGTATTACTAAATATTATTTATATAGAAGGTTTCCTAAAGAAAATGAAGGATTTATGACTGAAAAAAAAATTGCCCTAGTTAAAAATGAAGCTATTGGTAAGCTCGCATTAGAAATGGGATTACATAAATATTATATTATTTCTAAACATGCTGAAGAAAAAAAAACACGCACTAATTTAAAAAAATTAGGTTGCTTATTTGAATCTTTTATTGGAGCCATTTTTTTAGATTTTAATAAGATTGATATTAATGATGAAGAAGGATGGTTTAAAAATGTATTTGTTACTGGTCCTGGTTTTCAAATTGCTCAAATATTCATAGAGTCTATTTTTGAAAAGCATGTTGATTGGATTAAATTAATTAGAGATGATGATAATTATAAAAATATACTTCAAGTTAAAATTCAAAAAGCATTTCAGGATACACCTCATTATATAGAAATCAATCATGCTGATGAGTCCGGTTATGAAATGGGAGTTTATTTGTGTTTAGGACAAAAAATTCATCAAGTTGATAAAAGTGAGGCTATTCATTTTGATTTTTATGGTTCATTTGATAAAATTCAAGAAGAATTTAATATTAATCATAAAATTTTTGTATTTTTAGGTAAAGGAATTCATAAAATTAAACGAAAAGCCGAACAAACCGCTTGTGAAGAAACTCTTAAATTATTAAACAAATAATTAGTATATTATTCTTTTTTAATGTATTTATTTATTATAGATGTCTTCAAGTGTTTTAGAAAAATTAAAAAAAAAGCCTGTATTAGACAAAATAGAAGATTATCAATTTAAATTTAAAATTAAACAAGATGAATCAAATGAGTCTAATGAATTTAATAAATTAAACTTAAATATTCAAGAACCGGCTAACGTGAATATTAAATCTAAATCTAAACCTAGAAATAAAACCAAGATTACTGATAAAACCAAAGAAAATCTTATTAATAGAGATGATTTTATTAAAAAACTTAATTTAACTGTTTATAATAAGATTAATGATGATACTAGTTCAAAAAGTAAAGATAAAAATAATAACACATCCAAATTAATACTAGATAATATTTCAGAACAAAATACAGATAAAATAGAAACTGATACATTACCAAAACCACCCGCTAAGAAAATTAAAAAAATACCTAAAAAACTTAAATTGGTTGATGACACATCTGTAAAAACTAATAAACCTAGAAAAACAGAAAAACCAAATATTGAAGTTATTGCTGATAATATTGATTTGAATGATGTTATTGGGCAAACTACTTTAAAATCACGACTTCCAGAAAAAGAAACTAAAGTTATAGTTAGAGCAAATGCTTATTATATGAATAATCGTGAAGTATTTATTAATTTTATTAACGCTCTTTTTAAACCATATAAAGAAGAATTTCAAAATATTGAATCCAGTATTTCATGTGATCGTCCACAAAATGCTAAGTTCGATTTACTTATACATCAAAAAATTGTCAGGGATTATCTTAATTTATACACTCCATATAGAGGGTTATTATTATATCATGGTTTAGGTAGTGGTAAAACATGTAGTTCAATCGCTATTACAGAAGGTATGAAATCTGATAAACAGGTTATTATTATGACTCCTAAATCATTAAGAATGAATTACTTACAAGAACTTCAAAATTGTGGAGATACTATGTATAAAAAAAATCAATTTTGGGAATTTATTCCAATACAACAAAAAAATGACGATAACCTTATAAACACGTTATCATCTATTTTAAATATTAAACCTGAATTTATACGAAAACATGGGGGAGCGTGGTTAGTTAATGTTAAAAAAGAATCTAATTATAATCAATTATCTACTCAGGAAAAACAATTACTTGACTTACAAATTATTGAAATGATACATCGTAAATATAAATTCATTAGTTATAATGGATTACGAGAAACACATTTATTAAATATAACAAATGATTATACTATAAATCCATTTGATAATAAAGTTATTGTTATTGATGAAGCTCATAATTTTGTTAGTAGAATCGTTAATAAAATTAGAAGTAATAATACTAATTCTGTATCAATGAAATTGTATGAATATTTACTTTCAGCAGAAAATTGTCGTATTGTATTATTAACTGGTACACCCATGATTAATTATCCTAATGAAATTGCTGTGTTATTTAATATATTACGAGGATACATTAAAACATGGAGTATTCCTATTAAAATGAAGGTTGGTGGATCTAAATTAAATAAAGAAGAATTAGTAAAGATTTTTGAAAAATTTGATATTTTAGATCATATTGATTATAAACCTAGAACTGAAATATTGACCGTTACTAAGAATCCATTCGGATTTATTAATGTTAATAAAAATGGTCTATATAAAGGAGTTACTAATTTTAAAATTAATAATAGAGGAGAGATTAATGATTCTGATTTTATTAAAATACTTACATCCATATTAAATAAAAATGATATTGAAGTTATATCTTCGAATATTAAAGTGGATACATATAAGGCATTAGATGATAAATTAGACTCTTTCGAAACTAGATTTATTGATACTAGTACAGGCAATGTTAAAAATGCCAATCTCCTTAAGAAAAGAATTATCGGTTTATCGTCTTATTTTAGAAGTGCCCAAGAACAATTAATGCCTAAATATGATAAAGATGTTGATTTTAAGGTTATTAAAATCCCTATGAGTGATTATCAATTTGGTGTATATGAACAAGCGCGTATTCAAGAGAGAAATGTTGCTAAAAGTGCTGCTAAAAAAAAGAAGAAACAAGCAAATATTGATATTTATAAAGACACTACATCATCATATAGAATTTTTTCGAGAGCATTTTGTAATTTCGTATTTCCTGAAAATAGAAGACCTATGCCTAAAGATGATAATCAAACTATCACAAGTGTTATTGAAAAAGGTACTGCTGACGAAGATATATTAGATGCTGTTTCTATTAAAGAAAAAACCAGTAATATAGATGGATTATACGAATTAGATGATGCTGAAAATCTAGAAAATAAAGCCAAAAATGAAAGAAGTAATGATTACGCAGAGAGAATTGAAAGGGAAATGAAATATCTCGAAGATAATGCAGATAAGTTTTTAACTCCTAATGGACTCCAAATATATAGTCCTAAATTCTTAAATCTATTGGAAAATTTAAAAGATGCTGAATTTAGAGGTCTTCATTTAATATATACTCAATTTAGAACTATTGAAGGTATTGGTGTATTAAAATTAATTTTAGACGCAAACGGATTTACACAATTTAAAATTAAAAAAAATAATGCCGATATATGGGAATTAGATATTCCACAAGATAAAAAAGGATTACCTACATATGCCTTATATACTGGTACTGAATCTGACGAAGAAAAGGAAATTATTAGAAATATTTATAACAGTAAATGGCATAACGTTCCTGATTCTATTACTATTGAACTGTCTAGACAATCTACAAATAATTTTTATGGAGAAATTATTAAAATACTCATGATTACTGCTTCAGGTGCAGAAGGTATCGATTTAAAAAATACACGATATGTTCATTTAATAGAACCATATTGGCATCCTGTTCGAACTGAACAAGTTATTGGTAGAGCTCGTCGTATTTGTAGTCATCAAGATTTACCTCCTCAATTTAGAACTGTAAATGTATTCTTATACTTAATGACTTTTACGAAAGAACAATTATCTGGTGATGGAGCAATTGAACTTAAATTAAAAGATGGAGGCAAATTAAATCCTGAGATTCCTTTTACTAGTGATGAAACCTTATATGAAATCTCTCAGATTAAAGAAAAAATTAATAGTCAATTATTGAAGTGTATTAAAGAAGCTGCGATTGATTGTATTATTTATAATAAACCAGGAACTAAAGATGCGGTTAAATGTTTTTCATTTGGCAAATCTTCCCCCAATTCATTGTCATATAATCCTTCTATTTCTAATGAACAGAGTGATACAATATCTCAATTAAATCGACAAACAACTACATTGTGGGTCGGTGAAGAAATCACTATTCCAATTAATGGTATTAAAACAGTATTTATGCGAAATCCGAATACAAATGAAATTTATAACTTAGATAGTTATAACCAATCTGTCGAATACAAAAATCCTGAATTTCTTATTAATGTTGGTAAATTGGTCAAAAAACCTGATGGTAAATTCACGTTTATTCGTAAATAAATATTTATAACTATAATAATATAATAATAAAATTTCTATATTATTATATATTGAAAACTTGAAAAAACTTGAAAAAACTTGAAAAAACTTGAAAAAACTTGAAAAAACTTGAAATATTGATTTAGAAAAATTAAAATATTGATTTAGAAGATATATATATATATATATATATATATGTCAGATTTGTCATTATATTCAACAAATCAACTAGGTCAAGATATTGATGGTGAAACAGGAAATGATAACTCAGGATACTCTGTATCATTAAGTTCTGATGGAACAATCGTTGCTATTGGAGCACTATATAATGGTAGGTATAGTGGTGCAGTACGTGTTTTTAAATATTCATCTTCTTCTTGGACACAAATTGGTCAAGATATTGATGGTGAAGCAAGAAATGATTTTTCAGGATACTCTGTATCATTAAGTTCTGATGGATTAACCGTCGCTATTGGAGCAATATATAATGATGGTAATGGTGATAATACTGGTCATGTACGTGTTTTTAAATATTCATCTTCATCTTCTTCTTGGACACAAATTGGTCAAGATATTGGTGGTGAAGCAGCATCTGATTATTCAGGATACTCTGTATCATTAAGTTCCGATGGAACAATCGTTGCTATTGGAGCACCATATAATGATGGTAATGGTAGTAATACTGGTCAAGTACGTGTCTATGAATATTCATCTTCTTCTTGGACACAAATTGGTCAAGATATTGATGGCGAAGCAGCATCTGATTATTTAGGATACTCTGTATCATTAAGTTTTGATGGATTAACCGTCGCTATTGGAGCACCATATAATGATGGTAATGGTAGTAATAGTGGTCATGTACGTGTCTATGAATATTCATCTTATTCTTGGACACAAATTGGTCAAGATATTGGTGGTGAAGCAGCATCTGATTCTTCAGGATTATCTGTATCATTAAGTTCTGATGGAACAATCGTTGCTATTGGAGCAAAAAGCAATGATGGTAATGGTAGTAATACTGGTCAAGTACGTGTCTATGAATATTCATCTTCTTCTTGGACACAAATTGGTCAAGATATTGATGGCGAAGCAGAAAATGATTCTTCAGGATACTCTGTATCATTAAGTTTTGATGGATTAACCGTCGCTATTGGAGCAAAAAGCAATGATGGTAATGGTAGTAATACTGGTCATGTACGTGTTTTTAAATATTCATCTTCTTCTTGGACACAAATTGGTCAAGATATTGATGGTGAAGCAGAAAATGATTCTTCAGGATTCTCTGTATCATTAAGTTCTGATGGATTAACCGTCGCTATTGGAGCACCATATAATGATGGTAATGGTAGTAATAGTGGTCATGTACGTGTTTATGAATTATCTCCACCAACACCACCACCACCACCAATATGTTTTCCCAAAGGAACCCCTGTCACTACCGACCAAGGTGATATCGCTATTGAAAAATTAAATTGTGATAAACATACTATTCGTGGAAAACCTATTGTTGGTATTACACAAACCAGACCTCTTCAAGAACACATTGTGTGTATTGAGAAGCACTCGTTAGGTAAGAATGTTCCTTCTCAAACAACTCAAATCAGTATGAATCATATGGTTTTTTACAAAGGAGAAATGAGAAAGGCTAAGAAACTAGTTGAATTATGTGATAATGTTAATTTCATTCCTTATAATGGAGAAACTCTTTATAATGTTCTTTTGGATAAGCATGATAAGATGATGATAAATAACTTAATTTGTGAAACATTAAGTCCCAAAAATATTATGGCAAAGATAATTAATAGCAATATATCTAGTAGTGAAGTAAATAAAATCTATTGTGAATTAACAAGTGTCATTAAAAAGAATGATATTCCAGGTTATAGAAAATTGTATAATTCATTGAAATAAATATTTATAAGTATAATTATAATAATATAATACAAATTGTATATTATTATACACCTTTGAAGATTTAAATCCGCACAAAAAGACGAAAAAAAATAATTCAAAGTTGGGTCTTTTCATACCCGTAGTATAGTTTGGTTATAAGCACTCGTTGAAGTGCTTTGATTACTTGTTTCTCTACATAAATAACTTGGTCTGTCTATGTTATTTATCGCATTCCTTGCTATTTTGTAAATATTTGATGAACCATTACGGTCTGTTCCACGACCCACAACCGCTCTTACAGCGTAGTAGTCCATGAATTAACCGCAACTCATCTTTGTTTTTCTTTTTGTTTGGGTGTTCTCGCACCATAAACTTCTCACATACTCCTCCATCACATTTAGAGCATTTACAACTGGTTCTAAACTCATCTACCAAAAACACCTTGTAGTTATTCTTTCTAAACAAAGTTCTTATTCCTTTTCCTAATGTTGGTTCTTTGTATTTCATTTGTTTTTGTTCCTTGTTTATCTTGTAAGATTCCGCCTTCCTATTTTTTCGTGTAAAATGTTTAGTATTTTTGTATCTATCAATCCAGTCTTTTAGTGTGCTTTTCTTACAGTTAAAAATCTTACATACTTTATCCATACTATCTATGTTATTCAAATAATATTTAACAGCAATCGTCTTATAATCATCGCTTTTATGCTTCATATAATAATATCGCTATTATAAATCCACACTCATAATTTGTGCGGATTTAAATCTTCAAAGGTGTATATTGAAAACTTGAAAAAGTTGAAAAGTTGAAATATTATTAATAATTTATTAAAAGAAAGAGAATGTAATAAACAAATTAGAATGCAATACTTACAGAATATTGCAACATGTTACAAGGATAATAAGGATAATAATATAAAAGTGTTTTTAAAAAAATTGAAACATAAATATTGTTATTTATTTTCTGTAATTTATGAATTAATATGGAAATTTTTAAATTTAGAAACATATTCTAATAAAATAATGGTGATAACTTTATAATTTCAACAATGAAATAATTGAATTATTATCGTGAAATCGTCCTCCCAAAGAAAATATTTTTTAACATTATTAATTTATTTTATATTATATATATATATATGACATATGAAATTAGTGAAAACTTTGAATCATATTTAAATAACGAACCAATTTTTAATAGCACATGGAGTGATTGGAATAATAGTGGTAATATTTCAATGAAAGCATCTTCTTCTAATTCATTAAGTGGTAATATTTCCGGTGTTATACCAGGTGATAATACCACTGATGTTGTATTAAATTTAGGAAATAAAGTGTCTGGAATTTGGGAGTTGATTTTTTGGATTTTAATACCCAATAATAAAACTGGTTATTTAAATATACAAGGTGCAGTTCCCATAGTAAACGGAGAATGGCTTGCTCATATATATTTTAACACAGAACAAGGAAATGTAAATACTTATAATAATGAATATGCTTTTACGTTTCCACATGATACATGGTTTGAAGTAAAAATGGTTTTTAATATTTCTCAAGGTATTTCAAATGCAACTTGGCAATTAAATATAAATAATAATATTATAATTTCACCAAATACATCATTGAAAAAAGATAACGATGGAAATCCACCTACATCTTTAGGTGGAATAAACTTATACTCTGATGAAGAAACTAATACACTGTTTATTGATAATGTTTATTATAAAGATATAACCCTACCATTACCAGTGTGTTTTCCTAAAGGTACACCTGTTACAACAGACCAAGGAGACATTGACATTGATAAATTAAATTGTGATAAGCATACTATTCGTGGAAAACGTATTGTTAGTATTACACAAACCAGAGATCTCCGAAAATACATTGTGTGTATTAATAAAAATGCTTTAAGTAAAAATGTTCCATCACAAACAACTAAAATAAGTATGAATCATATGGTTTTTTACAAGGGAAAAATGAGAAAGGCTGAGGATCTGGTTGAATTATGCGAGAATGTTTTTTTTATTCTTTACAATGGAGAAACTCTTTATAATGTTCTTTTAGATAAACATGATATGATGATGATAAATAATTTAATTTGTGAAACATTAAGTCCTGATAACATATTGGCAAAGATAATTAATAGTAAATTATCTGGTAGCGAAATAAATAAAATTTATACTGAATTAACAAACGTTATTATGGAAAATGATTTTGTAGGTTATAATAAATTAAAAAAATTATTGTGTTAATTTAATGAATGCAATTAAAAATAAAATGAAGGATATAGATTGTGGTGATATTATTAGAATGGAATATTTACAATATGTTACAACATCTTATGAAAATAACTATGAAAATAATATTAAAGTATTTTTTAAAGAACTAAAAGATAAATGAGATTTATTTTGTGATGAAATAAAGTATATACTTTTATAACAGTCATTATTATTTAATAAAGTAATTATTTACAGAGTGATTTTATTTACAGAATGTCACTTTGTTTACAGAATGTCACTTTGTTTACAGAATGATTTTAAGGTCCACCCTCCATTTTCTAAAATCCAAATACTCTTTCAAAAAAGTTAAAAATATAAATATAAATATTAGATTTTTCTAATAATAATAATAATAATAATATAATAATAAAATTTCTATATTATTATACACCTTTGAAAAACATGGAAATTTTATAACTTATTTAATATTGTATTACAAAGATTTAAAATTTTTTCTTGATTTTCTCTCAATAACTCAAACTCTTTTCTTGTAATTAATTCATTATTATCTATTATATCATTTGTTTTTCTATTATTAATATCTGGTTTTTTTTTTAATTTACTAAAAATACTATCACTATTATTATTGCTATTGTTATTATTAGTAATTGGTATAATATTTCCATTATTTATTTCTTGATTGTTATTTTCTAATAAGTTAAATGTTACTTTTTTATCATTATTATTATTATTACTAATTGGTATACTATTTTCATTTTTCATCTCTGTATTTAGACTCATTTCAGGTAATGGAATTATTTCTTTAGAATTATTTATCCATTGTTCTGCTTCTTTTGATATTTTAGGTACATCTAATTCTTTTTCTCTACTAGCCATTCTTTCAGCAATTAATCTATCCATATCATCACCAATAGGTTTATCAGCCGAATCTGTAAATTTAGGTTCTTCAGGAATCTTTGGATTTATATATGTATTTAAATTATCTTGTTGTTCTTTTAATTTATTGTTAAAATTTTCTTTTCGTTGGTTTGATAAATCATTTGAAGTATATACTAATTCTATTGGTTTATCTGAATTACTCTTACTTTTCGAGTTTTCTTTTTCTTTATTTATTTTAAAAATTAATGCTTCCATTGCTGTTTTATTTTTTTCAACTAAACTATTATTTGAATAATTGTTATTTACATTATTAATCGTTTCTTCAAACATATTTTGGATTTTAGGATATTTATTATTATCAATTCCCTTAAATATATTACTTTCTAGAAGTAAATTCCATATTAGTCCTTTATTATTATTACTAGTAAATTCCATTTATAAATATAATAACTATATTTTTATATTTATATTTAATTACAATATTTAATTACAATATTTAATTTTTATTAAAATATTTTTTTCGTAACTTAAAAACTTCTTCATCAGGAATTATATTATTAATAAAATCTTTTTTATCTTTATCTTTTAACATTTCAATAATAAAATATAAACTATACATACCACATTCTGAATCTGTTTTTTGATGTTCTAATTTATTGATTAATATATCAAAATTTATACCAATTTGTTTTCCTTGATTATTTATTTTTTCAATCAAACTTGTTACTTCTTTTGGTGGATTATTTCCATTACTATCAAAATATATTATATATTTTTGTTTTATATTAATAAATAACGATATCCAATGTTCACCATCTTTATAATGAGGGTCTGTATTTAATATTATACCGATTTTATTTTTTTGTCTTTTTATCATATCATTAATATTTATTTTACATAACTCTTCCCATACACATTCACCATATAATTTCTGATGGTCAAAGTCAATCGGTGATGGTCCTAAAAATTCAAAACATTTATAATACTTTTCATATTGTTTCATTACAGATTCTATATCTAGACTACTTAACCATTCATTTGATTTCCAAATGGGTTGTGATTTTGGAGCAAACGTATAATTTAATAATTCATTGTCTAATTTACCTTCCATAAATTTACTTCGTAACCAACATGATTCTCTATTACAGCTACTAGACATATTTTCTCTCAATTTATTCCAAATATCTTTGCTATTATTGGTTGTAATTTTATTACGAGGGTGTCGCGCATTCCACAATGATTTCATCTTAAATAAAGAATTATCACTATAACATGTATACTCTTTTGTATCAGGATTAGGACTACAATTTACCTTTTCGTATTTTTCGTATTTTTCATAGGTATCATTATTACTATGTGTATGCTTTTTATGCTTATGACTATGCGTATGCTTTTTATGATTATGACTATGCTTTTTATGCTTATGACTATGTTTATTAGTTTTATTTTTAGTTTTTTTAGTTTTATTATTCTTTTTTGTTTTTCTCTTCATAAATATTATTTATATTTTTCTTTTTTTTTAAACCTTTTGTTTTATATGCCTTTGTTTTAATATTTATATTTTGGGTTTGTGGTATTATTTTTTCTTTTGATTTCTTATTATTATTTATAATAAAATCATCTAAATTAATCTGTTTAACATCATTATTATTTGTCAATAATAAATCTGTTTTTGTGTTATCATAATTATTTTCATTTCCACTCATATCAATTCCACTCATATCAATTCCAATCATATCAATTCCATTATTATCGCTAATATAAGGTTGGACATTATATTTATCTTGTAAAACATCTGTTATATCTAAAAATTTTAAATATTTTATACATGATTTTGTATAACTGTTAAAACTATTATATAATTCTAAATCTTCTATTTCATTCCTAAATATTTTTTTAGTTAAATCAATTATACGTTTTTTATAAAATTTTTTATCGTTTAATAAATTAATATCTTTTTGACAATTATTATTTTTAATAATACTACCATAATGTTTTCCATTTGAAAAACAATTTAAAGTAATGTTTTGAATCTCATTCATTGAAATATCCATTAATAACTTCAATGAATTTAATATTTTGTTTTTTACATACAAGATGTATCTTTTAATTGTGTTCTTGTATGATTGTTAAATAAATTATTACCTAAATTATGAACATTTGGATTAAAAGGTTCTAAATCTGGTTTATCAAATAATAAAGGATGAGTTTGTTGTTGTGGTTTAAAATCTACACGTGTCTCATATAAATCACTATTTGATTTTGGTACAAATTCGGATTGCTCACATTTTTGTAATGCAAAAAACTGATTTCTCAAACTTGATTCTACATTTACGTTATTGGTAAATCCACTCCAAGGTGATTTTGCGTTTCCTGGATTAAATACCGCTTTTGTAGAATATGCTTTATAATTGTTTAAAGGTTCAGTTGTTTTTTTGTATTGATCTAATACTTGCATACATCCGTATTTTGTTGCTACAGGTCTAATACTATATTGTGGTTGTAGACTACTAGATGGAATATTTCTATCTGCCATTCTACTATTAATTTCATCTACTCTCTCATGATTACATGTATACATACCGTTAATTACTCCAAACATATATTAATATATATCTAGAATATATTATTTATAAATAACCTAAAGAATATTATAATTATTGATAAAATATTATTATTTTATCAATAATTTATATAATGAACTTTAAATATCAAGAACTTATATTTGATTGGGTATTTTATATAATATATTTTCTATATTTAACTACGTATTTTAGAATTATGTATTTGCATCAAATAAATCATAAAGAATTAATAGAAATGTTAAATAAATATATGACATATTATATTTCATTTTTTCTTATTATAAGATTTAATCCTTTTAGTAAAAATAAATTTACAGATTTTGATAAAAAAATAGCATTTACCTCTGGGTTATTTTTAATCACAACAACTACCTTAGGGCAGTATAGTAAAATCAACATAGACATATTAGGACAAATTGAAGAATATTTACATGATTTTTCAAAATAAAACTGTTCAACCTAACACTCACAAAATATTCCGAATTCTGTAAAATATCCTAATGTTTCATCTAAATCAAATACTACTATTTTATGTGAGTTTTTCATATACAATATATTTTTATAAAAATCTCACCAAATAATATACTCTTATGGATTTATCTTTTTATGATTATAAAAAAATAGTAAATTATTATAACCAAAAAAAAAAAAAAAAAAAAAAAAAAAAAAAA
>Ga0209302_10000283_pt1 | contig 30849 bp, 30 predicted proteins | sample ArcOceMetagenome_2_FD_187445 | JGI IMG/M metagenome (GOLD analysis project Ga0209302, IMG submission 187445) | Marine eukaryotic phytoplankton communities from Arctic Ocean - Arctic Ocean ARC135M Metagenome (SPAdes) (version 2) | ecosystem: Environmental > Aquatic > Marine > Oceanic | place... | reverse complement strand
GTTGTCACTGCCAAGTTACAACTTAACGGCCAAGACCGCTTCTCCGAGCGTGAGGGTACATACTTCGACCTTGTCCAACCTTTCCAACACCACACACGCAACCCCGATACTGGTATCAATGTGTACTCCTTCGCCCTTCGCCCCGAGGAGCACCAACCTTCTGGTTCCTGTAACTTCTCCCGTATCGATAACGCTACCCTTCAACTTGTTCTCTCCAACGCCACCGTTGAGGGTACCAAGACTGCTAAGGTCCGTGTTTACGCTACTAACTACAATGTCCTTCGTGTCATGAGTGGTATGGGAGGACTCGCCTATTCAAATTAAATTTTCATTATATATATATTTTATATATTAAGATTGTTTTAACTTAAACATATTCATATTATACTAATTATAATATGAACAATCAAACAAAACCAAAATATCTCAAAAATAGCATTTTTGAAAATAGCTGGAATATTGAATATTCTAACGGAAAAATATATATTGTCGATGAACATGTTTTTGAAAAAATATTAAATTTTAACAAAAAATTTATATTTAATAATGATACTGAGCTATATCCTTCATATGGAGTAAATAGAAAATATATTACATTAATTGAATACATATTTGAATTTAATCCTGAATTATATAGTTATACTTTTAAAACAAGTAATATATTTGACTTAAGATATAAAAATATCAAAAATATAGTTCCAAGGGATTTTATTGAATTAACAAAAAATTATAATGTTATAGAATATTTGACTGATGGAGTATTAGTTCGTAGAGGTAAATATGCTGGAGAATTTAAAAATCCTATTTGTAAAATATTAAATGAATACAATAAGGAAGAATATTTAATGCTTTGTAATAAAAATAAATTGTGTAAACTATGTCCTATTTCTTATGAAAAAATATTAGATTTTGAAAAAAATAATACTGACATTAATAACAATAAAATAATTTGGTCTTATCATATTAATGGGTATATATTGGGTAATAATTCATTATTTATCCATCAAGTTATAATGAATTATTATTGGAATGGTAAAGGAACCAAAAATAAAAGCGTAGATCATATTGACCAAGACCCATTAAATAATACTTATGAAAATTTGCGCATAGTATCTCAAGAAGTTCAACGACAAAATTCTAAAGGGATTAAAGAAGGTACAAAGAGGGCAAGGAAAACATCAGCACAACCGTTACCTGAAGAAATCAATGAAAATATGATTAAAAAATATGTTACCTATAATAAAGAATGTTATAACAAAGAAAAAAATATGTATAGAGATTTTTTTCGTGTTGAAAAACATCCAAAACTAGACAAGGAATTCACCTCATCGAAATCCGAAAAAGTATCCATTCAAGAAAAGCTAGCCCAAGCAAACAAAATCGTGGATGATTTAGAAAATGATATTTATCCGATAGTGGAAGAAAAGGTTTTGCCTACTTTTGTGAGCAACAGAGAATATAGAGGAAAGCCTCATTTAACATTCGACCGGAAAGCACCAAATGGCCAAAGACAAAATCTAAGAATGGTCTTACCAGAAGAATATGAATTGGAAGAACAACTTTCAATACTCAGAGAGAAAATCAAGACGAAATACAATTACGAAATTTAATATTCAATCTTATTATATCGGTCCTTTTAAGTTTAATGATAAATATTGATATTTTCAATACTTATCAATTACATTTAGCATTACACCATATTATGGTGTACACAAAAATCACAATAGGCATACATAAAAATAAAAAAAGATGTGACTGATTCCACCAATTTATCATATATTTCCCCTACAATATCGATATCATCATCAATGTCGTAATCATTTTCCATATATTTCTCCATATTACACTTTATCCATTTTTGTTTTTATATTATTTTTTAATTATCGTGTTTCATTTTTATATTATTTTTTAATTATCGTGTTTCATTTTCATTTTTATATTTGTTCCTTTTTATTCTCTTACAAAGGTGTATTAAATAAACGATTCATATTTTCTACTTCTGGACGATATTCTGAATGTGTAAATATCTTTTCAATCAAATCATCATGTCTGAATCGAATACTATAATTCTTATGGAGGTGATTTCTTCCAATACGCCCCATTGCTTGAATCGTTTTCTCTTGCGTCATGTCTCCCAAATCCTTACTAATGTAACCATGACAAAACTGATAGTTCGTACCATAGATATAATCAGAGGAAGCAATAATCATAAACAGTTTCTGATCGTTTGCCAATTGCTTCATAATTTCAGTATAATCACTATCGTGGTTGTTCGTGAATACACCAATTCCCATGAGTAACAATATCTTCCAACTGCTATCTACTGATAGTAACATGATTTTCTCAACATCTGATGGTTCGATTTTACATGAAAACTCGCGTGTAACCTCGTCCTTTTTGGCCCAATAACGCAAATGTTCCAATTTATTCGGCACAAACAAATCATTTAATGCAATTGTTTTGACTAAGCGCCCAAGACCATCAATTTCTTGTTTCAACTTGATTTGTTCTGGCTTCAATGCCTCCTTTGTCATTTTATTTTCCTTTTCAATTTCAGCACCTAGACTATCTTCCAATTGCCGTTCCTTCTGTCTTAAAACAGCAATGATTTTATCATTATGTTCAATCGAATTCATCATATCTTTAATAACTTGGTCGGGAATCTTAACTCCCTGAAGGATAAACTTGGATATCTTCTCCACATTATTTGCTAGGAAAATCGTAGGACCATCTGTTAATGTGTGAGAATCTGTTGTAGCTACATGAATATTAGATTCATATTTGGCTATTCGATCGCTCTGCATTGACGAATAGATAGTAGGCCATTCCGATTCATTTACCTTTTCTAGAATACTAAGATAATGAAGCTTAATCGTATTCATTGTCAATTCACTCAACTGATGATACTTATTTGTGATTTTGTTAATGTCGTCGACTATCTTATTTTCCTTATTCATATAGCTGATAAACTTAACACATTCGCTTAAATCGAAGTATCGCAACAATGTCAGATTATTTTTACAATGTTGAATGCTTTCTTGAAGTTTACCATAGTCTTCATATTTTAAGTGAGGCATTTCTACAAAGTTCTTTGTATTGATTATAGGAATCGATTTGTTACAGTCATGGCTAACGATATTATAAATACCACTATTATCATATTTAGACATAAAATCAGCAATAGTTTCTTGCAAATCAGATTGATGAGGCAATGTAGCCGATGACAAAATGATATTTGGAATTACATTTTTTTGCCAATTGTCTGTAATATATTGATGAAATTCGTGTTCGTCGTAATCCATCGTAATTGTGGGTTCATCCCAATACATAATCATATCCTCCGCTTTGTTAAAAGCATTCATATAATTCATAGCACACAAGTAAGATTTAATATCACAAATCATGATTTCAACATTTTCGCCATTTGTATTATCTACCTTTCTTGAACCATCCTTGTATTTAATATGAGTTCCTGTTCTATTATGCTTAACATAATCCTTTGCAGCAAAGTAATGAAGTCGAATATCAGAGACATCGTGACATCCAAACGCGAAGGCAATCTTTTTCCCGACGGAAATAGCTGACTTGGCTAGTGCTAGACCAACATGTCTTGCTGCACAGACAAATATGATTCGTTTGGATTCAGACAATCCAAGTGGGCTGAGTGTTTTTCCAGTACCCGTCGGCGCAATGTACAAGACAAGCTTAGGGTGTGGATTCTTGCATATAGTGAATAGTTCTTTCTGGTGATTATATAGATGAAAATCATGATATAGTGTTAGGTCGTCATTATTTTCAATCAAATCATTGCTTTTTTCAAATAGCGTATCAATGTTAATGTCCTCAAAATAACTTTCTAAGATAGCATCAATAAACTCATTCACTTTTGGAATAATATTTGTAATATGAACATTACGCAAATGATATAATGTGTAATAATGTTTATTAAATTTATCCATGTTATCTTTATAATAATAACGAAGCATCTTTTCGGCAATATGTAGCAAATAAAATTCGAATATTTTTTTACCACAATCATTGATTGTCTTGCGCATATTTTCTAGTTTCAGTTTTTCCATTGAATTCACTCTTCTGAGATTGTTTGACAATGAACTATCAAAGTCAAGTTCGTATTTCCCGACGAATTTCTCGATAACTTTCTCAAAGTATTCCGTGTATAAATAATCCTTTATATTTTCATTTGGTTCTAATTTCATAAAACTTATCATCGACATATTTTTATTGTACATGATATTGACATCATGATACCCTTTTATAATTAAAGTTAATATTTCCTTTTCATCCGGACATACTGGAAGTTCAGTAGTATCCCATTCTCTTTTAGAAAGCTTTTGTTGATTTAAATCCATTGTGAATTACTAGTTGTTATATAGCGTTTTAGAATGGATTTAAATCAATTTTTATTTTAATAGTTTGTATTTTTTTTTGATAATTATCATTCAAATAATTTGCATTTTCGATAGTTTTAGTCTATTTATATTTTAGTATTTGAATATATTTGAATATTGCGACTATTTAATAAAATTGATTTTGTTTTATTCAATAAAAAAAAATCATTATTCTATATAAAATGAATTCGCCTCTTATTTTAAGTATCGATGGAAATATTGGTTCTGGTAAATCTACATTGTATGCCGATTTACAGACATATTATGCTAATAACACAGACATATGTTTTGTGCCAGAACCAGTGGATGAATGGAAAAGTATTGTCGATCATGAAGGGACCCCAATTCTTACCAATTTGTACAAAGATACACCGAAATATGCATTCCGTTTTCAAATGATGGCTTATATATCCAGACTTCACTTATTAAGACAAAAAATAAAGGAAAACAAATATAAAATTATCATTAGCGAACGGTGTGTTCAGACAGATAAAAATGTATTTGCCCAAATGTTATTTGACGATGGTATGATTGATCATGACGAATTCCAGATATATTTAAATTGGTTTGATGAGTTTTTGGATGAGATTGTACTTGGGGGTATTATTTATGTGAGAGCTGAACCAGATGTATGCGATAGTCGTGTCAAGATAAGATCGCGTGAAGGTGAAACGATTCCAATCGAATATTTAACAAAATGTCATAATTACCACGAAAAATGGTTGGATAATGTAACTACTTCTAAGTTAGTAATTAATGCTGATGTGGATACAATGATACCCGAAAACAAACATATTCGTCAAGAATGGATGGTTCAGATAAACTACTGGATACAGGCTCGATACGACGATGTCTTGAATAATTCAGGTAGTGGTAGTGAATTATTCAAAACATTGGATAAATCGTTTACTGGTTTCGAGTAAAATATATTCATTCCTATTATACAAAAATAATAGATAGTAAATCAGTAATTCATTAAATAATACTTGCTTTTATTTATACAAGATGATGGTTTATATTTGAGAATATCAACCTCTTTTTTTGTAGTAGGGAACAATTCTTCGCTATATATATCTTGTAAACATAACCATTCAAACATCCCACCTTGGTAAATGGATATATTTTTAAATCCTAGTTTAAACAATTGATCATATTTTTCATAAATTAAATGATCATTTGTATTTGTACCATAAATAACAATATGTCGTTCCAAATCCATATTTAATAGACTATTGATATGTGATTCTTCCTTATCAATTGACACAGTATTTGGTATTAGACATTCTTGTTTGTTATTAGGCAATGTGTTTATTAGACAATATGTTTCTTTATTTTTTAGAATATGTTGAATATCCTCAAAATTCATCCGTTGAATCGAATTTTGATTACCCATGCTTAAATATTTAATTTACATACTCATTAAATATTTAAATTTTAAATTCATTAAATATACTATCCCCCACCCAACACTCTGTCAACGCTCTGTCAACACTCTGTCAACGCTCTGTCAACGCTCTGTCAACACTCTGTCAACATAATTTTATTGTCTAATCAAATTTCATTATTATCTCAACTGTTTCCTTTTTGATGCTTTTGGAAGCAGATACCGATAATTCTTCACGTTTCTTTCTGGTTTTATTCTTATTATCGATTGGGCGATTTTTTGATGTACTGTTTCTATTATTCATATCTTTTTCAATAGTAGCATAATTGTGTGAAATATAATCAATGACATTATTTTCTATAGCCCATTTAAAAAAATTCAATTGCCCAATCGTAGTTTGAATATGTGTGTTTTCTTTGTACGGTACAGTTATTCTATCCCATCTACAAAATGGATCAAATCGTCGCTTAGAATATGCCTTTAATTTCAATTTGTAATCGTTATATACTTTAAAACGCTTATCTGTTCCCTCCATTTGATACACAGTATAGTATTTTTTTGCATAATTAGTGGAAAACCAGTCTATTATCCGCAAAGATGTTCGGGACTCCCCATTAATAATTTTTATCATTCTCTCCATATTGCCATTCTTTTTGTAAAATTCTAACAAATTATTTAATAACAAGTCGTTTTGTGTATTATAAGCACTAGACATTGGAATATAAGTATTAACGTTCTTTTTTTAAATACTTTTTCAGTTGAAACTAGTTTATGTTATCCTGTTTGCATTGAATTCGAGTTTTGTGGTGTTAGGAAATCCTCTTGTACTTGTAAGTCTTCTAAATAATTAGACGTCATGAATGGATTCATATTCGTTTGTGCAACTAATTCGCGTTCGTTTATTTTATGGAAATGGTTTTCTCTCTTCGATTCACTTTTAATGAAGTCATGTCCTTCTTGGAGAATTGTTTCCATTACATTATCTCCTATTACTTTAGGTTTATCCTCTAATTTACTTCTTTCATGGAATTGGTCCTTTAATGAAGGCGACCACTTTAAATATATTATACCGCTCATATATTTTCACTTATTATTATTAAAATTGTTTTCTAACTATTTGTATTTCTTTACCTCTTTTAAATCTTTCACTATCCATATTTCCCCTTCTTATGTTACATTCCAAACAACATATTACTACATTGTTTGTGTTGTGGCCCATAGAATTGTCAATACGATCCAAGGTCCATTGTTTTTTTGCAAGACAATCTTTATATAATAGCTCACAAATATCCTTACAGTAATAACATTTTAACCTACTACTAACCAATATTTCAATGACATAGTCGAGAGAAATAAACCAATTTATATCAAACAATTGTTTTTGAATATCTTGACTCTTATATCCAGATATTTTTTTAGTAATTGTCTGTTTTAACAGCTTACTGTGTGTAATTTCTTCACCTAAGAATAATTTATTTATTAACTCAATTTGCATACGATGCTTATAATAATCATCATTAAATGTATATTTTGTTACATCACTTCGAATTGATATTGATGTATGGTTTATTTTATCTATATTCCGCTTCCCTTTGATTTCGATAGCCTTCATTAAACTTAAAATATATATTTTTTTATTTATATTATTTTAAAAGTATATAAACTTTACTTTACATAAATAGTAATAGTAGAAATGAAATCGGAAGAGTGTATCGAACTAAAGAATATAAAGTATAAGTCCATGTTATTAAATAATAATTCAGACGAAGTTGTAGAAACTGTAGAAAATATGTCCAATTTGGATCATTTCTTAGAGGGAGAGAAAAAAACAAATTCAGGTGAGCCGTGGGCGAAATTAGACAAGACCTCCAAATTATTACGATTTAATGAATTTGCCTCACATTATTGTAGCGAACATGAGCATTCAGTCGATGACAAGAAGTCATTGGTAACCGTATTATCTAGTAATTTGGACAGAAAAAAATTATTAAAGGCAAAAGAGGTTATCTATGATAAAGATGATGGAAAGATTATTTCTATTCCTTCACTAGTATATAATACCGCAATGAAACGATTTACACTAAAACGATCTGACAAAAGACAATCTACTTTGAAATCTCTTGCTCCAAAGAAATCAAAAGGCAGTGTTAAACAAAAAATACTTACTACTACTACTACCAACGATTCTGATATTAGTAGATAAAATTGATATCGTTTCAACAGCTACAATCTAAAGTAATACCATATACATTTAAACATTTTCCATATAGTTATATAATTATACAGAAAATGTTCTTGGCTCAACTATCCAAATTAGTTAATATTATAAAGGAATTTGATATACCGTCCTATTTATCGAGTAACAGTACTGGTGGATGTAGTGCCAATAAAAGTACGAACCCAATGACACTTAATCCAAAAACGAATATTAATACTGAAACTATTATTAATCTTCATGATACTTCCACCAATAAGAATATATCCGAACCGAAGTCTATATTGAATACCGACGATCGTGATGAGATAGCATTAACTATAATGAATCTAATGGATAGCTATATAGAGAAAAGTCCACTAGAAGTTAGTTCTTATCATTTTGACAATAACATCAAGGATTATGTTGTATGTAACTTATTTATTAGTTTGAAAGAGTTTTACGACCATGATATACTAGAAGATATTTTGAACGACATATATGAAAAAACATGTAGTATATACTTTTCGAAATATTATCCTAAGAGGTCATATAATAATACATTTATTAGGAAATTACCGAATATTGAAAAAACAACACAAAAAATATTATATATTGAAAATAAGCCACAACCAGAGCAGAAAACAAAAGAATGGTATTTATTTCGACATAATCTAATTACAGCCAGTTCTGCTTGGAAGATATTTAAATCGCAATCAACTATTAATCAAATTATATTTGAAAAATGTAAATCAATCGATGTTGGTAAATATGATATTGTAAATACATCAACGCCAATGCATCATGGTAACAAATATGAGGATGTGTCCATTATGTTTTACGAGCATAAATACAATACCAAAATCCGTGATTATGGTTGCATTCAACACGATACCCACAAATTTCTAGGAGCATCACCAGATGGCATTAATGTAGATGCAAAATCAGACATATATGGTAGAATGTTAGAAATAAAGAATCCAACATCGAGAGAAATTACTGGCATTCCAAAAGAAGATTATTGGATCCAAATGCAACTTCAAATGGAAACATGTGATTTAAATGAATGTGATTTCTTAGAAACTTCGTTCAAAGAATATGAATCAGAAGAAGACTTTATGAATGACGGTTCATTCACTTATTCTAATAAAGACGAGTTAAAAGGAGTTATGGTTTATTTTATGAAAGATGGAAAGCCATTATATGAATACATGCCATTATATATATCAAACGACGAGTATGAAGTATGGTACGATACTGTTATGGAAAAAAACGCGAATTTATCATGGATTTCAAACTTATACTGGCGTTTGGAAAATTACAGCTGTATATTGGTTCTTCGTAATAAAGAATGGTTTAAACATGCTGTTCCCCACATTGATAATGTATGGTCAACTATAACAAAGGAAAAAGTTGACGGATTTGAACACCGTATGCCTAAAAAAATGAAACCACGAGTTCGTTCAAATTCTCAAAGTGTATCATTTGACAATACTTCCGATAAATCCTCATCTGGACTACATGTATCTTTATCGAATATTATATTAAACGATCTAGTGAACCCGTGTAAAGATGAAAACCCGTGTAAAGATGAAATACTTGATGAACAAACACAAACACAAACACAAACACAAACACAAACACAAACACAAACCAGATGTATAATTAATACAGATAATTTACAAAATCAAATTATTTATATCGACACTGGGTTTGAAACACACTCTACATCAGAAGTAGATATCAGTAATTCAAACATTTGATTCTGATGGGCACTCTAATTTATGAGAAGCATAATAATTCACTCGAATATCTGGAGAATCCAAGCTAATAGACATGGGTGTTTGTGGAACATCTATTTTTTTATTATTGTATAATCCACCACAAAAATCGGCTGGTGAACACGTACCATTATTAGGAGTAGACCAATATTTTACATTATTAGTATGCTGTTTATAAGATGAGCCAAATATGGGATAATATGACGAATTCATTTCATATGTATTATTTGAAAGACCCATATGCTGTTTTAATGGATAATCCTCGTGTAAAATAGGTACATCAACATCAATTGGAAAAGAACCAGGTGATAAATTATGATAACCTTCCTTTGACTTTTTTAATAGAGCTATACATACACTTAATGCGATTAATGCTAAAACGAAATATATTGATTTAATTAGGATTCCCATTATATAAAATATCAAGATTTTAATTTAATTTGATATTTGTTCAACTGAACAGTTGGTTGATTTTTATATTTCTACCAAATTCAATGTATAGGATAAGTAAATCAGTTAATATAATAGTTTAAGACAACTATTTAAAATAAAGTTGTTATATTAATTATATGACAGTAAATGAGCATGAAATGCGTGTTGTTAAGCGCAATGGTAAATATGAGAATGTTGGATTTGATAAAATTTTAAAGCGTGTAAAGAGCATTGGAACAGAATGTGGTATTAAACTGAATTACACAAATTTCGTTATGAAAGTAATTGATCAACTATATGATGGTATACCTACTACTAAAATAGACGAGCTAACCGCAGAACAATGTGCTTCATTAAGTATACAACATCCTGATTATAATACACTTGCTGGCAGAATTATCATGTCAAATCACCATAAGAATACACCTAGTTCTTTTTTTTCAGTTATTAAAATGTTACATGACTTTACTGATGTACATGGAAAACATTACCCATTGGTAAGTCCAACTTTTTTCTCTATTGTCAGTGAAAATAAAGACACATTTGATGATATGATTGTCCACGAACGTGATGATTTGATTGATTATTTTGGATTCAAAACATTGGAACGCGCGTACTTAATGAAATTAAATGGAACTATTGTAGAAAGGCCTCAATATTTGTGGCTTCGTGTAGCCATTGCAATTCATGGGTCTGATATAGATAAGGTCAAAACTACATACGATTTAATGTCTCAGAAATATTTCACTCATGCTACTCCGACATTATTTAATGCAGGTACATGTAACTCGCAATTGAGTTCTTGTTATTTATTATCAATGGAAGATGATAGTATTACCGGTATCTACAATACATTAGCAGATTGTGCTCAAATATCAAAGTACTCTGGTGGCATTGGATTACATATTCATAATATTAGAGCATCGGGTAGTTTTATTCGAGGAACAAATGGCAAAACAGATGGTCTAGTTCCCATGCTTCGTGTATACAATACAACCGCACGATATGTAAATCAGTCTGGAAAAAGAAACGGTAGTTTTGCCATTTATTTGGAACCTTGGCACGCGGATATTGATGACTTTCTTGATTTAAAGAAAAACCACGGTGACGAAGAAATGAGGGCCAGGGATTTATTTTATGCTCTTTGGACACCTGATTTATTTATGCAACGCGTCAAAGAAAATGGCGATTGGACTCTTATGTGCCCCGACGAGTGCCCTGGATTATCTGATGTGTATGGTGATAAATTTGTCGAATTGTATACGAAATATGAGACTGAAAACAAAGGTCGAAAAACCGTCAAGGCTCGTGATTTGTGGTTCAAAATTATGGACAGTCAAATGGAGACAGGTACGCCTTATCTACTCTATAAAGATGCTGCAAACGAGAAATCAAATCAGAAAAATTTAGGTACTATAAAATCATCTAATTTATGTACCGAGATTATGGAATATAGTGATGATAAAGAAACAGCCGTTTGTAATCTAGCAAGCGTGTCTCTGTCTAGCTTCGTGAAATCGGACAAAACATTTGATTACGAGAAATTACACGAAGTTTCCAAAGTAGTCACCGAAAATCTAAACAAGGTCATTGATATTAATTTTTATCCAACCGAAAAGACAAAAACAAGTAATATGCGTCATAGACCGATTGGTATTGGTGTACAAGGATTAGCAGATGTATTTGCTTTGATGGACATACCATTTCACAGCGATGATGCAAAAGTAGTGAACAAACTTATCTTCGAAACGATTTACCATGCTGCACTTGAACAGTCTATGGAAATTGCAAAGGAGCGATCCGTTGCGCTAATTCCATTAAACGAACATGACGATTTTTCCGACAAACTAGACATTGAACAACATGTAAAACTTTCGAATATGTTAAATGAATATGAAAAACCAATGTTACCTAAGTGTTATCGTGGTGCTTATAGTTCATTCAATGGTTCACCAATCAGCAAAGGTGTATTCCAATTTGATATGTGGAATGTTACACCTTCTGATAGATATGATTGGTCAATCTTAAAAGAATCAATCATGAAATACGGTATTCGAAATTCTCTTTTGCTGGCACCCATGCCTACTGCGAGTACGGCCCAAATATTAGGCAACAATGAATGTTTTGAACCGTTTACTAGTAATATATATAGTAGACGAACCATTGCAGGCGAGTTTATCATAGTAAATAAATATTTAATGCGCGAATTGATTGATTTGAAAATATGGAACGAAGACATAAAAAATAATATTGTCGCCAATAATGGCAGTATTCAACAAATACAGGTTATACCAAAGCATGTAAAGGATAAATATAAAATTGTATGGGAAATACCAATGAAACATGTGATTGATATGTCAAAAGATAGAGGAGCATTTATATGTCAAAGTCAGAGTCTCAATTTGTGGGTAGAGGAACCTAATTATAAAATATTGACATCGATGCACTTTTATTCTTGGGAAGCAGGATTAAAAACAGGCATGTATTATTTAAGGCGCAAAGCTAGACATCAAGCTCAACAATTCACAGTTGAACCAACGAAAAAAAATGCTCAAGAAGATGAGCAAGAACAAGAAGTATGTGAAATGTGTTCAGCTTAACTAACATAACATTTGTTTAACCGAGAGCTTCTTTCATCATCATTCGAATCGTTCTATTTTTTTCATAAATGTCAATATTTAGTTCCATTTTGCAAAAGCATCTCATACAAATGAGAATATCGACTAGCGCATTATGTGTGTTTTTTGGCTCCTTGTTAAACAAATAGACATACAATTCGCTTAATTTCGGGTACTTGAAATATTTGTCCCCATTTGGCCAACTTTTTTCGATTTTACATAGATTGATACTGTTTTTCATTGTACAGTAAGTATCTGCTATATTTATTTTTATTTTGTTTCTAATTCCTTCCACCATAAGCATTCGCTTATCAAACGACACATTGTGTGCAATCAATAAATCTGCTTTATCCGAATGAGTATTGAATTTTTCCAATGCTTCTACGATTGTAATACCATTTCTAAGTTGTTCACTTGTTATATTATGAATCTTGACGCTTTCTGGATCCATTATTACCGTATCAGGTATATTTATATAATCATCCTCTAGACCGATTAGTTTATCTGTTTCAGTATCATATACAATATAAGATAATTGAACTATATGAGGCCACATAGTTGTCTTATAGATTGATGCATTTCTTTCTGTGGGTAAACCACTTGTTTCGGTGTCAAATACGAGAACTTTCATTGTTTTGATTTACTTTGTTTACTTATCACACATAGCTACGATTCACTTCAATTCTTTTTTAAAATAATTGAAGTGTCTTTGCTTTGAAACACATATTCAAACAATAAATACCATAATATAAGCAGAATGGAAAAACAGCAACAACAAATATTCAAAACATTTGCTTATGTATCGACTGATGTATCGGCTGATGTACCTGCTCATATATCGTCATGTAGTACAACAATTCCAAGTTGTAAGGATTTGCGAAAATTAAATTTACAAATAGAAAAAAATAAAAAGAATGAAGAACGAGCTAGTAAATTAAAAGATGAATATGTGAAAAAACTAGATATCATTATTAAAAAACACAGTCAATACCAAACGGTAGCGATTGTTGATAACATTCAACTATTTACAAAAGAACGAGATGAGTTAAAAAACAATACTTACTATGGTTATACTGGTAAAAACACATTTGAAGACACTATATTACATATTATTGAATGGTTCAAAGACTATTCTTCAAAAATGTCTTTCAAAACTTTCGAAGGGATTATTGACACATTATCGTTTGAAAAACACAGTCGATATTTACTTAAAAATATTATTGACAATCCACTTGAACTGATTCAAATTGAACATTCTCCTATTAGATTTAACCAAGCTTATCGCATTGTAAAAGAATTGGATATTCCATTTACAGACGAGGTATTAGTACAAAAATGGTCAATATTTGCAGTACAAGACAACAATGGCAGTTTTTACAAAATCAAAAGTCACCCTGACTCGAAAAATAAATACAAAGAATACTCTGACCGTCCATTTAAGCAAGGATGGTATTGGCTACTTCGAAAATTTTGCGAAGAAAACAATATTCTGTCTACAAAATATGCATCCTATCTTGATATATTAAATGGATTGCTCGTTCAACATAAAACAATTAAACACTTATATGGTATCAAAGAATTTGTAGAAATCGAAAGGAGTATTGGCGACGAAACATTAGATTTGTATTATGATAATAATGAAACCATTGAGAATAATGAAAAATTCGAGCGTTTTATTCAAGAATTTGAACAAAATAAATCGACGAATGAGAAACCATTTAAATTCAATGATCAACAAATTAGTGCTATTAAACATACAATTACCGATAAACTATGTATTATTACTGGTCCACCTGGTACTGGTAAAAGTACTATTACAGAGGCAACTATTGAATGGTTTAACCAGGAAAGTTCGCGCACTGGATTCGCATATAATATATGTTTAATGGCTCCTACAGGTAAGGCCCTTAAAGGATTAACAGATAAATGTAAAAATATTAGAACTAATAATATTTGTGGAACATTGCATAAATGCTTGTTAAATACTTTTCCAAAAATTGTTAAGGAAATCGACGAGTGTGATAGTGACAGTGACAAAAAATACCCTCAATACATTAATAAAATTATAGTTGACGAAACTTCTATGGTAAATATATTCATGTTTAAAAAACTATTAAAAGCATGTAAATATTTTGATTGTAGTCTTGTATTATGTGGTGATATTAAACAGCTTCCTCCGGTCGGAAATGGTAGACCATTTGAGTGTATCATTCATTCTGAATTATTTAATACTGTTTATTTAACAGAGATTAAGCGCCAAGATACTGGCAAATTGAAAGATTGTATCATTAACATTAATAAAAAGACATTATCTATTCGTGATTTTGATAATAAATCAACCATATTTACGGAACACGATTTTATCGATAATAATAAAACGGTTCGGATTTGTAAAGATATAGTTAGTAAATATGGAAAAGAAAATATCGCATTCATTACACCAGAAAATAATAAAACACCGGGTGTATTTGAAATGAATAAACTATTACAGAATTATGTGTATAATGCTAACAATCATTATGCGCACGGGTATTTTAAAGAAGGCGATTATGTCATGCGAACTGAGAATAAATACGACGATGATGTTATTCGTGTAAATGGTGATACTGGAAAAATGTATTTTAAGGAAGTAGTTAAAATGAATCCAAAGACAAATAAAAGTTACAAAGAAAATGTAGCGTGGATATTCTATGACGATGAACAAACGCCGATGGAAGAGGTGCTTGTATGTGATATTAAAGATAAATTCACACTGAATTACTGTAATACGGTTCATAAATATCAAGGTAGTCAGAAAGATGTTGTTGTGTTTATTGCTTCATCTGTTCATAGTAGTCTATCATGGGGAACAAATCGTTTAAAATTAGCCTATACAGCTATATCGCGGGCAGCAAAAACACTTATTGTATTAGGTGATAAAAAAACATTCTTTGATATTCAAACATGTAAAGATGAACCATTTGTGAGTAGTTTTATGAAGGAATTTAATGAATATGATTTTGAATAGTTTGTTTGATCTAACTATACTCTTTACATGGTCCATATGATTTGCGATGCCATTGACTAGTACCATTATTTTTTATTCCATCCATATGAAGGGCTGTTCCATATCCTTTATTTTTGTCAAGATGATATAATTCTTTCAATTCAGGATGTTCTTCACACAATTCCAATATATATTTATCGCGTTCTGTTTTAGCTAATATGGATGCTGCGGCAATAGAACAGTACTTATTATCACCCCCCTTGATACATGTATATGGTACTTGTAAATATTCATCATTTTTGAAACTCATATATGGTTTAAAATCATTTCCATCTACTAATAGGAAATAGGTTGACTTGTCGTTACCAGTACCAGTACAATCATCTTCCAATTTGGCATCACAACACGAAATAGCGTTTTTTATACTTTGATGCATGCTATTTAGCACGGCTTGACGAATATTTATATTGTCAATCGTTTTTTCATCGTTATAAGTGACACTCCAAGCAATTGCATTGTCCTTTATGTATTGTGCTACTTCGTTTATTTTTTTTTCACTTGTAAATTTCTTGCTGTCTTTTAAATCATGGTATTTAAAGGTATCATCTTTAGGTAAAATAACAGCTGCAGTATATACGCGTCCAAACAAGGGTCCGCGACCGGCTTCATCTATCCCGATCTCATGAGTATATTCTCCATTGTTATAGAATGGTGTTAGTGGTTCTTGCTTACTTCTGGGCATTTCTTAGTATTAGTTTGTTATAATGAACATATCCAGTATATTCATTTCAATTTTTATGTTTTTTTAAATACTCCTTTCATTTATTGTTTTTTAAATTTTCTACAACTATATTATATAATGAAACTTCAAAAGATACATTTATTTCTCATATTGTTATTAGGTCTAGTATTATGTGGATGTTTAGGCGGTCGAAGTTACATGGAAGGTATGGAATCACAAAGCACTGACGATAAAAATGACGATACTACTGCTCAATCTGCTTTACCTGAAGGTGTACCACAATCTCAAATTCCACCCGGACAACAAGATATGTATATTTTAAAATCAGAAATTGTTCCACCTGTTTGCCCAGTTTGTCCCCAAGCTACCGCTTGTCCTAGACAGGAAAAATGTCAACCCTGTCCTCCGTGTGCAAGGTGTCCCGAACCAGCATTTGAATGTAAAAAAGTGCCAAATTATTCCAGCTCCAATGATAACTATTTACCTAGACCAATGATTGCCGATTTCAGCCAATTTGGTATGTAAAAATAATATTATAATGATATTTTATAAAATTATTTATTAAAAATATTTATTAAAAATATTTATTAAAAATATTTATTAAAAATATTTATTAAAAATATTTACCAAAAGCTTAATTAACACTTTCTGGTCTTTCTCCCTTTAGATTTCTTTGCCTTCTTGGATCTCTTTGCCTTTTTGGATTTCTTTGCCTTTTTGGATTTCTTTGCCTTTTTGGACTTCTTTGCCTTTTTGGACTTCTTTGTCTTTCTCTGTTTACCACCTCTTTTGAGTACTAACTGCTGATTATCAGCGACAACATTAATACTATTTTTTATAAATTGAGAAATAAGTTTCATATCTGGACTTGGTTGCATCGTGTTCATCAAATTTTTATTATTAAATTGAGGAATCAACAACCCGTTAATTTGTTCTCTAATTTCTGTTTTGTTAAACTTCATATTTTCAGGCATATTTATATTCATAATTATATCAGTCAACCCACTTAAGTTATTTACAATGTCTGATTGAGTTATTTTTTTATTCGTTATTATTTCTTCTATTATACTATTAATTTCTCCCTCATATTTTAATAAAAATTGTCGCCTTAGTTCAATAAATTCTTCTTCTGATATATCTTCTTTGCGAATTTTAACCTGACTCAATAAATATTTCATTACTATTAAAAAAAGAGAATTAATTAAACCGATAATCCAATATAACCACATTACTTCGGTTAATACTGATTGATAATGTGATGTAATCTTTACTATCTCGGCGGGAATATTCGGCGTTGTAACAGAGATATGTACAATAACTTCTGGGATAAGTATAATCATCTCTTGTGCAATTGCTATTTTTTTCCGAATATTTCCCACTTTAGATTCTTGTGTTTTTTGAAGTAACATATCATATAAATTATTCATAGCTACTTGTAGTGGTTTGGCTCCGGTTTGATTTGCCACACTGGTGAGTTGTTCCAAATCACGAGACAATGTAGTACTAGTCTGTTCTAATATGGCCTTGATTCCCAATAATTCTTGTGATTTAGAACTACCTATATCTACTAGTTCGTCTCGAACATCCGTGTATGGTTTCAACATAGTATTAATTAATTTGCTTGGTCCACTCCAACACGACATCATCACAAAATTCCATGTACTCTGTATTTCTTCAGGGGAAGAACTTTCATCTGGTTTTATGGATTGGGGTGGTTCTATGAATAATTTGTCACCAGCATTAGAGTTAACATATGTTTCAAGATATCGTTTGTACATCTCCATATCATTTTCATAAATATTTGTAGATAATTCGTTAGACATATTTACATTGCATTTATCTCCGACACAATCAGCTCCTGTATCAATAGTATTATATAAATTAATATATTCTAATAAAGTTTGAACCTTTACTGGCATAGGTCTTGACAATTCACGCTTTAGTGATTGTTGTTGAATATTTATAATTTCCACCTTTGTTTTAATACTATCTCTAGATATGAATAATCCTATATGAGTAGTAAAATATAACAATAATATTGTTGATATAATCCATATCATTTTATTAAAATTCAATAGCATTACCTTTACTCTCGTTTTCACAGATAATTTATTATTTAAAGCTATACTGGTTGTAGTATCTATATTGCCAGGAACTTCAATAATACCACCAGTATCGTCGCCACCAGACTGTACCGATGCTAACAGCGATTTAATATTATCGGTATCAAATGAAATTTCCAATTTATTAGTCTTGATAACCATTTCACCAGTTTGTTTATCATATTGCAACCCATAATTTAGTGAAAACATTATAACAGCCAATTTCAATACATTTGTGTCCAATTCATTCATTTTAAATGGTAAGTCTAAAGAACAACATACTTCTCCTTTATCATTTACCATATCAAATCCACCTGTGTTTAATAATTTATACAGAGTGTTTATACGACCGACCAATTTAGAAGTAGCACTCGACATTATATATATATATATATACTTTGCATAAATTATATATATTTATTCACGACTTTTCCTACATTTTTCATCCATTTGAAATGTTTTGCATTTTTCTTCCTTAGGTACAATTTTAATAACGCATTTTGCCTTTTTTCCATATAGTGGCTCTGTACATCCCTTCTCCTTTTTATTTTTTTGTGTTTTTTTAAAATGAAACATTTTCGGTTTTTCTTCTGTACATCTAGCCCTGAAATGTTCATATCTCTCTCTCACATCACAATAAGATAAACCAGAATCTTTTCCTAAATTTTTATTAATCCGTTCGTGTAACTGGTATACATATTTGGAAAATCGATTTCTGTCTTTCATACATTCCATTGTCAATGGAAATGCCTTGTAATTTTTCTTCAAATTATCTCTACAATGTCTACATGGTAATACATTTACCAAATTCAACATGAATCTTCTATAATTACGCATGTCAGATAGGGATGGCTTCACTGGATAATTAAAACTTATACTATGAAGTGAATGCCACAATGCCGGTCCCCATACACTGACTAACATACCATCACCGTCGCTAAAATCTTTCTTAGAAAAAATTCTTTTTTTGGTAAGATTTTGTTTTGATTTTTTACGCATCTTAGATTGTTTATTAGATAATGTCTTTCTATTTTTACGAGACTGCATTAATATATTACATTATTTAGAGAAAAAACTTTTCACAAAGAATCGTATTCGTTTTTAATTCCGATGTTTAATCTATAAATTAATATATATAATGATGGAATCAATTCAATCCTCTTCGTATAGTTTATTAAGTAGTTCTAAATTTTGGATGATACTAGTAGCCATACTATTGTTTTTATTTGTAGCCTTGTTTGTTTATAATAAATATGTTTCTGGTGTTCTTAGCCCGAATTATATAGCGAATGATGAATTTCCATCAGAAATGAGCGAAGGAGACAATGGTGGTGATGGAGAATCAGGTCAAGACAGTGGTCCAGAAGTGGAGATCATTATTTTCACAGTAGAATGGTGTCCTCATAGCAAAAAGGCGATACCAGTTTGGGAAGAATTAAAAGAAAAGTACAATGGAAAACGATTTAATGGACATAAACTAACTTTTGTTGAGGTCAATGGTGAGGAAAATCCAGAGATGGCCGACAAATACAAGGTTGAAGGATATCCAACCATTAAAATGTTAAAAGACAATCAAGTAATTGAATACGATGCGAAACCAAGTGTAGCTCATCTAACCGAATTTTTAAACAGTACTTTGGTTTAACTCCTTTTCATATTGAAGAAATATCTCAGCATAATCCTTACCAGATTTAATTAATTCCATTCTTTTCTCTCTATCAGTCATGTATTCAATCCAATTCGAAGCCTCTGATATTTTTTCATCACATAGACATTTCACTTCATATCGAATGGACTTGGCTTCATTCTCTTTCTGAACATATTTCACTATTTGTTGTACCGAAACCTGCAAATATTGAAACAAATTCATACTATCGTTGGCACGCAACTCGTCATGTGTCCATTTATTACAAATACCTAATATCTGTTCTTCTGTACATTTTTCATTTAGCAGACATTCGTTTATGGGATAGTTATCAAACAATCCACCATCAATATAACAGTTATCTTCTATAAATACGGGCTTACATAATATCGGAACGGCACTCGACATTTCCAATGCAGTTATTAAACATAAATCTGGATGTGATTTATGATTTAAGTCGACCTTTTTAAAAGAATTCATCTCGACTGTAAAAAAATGGTGGTCGATGTTTGTAAATTCGTAAAATTCTTGAAGCGTAATGGACACGGACAAATCTTTCGCCGTTAATAAATGCTTCATGATCTCATTAACAATACTGAATTGAAAGATACCCTTACTATAGTACATTTCAAATAGATTGTCTGGTTCTATTTTGAATACCTTTTCCCACGGTCGCTTGATAAAGTAGTCATCAAGTGTATTCCAGTCATATTTTAAAGAGAGAATCGTACCAACAATACCCCCAATAGAAGTACCATATATCGACTTTATATTGTCCATATGTAAAAAGTCTTGTTCAAATAAGTGTTTTAAAGCACCATAACTAATTAAACCAGTGGGTCCACCACCATTAATTACTATATGTTCTATCATTAATTATTATAATCGTATATTCTTAAAACTTTTTTTCTGATAAAACATTAATATAGAATTATGAATGTATTTACTTTGTCGGACGATGATAATTTAATGGACAAGATCAATCTAGACGATTTATTCGAGAAGAAGAGAGAAATATCTGAAAATAAACTCCAACTTTATAACAAAATATTAAATCGTATCCATGAGAAAATAAAACTGACTTCACGAGTTCAGCAAGGGAAGGAGCAGTTCTGTTGGTATTTAATTCCAGAAATGATGATTGGTATATCTAGATACAATGTGGGCGAATGTACTGATTATATTCTTAGGAAATTAAGAGATAATGATTTTGTCGTGCGTTATACACATCCAAATCTTGTTTTTATTAGTTGGGCTCACTGGATTCCAGGATATGTAAGACAAGAGTACAAAAAACAAACTGGTACCGCAATAGATGGATATGGAAATTTAGCAAATTCGAAGCCACAAATAGAAAACAACCCCTCCACCGAACCAGAAAATCCAAACGATATTTTATTTACTAAACACAAGTCTGGTTCGAATGCAACGAATAGTGGCAATAGTGGCAATAGTGGCAATAGTGACAATACTAGCAATAATAGTAACCGAGAATATAATTCAACCAAAAATTACAAACCGGCTGGTATATATAACAACGATATCATGCAAAAAATACAGGATAAATTTAAATAATAAAATTTCTCGAATGTCCAATCAACAATAATATTAACAAAATATCCTAATTATTGTGTTAATGTATATTTCAAACATAGATTTCGCAAAAATCATCGATAAATAAAATGGTCATTATAACACCTATTTTTATCGACATAATACAGCGACGACATTTCTGATTTTTGGATTTCGGAAAAAAAGAGGATAAAATACAGCATTCCCCCTAGACATGTAGGTTAGTGATATGACATGCATACAAATATTTATACTTAGAATATGTAGGTACCTCCCTACATATGAAGGCAGTTATTTTGTCTTAAAAAAGTGCACTGTATACGATACATGTAGGTAAATTCACTTTTCACTTTTTTTCTATACTTCATTTGACTTTTCAAAAAAACACACAAGAATTTATGTTGTTTTTTTTTATATTGAAAATAGAATTGAAAAAAAAGTGAAAAAGTGATTTAGAGCATAATGCTCTCATTCAGATTTTCGTAAATTTCCATTTGTTACTGTAAAAAAATCCTATTTTTGAGTACAAATTTAGGAGATTTTATGCATAGGATTATATATAGGATGTTTCCTACACATAAATCTCCAAAAATCTCCTATAAGTTTTTTTGTGAAAAATGTGACTATAAATGTAATAAAAAGAGTGAATATAGTAAACACATAACCACATCTAAACACAAAATCCTACAAAATCCTACATCATTTCCTGTATGTATTTCTGGACCAAAGACATATTCGTGTATTTGTGGAAAGGAGTATAAACATTCATCTACATTATATCATCACAAAAAGAAATGTCATATTATTCATACAGACATTAAACCTGAAAATAACATGAATCCAGAGAATGAAGATGATGATTCTGTCACTTCGGTAAATACATCCAATACTATGAGTCACTCCGATTTCAAAGAGATATTAGTTTTGATGATGAAGGAAAACAAAGAATTTCAAAAATCGTTTCTAGATATAATACCCCATTTACAAAATGGTACGAATAATAGTCATAATACAACTACAAACCACAATACAACAAATAACCAGTTTAATATTAATATGTTTTTGAACGAACATTGTAAAAATGCAATGAATCTAACTGATTTTATCAATTCATTACCTATCACAAACGAAACATACGATAATACGATTGAGAACGGTCTTACAAAGTCACTTACTAATTTAGTGGTTACTGGTTTGAATAATATGGATATAGTTGACCGCCCGATTCATTGTACAGACCCATCAAGAAAGACATTGTATGTAAAAGAGAATAACAATTGGGAAAAAGATAATGAACTGATGTTTTTATTAAAGGGCATCAAAGAATTATCTCTTAAGCAAAGAACTATGATTAATAAATGGCAAGATGCAAACAATGGGTGGAATATTGACGAAGATCTTCAATCTAAAATGACAAAATTAATATTTAATTCAATGACAAATATTGAAGATGACCAAAAAGAAACGAATAAAATTGTAAAGGCTATTGGAAAAAACACCTATTTGAGTAATGAAATAAAGTCTGAATATATATAATTTTACAATTTATATTTTTGTGTAAAATTATACCATTGAATTGTAAACTAATTTTGTTATAGCTCTTGCTCCTATGTTTTAGTTGGATCGAGTGAAATCGTTTCTTCGATTTGCTCCTCTAAATTTTTTATCTGAGAGATACCAGTATCCTTGATTTGTTTCTCAACAATTGATTCGAATATTTGTAATCCATTGAAAAAATCACCTTCACAAGTAGTGTATAATTTAAGAATATTGGTTCTGGTATCCTTTACTAGCTTGTCTAACAGCTTATTATCTAACCTAGGATTTATTACAATGAGTTTATTATTTTGGTCTTGTGGATCGACGACGTATACAAACAACTGATCTATAATGTTAAGTAGAACATCTTGATTTTTCTTTGTATTTGTCACCATGTCTTTCAAGTTCTTTGCATAATCCAAATATAATTGTTCTTTTAATGTACCCGAATATGTTTTCGAAAAGTTGCCATCTTCACACGAGTTCGTCTTTTGAAACTCGCGAAGAGGAATTTGAGTAAAATTAGTAATCGTAGATGGCATTTCTTTATTTCCGGTAAAAATAGTATAAAATATTTGCAAATCTTTCTTATATTCCTTAGTCATTTCAGGTGACATGGAAGTAAATGTACCAGTATTATAATTATAGACATCATAGTATAACATTTCTAATTCTGGTATACCCGCTTCATCTAACATGGTTTTTGAAGTTCCATCTTTATTAACATTCATATTACAAAATTTTGTAGATACCCCGATTGTTGTCTTTTTATTGTTCATTTCTAATGTGTTTATTATAGTATTGTCTTTCATAAGAGCATTTAATCGGTTACTACACAAGTTTGATTTAGATATGGTTGGTTTTGCGCCATCAGGTATGTCTTTTCTGTGCTCGTAATCAACAGAGACATTAGATCCAAACTGATCTTTCCAGGTATATCTAGGATTAATCGTGTGCGCAATTGCATTGAATATGTGAAAAATCTGAATATAATATTTTGCAATACCAATACACATTCTCTTTTTTTTCAAATCACTTTTTACATCCATTTTATCAACCTTGTTTTTGTTGAAATAAGCGACGGTTGATTTTGTCATAGTATTCGTTTCTACATTCCCATCTAATCTTTGTTTTAAGAAATCTATTTCGGTTGTAGTCAAATATTGATTAATTACATCGGAAGTTAAAATGACTAAATTTTTACAATATTCTTGGTTTGTTAAATTTTTTAAATCTTGAAAGTTACTCGATAAAATATAATTCGCTGCAATATAATCTATGGTAGATGATAATGTTTTTTTAACTGGTACTTCTGATGATGATTGGCCGGCACCCATGTATATGTTAAATAAATATTAAATTACGATTAATTATTCATCCATATATTATTAAGAATGTCCAATTATAGCACAATCTAATCTTTTACCAGCATGACCAGTAATCGACGAATCGTCATGATTTCCCTTTCCTAAATCATCTTCATCTGTGTGTACAATAATAGACCTGCCAAAGATAGAATATTTTCCATAGAGAGTGATCTTGTCAGTAGATATATGAGTTTTAATTTCTCCCATGTCATTTGCTATTATATTTCCTAAATCGCCGGCGTGGCTATTACTATCTTGTAACCCTCCGTGTTTTTTATTATATGGATTCCAATGTCCAGCACATTCAGAACAATCATTTTTTAATAGGTTTCCTTTTTCATGAATATGAAAACCATGTTTTCCTGGTGTTAAATTTTTAATGTGAACATTTATTTTAACAGGCAGTTGAGAATTATCTTGATAAAAGGAAACATAACCACCTTTTAGTTTTCCCTGAAAGACTGCTATAGCTTGCATATTAAATATACATATAGAAAATAATAACAATTTCAAAAAATGATTTTACACAAAAACATTAAAAATAAAAATTGAATAAAAAGAATTCCACAACAAACATTGATAAATAACAGTATGAGTGAACGATTAACTAAGAAGAAGAAATCTTCTAAATCGAAACAAGAATTATGGACACAGATTGAGAATAATTTCATTGACAAAAAACCAATCGAATGTGTATATCGTAGTGGTGGACAGCGTGAAAATTGCGAACTATGTAAATCTTCAGTAAGGGTAACTGAGGACGGGTTTTTAGCTTGTTCAAACCCGAAATGTAGCATTATTTATAAAGATTCTTTAGACCATTCGGCAGAATGGAGATATTATGGTGCAGAAGATAGTCATGGTTCTGACCCAACAAGATGTGGTATGCCAGTAAATCCGCTTCTTAAGGAATCATCTTATGGATGTAAGGTGATCTGCCAAGGTTCTACATCTTATGAAATGAGAAAAATAAGAAGATATACTGAGTGGCAATCTATGCCATACAAAGAAAAATCACAATACGACGAATTCCAGCGTATTACTATTATTGCTCATAATGCCGGAATACCAAAAATCATCATAGATGAGGCATTACGATATCATAAAAAAATATCCGAACACAAGACATTTAGAGGGTTAAATCGTGATGGAATTATTGCAGCCTCCATTTATATTTCATGTAGGACAAATGATTGTCCTAGAACCGCAAAAGAAATTGCTACTATATTTACACTAGACAATACAAGTGCCACAAAAGGCTGTAAAAATGCTACCACAATCTTGAATGAGATTGAATCGGAAATGAATAATAATGAAAAAACGACCTTATGTAAAACAAAACCAGAAGACTTCATTGAAAGATACTGTAGTAAATTAAATATTAATAAGGAGCTTACAAAATGCTCCATATTTGTAGCCATGCGAATTCAAAATAATAATATCATTCCCGAAAATACTCCTCATTCCATTGCAGCTGGTATTGTGTATTTTATTGCTCAGATGTGTCGTTTAAACATATCAAAACGCGATGTGAATAAAGTAAGTGAAATAAGCGAGGTCACCATTAACAAATGTTTTAAAAAATTAGAACCAATGCATGAAAAATTAATTCCCAAGGCAGTTTTAGATAAATATACATAATTAAAATATTTGTATGTACTAAAGAATGCAACCTAAAATAATTTTCATTGTTCCATATCGAGATAGAGTAGAACATAAACATTTTTTTACTATTTATATGAAACATATTTTAGAAGATTATAAGCCAGAAGATTCTGAAATCTATTTTTCGCACCAATGTGATAATCGTTCCTTTAACCGAGGTGCTGTTAAAAATATCGGATTTCTTGCCATGAAAGAAAAGTATCCAAACGACTATAAAAATATTACCTTTGTATTTCATGATGTGGATACGTTACCTTATAAAAAGAATTTGTTGCCATACGAAACAACCATTGGTACCATCAAACATTTTTATGGTTTTAAATATGCTTTAGGTGGAATTTTTTCCATAAAAGGCGGTGATTTCGAGAGAATAAATGGGTTCCCAAACTTGTGGGGATGGTCACAAGAAGACAATTTAATTCAAACGCGAGCATTAAAACATGGGTTAAAGATAGATCGAAGTATATTTTTTCCTATTCAATCTCAATCCATTCTACATTTTAACGATGGTTTTGAAAGAAAAATAAATAGAAACGAACTGAAAGATGCAATAAAATCTAACTATCCATATGGATTAAATGTGATAAGAAATTTGAAAACAACTATTGTTGGCGAATACATTAACATAACACAATTCTCATGCGAGCGTGAAGAGATGATATCATCTACTGAAGTACATGATATTCGAAATGGAAATAAAATTCGTGTAGGTAACAATCGAGGTCCAGGTAACAATTCATTATTTAATATGAACACTATAATGAATAGAAATAACAACAAATAATAATATTACACCGACTGGAAATAATGATATATATCATTCATAAACAACATTCACTAATAAATAATAATAAAGACTTTCATATTATTATTTATATTACAAGCAATAATATGAAAATTGGAATACTGATACCATCAACTTCAAAAAACAGAGACTGGAAAACAATGGAAGAATCTTATTTGTACAAACATACATTGAAAAGCTTTTTACTTACTTACGATAAAGAACATACTTATGTGTTTTATATTGGAATCGACCGAAATGATAAGGTATATGATAATGAAGATAATAAAAATAAACTGAACCGGTTTTGTTCCATCATGAAAAACACTAGTATTGAATTTCATTATATGGACAATGTGTCAAAGGGGCATTTGACTGTTATGTGGAACCAATTATTTAAAACGGCGTATTCCGATGGATGTGAGTATTTTTTTCAATGTGGAGATGACATTGAATTCAAAACGAATGGGTGGATAAACGAATGTATTCGTACACTTCAACATTCAAATGGAATTGGTCTGGTTGGTCCGATTAACAATAATGCGCGCATACTCACTCAAAGTTTTGTATCTCGAAAACATATGGATTTATTTGGGTATTATTTCCCTCCAGAAATAGTGAATTGGTTTTGCGATGATTGGATAAATGATGTATATCGAGGAATACAACACTTTTATCCATTAAAGCAACATGTATGTTTGAATGTAGGCGGAGAACCCAGATATGCTATTAATAATCAACAATATCAAAGTCAACTAGAATTTAGTCAAAAAGTTGGTCATATGCGCACCCATTGTGCAAACATTGTTAAACGCGACTTGGAGAGAATTACAAGCAGAGTATAACAATTACTAAAAATATTCTTTACCAATAGCAACTATTTTCACACAATCTAGGATTCAATGATAATGTAGGTGGTTTGTCTTCATCTAATACATTTATCCACTTATCGTTAAATAATTTTGAAATAATCGGATGTGTTTTCCATCGATTACCAATTATTCCAAAATACAATTGTAATCCGCCACCAACATACATAACACCTTTCTTTAATTCGGAATAAATATAATCTGACAATATCATACCAAAACCACCACAACTAACAAGAGCAATATCAAAATCAAATGTTTTGTTTAATTCTAATAAATCGTTTTTCATTTTGTCAAAGTGGAATGTCCATGAATTCGAATCATGATTTCCACCGTTTTGTTGAACCGGTTTGTATATATGAAATTCGGTAGTTTCGTGGAAAATTGCTTTATTAAAAAAAGTTGTATGATGTTTTAATTGTAGTTTTGTTGTTTCCTTATGTGAGGTAATGATTAATACTTTTTTATTTTTGAAAATCTTATTAAATTTGTATTCTAGATGATCTACAAAATAAAACGGTTCCAATGATGACGCACAAATCCGTTTTTGGGTAGGATACATTTTATCTAAAAAATCGTAATATGGTTTTGCTTGAGAATACATTCCACCTGACCATACTGAAAGAATATCGTTATTTTTACACGATGTATTATATAATTTGACATATTGTTTAATATCATCGTTTGATTTCATTTGTATTCCAGCTGTAGTCAACATTTCGTGTAATAATCGATTATCTATATTCGTTCTAGTTAATACTTTTCCACATAAATTAGGTTCGTTTCCGGATAGTCTTCCAATAAAAAAGGGTTCATTTTTTTCGGTTTGTTCTAATAGGTAGTTTTGTAAATAAAGAAAAGAATCAATCTTTTGTTTATCAGTAAATGGTTGAAATAAATCAGTGAATTCCATATAACTAACTGTCGACTTATATGTTTATATTATTAGAATATTAGAATATAATTAAAAATATTGTATGTACAATATAATATAATATAAAGTGAATTTTATATCATATTGTATAGTTAACTATGACTCGATTTCCTACAAACGATTTGCTATCAAATATAAAATTATTTTGGCAATATCCAGTTATTACCGAAAAAATATTTTACCATCAAAACAAAGATGACGAAAACTGTATCGGGTTTCCATGGGCAACTATAATAGATAAAAAATATAATTTACATGTTATATTTAATTTATTAAAATCACATATACGACCAAATGTTAATTATTATACATGTTGTCAACATATTTCATTTCGTAATTTAATACCATTGTTCAAAGCGATGGGTATACATGCAATTTATACTCCACATAAGATATTAACAGAGGATACACTAAGTGATATTCAACTGATATCTTGTCCTCTATATGCTGTAAATATTGAAGACATTAACCGGAACTCAACATTTTCAGAATGCGACCCATTGAATTTAAACCGTAATTTTTTGTATAGTTTTCAAGGTGCGTATAATCCAAGTTGGTATTTAACTGATATTCGCAAAAGAATATTTGAAATGAAACATCCAGACAATTGTTATGTAAATCATATTGGAAACTGGCATTTTGATAATGTTGTCTATAATATATTACAAAACAATGAATACAAATTAAATGAAACTGATAATGATAAGGAACGGACAATTAAATATAATAAATTATTATTAGATTCAAGATATTCGCTATGTCCATCGGGGTCGGGACCTAATTCGATTCGTTTTTGGGAGTCATTGGCTGTGGGAAGTATTCCAGTTTTATTGGCAGATACATTAGAACTACCTAGTCACGAATTATGGGATGACGCAATCATTCGTATTCCTGAGAATAAACTAGAAGAATTACCAAACATATTGTCTTCTATAAGTGAAGAAAAGGAAAGAGAAATGCGTGTAACTTGTATGAAATTGTATGAATATTATAAGAATAATTATCGTAACATTGACAAATATAACATTTTTATATGTTAAAAACTTAAAATTAAATTGTATAAGTAAGTATATAATGAGTATTGTTTTACAAACAGATCCTACTTGTCTCCCATTACTTAATAAATATTTAAGTCAGATAGATGTTTACTTTGAATATGGTTGTGGTACAAGCACATATTTAGCAAGTAATGTAGATAATATAAAAAAGATATATTCGGTTGAAAGTGATATAGAGTGGGCAAATTGTATTAAACAAAACTTAAAAAAGGATAACATTATATACATTTTCAATGATATGAATACACAACCTAAAACCTGGGGACATCCTGGTAAAAGTGCTACTGATGTACAGAAAATTAATTATAGTAGTCATATGAAAAACTTGAGCAAAGAAGAGCAAGAATCCATCGATTTAGTATTTATAGATGGACGATTCCGTGTTGCTTGTTGTTTAAAATGTTTTGATATTATGAAAGATGAATGTTCGATTGTATTTGATGATTTTTTAAATAGACCCCAATATCATATTGTTTTAGATTACTTTGATATGGTAGAAAAGTGTTCAAATACTAGAACAGTTTTACTTAGGAAGAAACAAAATGCATGTGTCCCCCATGAACTTATAAAAAAATACGAATTAATCGCAGACTAATTCGTACAAATCATATAAAAATTAAATAAATATATAATAATGTGTATATACTCAATTACAAGCTATTATGGTAGATTGGGTAATAATGTTTTACAAATATGCTCTACTTTTATACAAGGATACGATAAAGTAAATAAATATGTGTTAAGTAGTCATCCGATATTTCACTTTAA
>Ga0209302_10000281_pt1 | contig 31018 bp, 34 predicted proteins | sample ArcOceMetagenome_2_FD_187445 | JGI IMG/M metagenome (GOLD analysis project Ga0209302, IMG submission 187445) | Marine eukaryotic phytoplankton communities from Arctic Ocean - Arctic Ocean ARC135M Metagenome (SPAdes) (version 2) | ecosystem: Environmental > Aquatic > Marine > Oceanic | place... | reverse complement strand
ATTTAATGTTAATAATTTATATTTTGCTAGTATTGTTTTCAAAACATTGAATATAACATAATTTTTGATAAAAAAAAAAGGCATTTCTTCTTTTGTTTTTATTATATGATTAAAAGACCATCTATTAAATTTATTTATTTTTAATAAATTTGAATTTATTTTTCTACTCATTTTTGTATTTATTTAAATTTTTTCGTTTTAAAATGTTTCTTTATATTCTTATATTTTCTAATTTCTAAAAGTTTAGATAAATATTTTTTATTTAGTTTTTTTAAATTTATAGTTATGGAATAATTTAATTTGCTCACTAGTTGATAAATATCTTTTTTTTGAAATTCTGAGAGTTCAATAATTTTTAAAGTTTTAGCAAATCCTAGTTTTTTTAAAATACTTTTTGTTTTGGTTGAACCTAGTCCGTATATATATGTTAATCCTACATTTACTTTTTTATTGTCTGGTATTTTGGTGTTAAAAAGTAATATCATTTTTGATTAAAAAAACCGGAAAAAACGAGATTCGAACTCGCACTCTTCGACGTGACAGGTCAACGCTTTAACCAAATTAAGCTATATTTCCATATTTTCATTAATTTATTCTATTTAATGTAAACCACCCCACCAGTATACCACAATAAACAAAAATAACCATACTACATATCTAAAGGTCAAAGTTCTTTTAAAGTATTTATTCTAGTTTTCTCATTAAGAAATTTATTAATATAAAGTCAGTGCCTTATTAAAACCGTACAAGACAGTTACCTTGTCATACGGCTTTTTTTTAATTTTTTTTTAAGTTTTTGAAAAACTTAAGGTCAGTTATATTTAATTTTTAATTTTATTTTCTTTCCGGATATAAATGTATAGGTTTATTTATCTATATCTCCCCCGGTAATATAAATTTTCTGTGAATTTTTATCTAATATATTACATTTGTTAACTTATAATTTTTTTAATAAGTTAATGTAAATATTCAAAATACATAAATTTCACCGATATCAAAATTTTTTAAAGTTTTTAAGTTATATCTACACATGTATCTTTCAATTATACTTTTAATAGAATACCTTTTTTATCGAGTTTGCAAAATCTTTTTGTTATTCTATATACCTAAAAATTTTAGTATTTGTTGACTTACTTTTTAAATAGAGTACATATAAATAAAGTTATTTACATTGGAGATAATCTGGTTTGATAATTTTAATAAGGATTAATCTTATTCTATATGTTTTTTATAATTTGAATAGTACTTCTAACATTTTGCTTTGTTTTTTTGTTACAAAACTAGATTCGTTTTTTAATAGATATTTTTTTTTAATTTTGATTGTGCGGTCGCCCCAACAAAATGCCAATACCATGCTCCAGCTTCAAAACCAAAATGATGCGAATTTGTAATATGATTACGAATTATTCTTATAAACGATACAAACAAAAAACAAGTTCCAATTATAACATGGAATCCATGAAACCCTGTGGTAATATAAAAACAAGAACCGTATACACTATCTGACATTGTAAAAGGAGCTTCTAGATACTCAAGTCCTTGCAAACCTGTAAATAATGTCGCAAGTATTAAGGTAATTATTAAAGCAACAATTGCATGTTTTTTAGCTCTACTTATTATGGCATGATGAGCCCAAGTAACTGTTACCCCAGAACTTAATAAAAAAAAAGTATTTGTTAAAGGAATACCTGAACTTGTAATGATTTCAATTGATTCAGGCGGCCAAATTCCACCTATACCAAAAACAGGGGAAAGACTTGAATGAAAAAAAGCCCAAAAAAAAGCAAAAAAAAACATGATTTCTGAAACAATAAATAAAAGCATACCTAATCTTAAACTTCTTTGAACTGAAAATGTATGTTGCTCTTCTAAGGTTGCTTCTCTTACTACGTCTCTCCACCACATGTATACAGAATATAGCAGAATAACAAAACCGCAAATCATCAAGGAATCTCCATATTGGTAATTGTGCATGTATAGCACTAAGCCAAATGTTACTGTAAAGGCACCTATTGCCGTTACTAAAGGCCAAGGACTTGGGTCTACTAAATGCCAAGAATGGTTAGTGTTAATATATGAAAAATTATTAGTATTTTCTCTATTTTTTTTTTTATTATAATCATACGTATAAGTGTAATCGTAATTTTTATTCATTTTTTAAAATATTGCTAATAAAAACTTTTTTATTCTTTAATGTATAGTTGAGTAATTGTTTTTATTAGTTATTGAAATAAAAACAATATAAAAAAAAAGTAAAGCAGATAAAGCAGATAAGTATGAACCATACGATGCTATTTGATTAAAATCGGTAAATGCATCTGGGTAATCAGGAATTCTTCTAGGCATACCTGCAATCCCTAAAAAGTGCATAGGGAAAAATGTTAAGTTTGCACCGACAAAAAAAATCCAAAAATGAATTTTTCCTAATGTCTCTGGATATTTTACACCAGTAATTTTATCAAACCAGTAGTAAATTCCACCTAACATTCCAAAAACAGCTCCTAAACTTAGTAGTTTTTTATTTAATAAAATAAAAAAAAACCATACATGCAAATTTATTTGCATATGGCTTCAGTAATAAGAAAACCAAATAAAACTAATTTGAAATTTTTACCAAAAAAGGGACTTGAACCCTTACTCTTTTTTTTTAAGAACTAGAACCTAAACCTAGTATGTCTACCAATTTCATCATTTTGGCAATATTTTCCCATAAATATTTAAAAAAAATTTAATTTCTTTTTTATGAGTAAGTATTTATGATGTTTAGTTAATGAATCCACATATTGGATTTTAAAATTTCTTTTTACATCAAAAATTAAGTTTATCAAATTATAAGAAAAATAATTTAAAGTAATCATTTTATTTTTAATAATGTATATTAATTTTAAAATATTCAAAAGTTTTTTATTTTTTAAACCATAAATTTTATTTTTCAGCGAATTGAAAAATGAATAGTATTTACTAAAATATTTCAATTTATGAACATAAAAAGTAAAAATTTTAATAGTGTGTTTTTGTGTTGTAGCGTATTTATTGAAATAAAAAATTGATTTTTCAATTAAAGGAATACTTGTTTTATATACTTGGTATGTATATAAACGTTGCTTAGTTCGAAGAATAAATACATTTTTATTACATCTCAAATTTTTTTTATATATACATGTAATATAACCATTATATCTAAAAAAAAATAAATTACTAAATTTATTTTTATTATGTTTTTTTCTATTTTTTATTTTTAACAGATAAAAATATATAGAATTTAAATTTATCGATTTTATGGGTTTATTTATATAAAAATTTTCAAAAACATTCAATAAATAAGAATACATTAAACTTTTATAGGCTGTTAAAATTTTAATTTTAAGACACTTTTTTTTTAATACTTTGGTTTTAACAACATTAAATAATCTAAACTTAACAAATGATGTTTGAAATAATTTTTGCACATATCTAAAATAGCATTTATAATTTATAATTTTTAAATCTTTTGTTATATATTTTTTAAACTTTATTTTTATAAGAATTTTTAAACATTCAACATAAACCAACTTACTAATAAATTGTATCAATATACTTTTTGTTATATAGTTTTTTATTGTTTTTATGTAAACGTTTTTATGTTTCTTATGAAAAGCGTAAAACCAAAAGCGTTCAAATTGATTATAGACTTTCCATTTTAATTGTTTTTTTATTTTATACCAACATGAAATTATAAAATAGGTAGGATTCAAATGTATTTTATCAAAAATTAATAACATAATGTAGTGTATCTGGTTTTAATGTAACTCCTTTCTTTAATTCAGGTTTTATATTTGATGAATTAAAGTACTATTAGTTTTCCGTTTGTTATTTTTTAAAATAACTTAAATCCCGAATTCTAATATTTTATATAGGTTTAAATATATATTATTTTAGGGTTCTCTTTAAAAATAAAATCAAAATTTATTGATTCAATATAAATTAAACTATGTTTTAATTAATATAAACTGTTACGTATTTTTAAATTTAAGATTCGTAAATCTACCCATAATAAAAAGTTGTTTTAATAATTTGATATTTCATTATACTGACTTTGTTTATTAAAAAGTTTTATTTTTTAATAAGCTAGTATAAAACAACTTATTGCAATATTTAGAAATTTTTTGATTAAGAGTTTCTAAAAAATCAATATTGCAAGTTATAATAAAGATAACATTATAAAATATTGTTAGACGGCGTACCCATAATGAAAGTGTGCTACTACATAATAAGTATCATGTAAAGATATATCAAGACCTGAATTTGCAAGTATTACTCCCGTTACCCCTCCAACAGTGAATAAAAAAATAAATCCTAATGCAAATAAACCTGGAGTTCTGATATCGATAGATCCACCCCATAAAGTTGCTAACCAACTGAAAATTTTTATTCCAGTGGGTACAGCTATTATCATTGTTGCTGCTGTAAAATATGCTCGAGTATCAATATCTAACCCTACTGTGTACATATGATGAGCCCAAACTATGAAACCTAAAACACCAATTGAAAACATAGCGTATACCATTCCAAGATAACCAAAAATTGGTTTTTTAGCAGTAGTGGATACTATATGACTAATAATCCCAAAAGCGGGTAAAATAAGTATGTATACTTCAGGATGACCAAAAAACCAAAATAAATGTTGAAAAAGAACTGGGTCTCCTCCACCGGCAGGATCAAAAAATGTAGTATTAAAGTTTCTATCTGTTAATAACATTGTAATAGCACCTGCTAATACTGGTAAAGATAAAAGTAATAAAAATGCTGTTATAAAAATGGACCATACAAATAAAGGTAATTTATGCATATAAAGACTTTTTACTCGCATATTTAAAATAGTGCAAATAAAGTTAACAGCCCCCAATATAGAAGCTGCCCCAGATAAATGTAGACTAAAGATTGCTAAATCTACAGAAGCTCCGGAGTGTGCATTAATACTGGATAATGGAGGATATATTGTCCAACCTGTACCAACTCCTGCTTCTGCTAACATAGAAGCTGTTAGTAACAGTAACGACGGAGGCAGTAACCAAAAACTAATATTATTCATTCTTGGAAATGCCATATCAGGTGCACCAATCATTAATGGCACAAACCAGTTACCGAATCCGCCAATTAAAACTGGCATAACCATAAAAAAAATCATTAATAATGCATGTCCTGTAACAATAACATTATATAAATGATAATTATTATCTAAAAATGTACTATTAGGTACCGCTAATGTTGTTCTGATAAAAATTGATAGTGTTGTTCCAGCTATTCCAGAAAATGCTCCAAAAATAATATATAAAGTTCCAATATCTGTAGAGTAAAGTCATACTTTCTCGCTGAACCGTACATGACAAATTTTTTTGTCATACGGCTCTCTTCTGTTATTCTTATAGTAGATTATGATAAAGTATCATAATGGATATTAGTAAGAAATTGATTTTTTTGATTATTAATACAAGTTTTACTTATATAATGAGCTAAAACATATTCATTTTTTTTATCTTTTATAACCATATCTCTAGACCAGGTGTTTAAAATACTGCTAAACGACATCTTATTTTTTAAAGCTAATGTATATAAAGCGGAAAATCGAATAATGTAATCTACGTAAATTTTAATCTTATAAAAGTTTGCACAACAACAATAAAATTTTAATGTGTTAATCGCTATTGTGTAAAACCATTTTACAATTAATTTGTTAGAATAAGAGAGTAACCATTTTATGCCTTTCGGTTTGTTGGATTTTGACATCAATTTGTCTTTTATTAAAGAATTTTTAAAGTTTTTCAAAGAAGCTTTTATAATAATCAAATTTTTCTTGGGTTTTGAAAGTTTTTTATTTAATAGTTTAATATTCTTATATTTGTTTGTTTTTATTTCAGATGTTTTAAGTTTTTTTGTCGAAACACTTCCCTGTATAAAAGAAAGCTCGAAACTTAAAAACCTAATTTTATTGGACCTGACATAAATAAAGTTCTTATTTAAAATTAATAATTTTAGATTTGAATTAAAAAATGTCGTTATTCGTTTTTCAATTTTATGTTTTGTTACATTAGAACACTGAAACCCTAATAAAAAGTGATTGTTATACCTTATATATTTTAAATAGTTTTTATATATATGGTTGTGTCTATCTTTATTTCGGTTTACTTGATACATTATAGTTTGATTCTTATGTGTCAAAATTATTCCATATTTTAATAGAGTCAATATACGAAATTGTTTTTTTTTACATACTTTATAAGGTTCTTTTACGGCATCCAACTTTTTTTGAATTGCTAGAATTTCCAAATCGAATGTGTGCAGATAAATATTATAAAAGATAGATAAATAATTGTTATGTATATCTTTAAAATTTGTTTGAAGAAGTCGTTTGATTATATTTAGAAAGGACTGGTCTTTAATTCTTATCTTTAAAAGATTCATTAACTTATTGAAATTTAAATGTGACAAATGTTTTTGAATATTAAATTTTAAAATCCAAGAAATATTAGCCCAATTAAATTTTAGTTGTTTTAACGCAGAATGACATCCTTTTGTGGGTCTATACCCATAAGATGAGTTTAAAAAAACAGGCTCATAAATGAGTTCTAAAATCAGCTTTATCGACTGATAAACAATTTCATTTTTTAAGTTACCTAGTTTTAAGATATTATAGTTATAAAAGGTTTCTTTTTTTAATGTTTTAGTGCAAATAAATTGAAAGTTTCCATGATGCAATCGGATGGCTATTTCTTTAAACCATTCATACTTTACTTGATCTATGGTGATCTTGTAAATTGTAAATTGTAAATTAGTTAATTTAGAAGTTATAATTTTAAAATTAATAAATAAAAATTTGGGGTTTTTTAATAAAGAAAATAATTTAATGTATTTGTTTTTTGTTTTTTTAAGAAGACATAAAGTTTTTAAAATCTTTATTTCATAAGATGTTAAAAATTTATGATTATAAATAACAGAAGTCGTATTACATCGTTTTATTAAATGAAAATTCCAATAATAAAACTTTCTATACGTCCCTAAATGCTTGTGATGAAAGACATTTTTGTGATTATATGTGAATAGCCCCGTTTTTTTAAAAGAGTCTTTTAAGTTTTGAATTATAAAAGCATTATAACCGTTAATACTTGACATTTTAAATATCTGAAACTGATTGTTCGTTTCATAAAATAAACTACTTAATAGATATAAAAAAGCATTAACCAAAAATTTAAAAAAAATAACTGTTTTTGTATTACCAATTAAGAAAACTATCATTAAAGTTTGTATAACTATTCTTTTAAAAAAATTTACTTTATATTTTTGCTTAACCTTTTGGGTATTTTTTATGTAGGTGAGATAAAGTTTAACATGAACAGTTTGAATGTAAAATAAGGTTTTACTTATTTTTTGGGCTAAACAGATATAAATCCCGCACTTATGATTGGTAGAAAAGAACCAACGTGATATAAAATTATAAGATAACATTTTAACTTAAAAAGATAATTTCACAAAAAATGCTACATTTTGTGTATGTAAGATTACATAAATTTAGTATTAGTATGTCGTTAAAAGCTAAAAAAGAGTTAGACATTGAATTTAAAATAATAGTAATAAATAGAAATAAAGAAAATGACAATTATTTCAAAAGAAAGTCCGATTATAACATATTTAAGCATAAATATGAACGTCATGCCAAATAAAATTGAAAAAGAGTAATGATAAATATTTTTTGTTTGAAATGTAAACAATTGGATAGAATTTTGGGATATAAAGTTGGAAATTCCTTTCGGACCAAATACCTCTATAAGTCCTTTATCAATCAATTTATAGCTTACATTAAAACCTATTTTAAAAGTATTTTGTGCAATAAACTCATTATAAATTTTATCGAAAAACCATTTTTTATTTATAAAATTATAAAGAAATTTCCCCATTTTTGTAATTTTTATTAAATATAAAAACTTTTTATTCAAAGAATACAAAAAGCATGCTAACCCAATACCTAGAAAACTAAACATTAACGGCAATAGTTTATATTGCAGGTCAATAAATTCAGAATCAATAATATTAAAATTAGATGTAGTGACATATAAAGAGTTTCCCCAGAAATCAGTCCCTAAACCAATAAACATATCTTTTGCGAAATACCCAAAAAAAATACTTGGAAATGTTAATAAAAAAAGAGAAAAAACAATGGGAATACCTGAATCTTTTGCATTTTTATATATACTTACATAGCCGTTTGGCTTAGCTATAAATACAAAATATATTAAGCGTGTAGAGTAGAAAGCTGTTAAAAACGCCCCTAAAGTACCCAAATAATAGCTGTAGTGACTTAGCAATGTGAATTTACTATACGCTGTCTCTAAAATTACATCTTTCGAATAAAAACCAGTTAAAAAAGGAAAACCGCTTAAAGCCAAAGACCCAATAATTATCACAGAATACGTAAAAGGTAAAAGATTCTTTAAACCTCCCATTTTTCTTAAATCTTGTTCATCTGATACAGCATGAATTATAGAACCAGCTCCTAAAAAAAGTAATGCTTTAAAAAATGCATGATTTATCAAATGAAAAACACCAACACTATAATTCGACAACCCACAAGTAAACACCATATACCCTAATTGACTACATGTAGAATATGCAATTATTCTTTTGATATCATTTTGAACAAGCCCGACACTAGCTGCAAAAAAAGCTGTGGATGCCCCAATAAAAGTAATAACGTTTAAAACCTCCGGAATATATTCATAGATTAAAGAGCTTCTAGCTATTAAAAAAACTCCAGCAGTTACCATTGTTGCTGCATGAATCAAAGCAGAAACCGGTGTAGGCCCTTCCATTGCATCCGGTAACCAAGTATGCAATCCTAATTGGGCTGATTTCCCTATTGCACCAATAAATAACAATATGCCAACCATATTTAAAACATTAAAATCAAAAGATAATAATTGAAACTGTGTATTAACATAAAAAGGAGTTAGAGCAAAAACAGTCGCATAATCTACTGATTTAAAATGAATAAAAATTAAGAAAATTCCTAACGCTAAACCAAAATCTCCAATTCTATTTATAACCATAGCTTTAATAGCCGCTTTGTTGGCTTGTATTCTGGCAAACCAAAAATTTATCAATAAAAACGAACATAACCCCACTCCTTCCCAACCTACAAACAGTTGTACAAAATTATCAGCTGTAATCAATATAAGCATAAAAAAAGTAAACAAGGATAAATAAGACATAAATCGTGTGATATGAGGATCATGAAGCATATACTCTGTAGAGTATACATGAACAAGAAAAGAGATAAAAGTAACAATACAACACATAATTACTGTTAAACTATCAAATAAAAATCCCCAATCTACATTAAACAATTGAGAATTTATCCAAATTGAAAGTTTAATATAAGTAACACAACTCATAAGGACCACTTCATAAAACAAAAATAACGAAAAAAGAAAAGCAAACAAGATACAATTTATAGTGATTATTTTAGATCCTTGTGAACCTAAAAATCGGCCAAATAAACCTGATATAATGGAACTAATTAATGGTAAAAAGATTAAAGTTAAATACATATTATTTTTTTTTTGAATTTTTATAAAATATAAAGTAAGCTTAAGTAGATTTGAACTACTAACTTTACGCTTATCAAGCGTATACTCTAACCAGATTGAGTTATAAGCTTGAGGATAGAAAAATATATAGGTTGTAAGGTTGCATTTAAAAACAGTCAAATTAAAAAGTTACTTTAAAGTTTTATAAAAAAAAACATTTAAATACCAAATATAAATAAAACCAATTCCTAATTCTAAAATAAAATCAATTATGACCCAATAGCTTAAAACATTTAACAAATTAAAAGTTACAGACCAAGGAATTAAGAAAATAGTTTCTATATCAAAAATTAAAAATAATATCGCGATCAAATAGAATTTAATATCAAAATTTTGTCGAGCATCTTCGTAAGGCTCGAACCCACATTCATAAGACGAAAGTTTTTCTGTTTCTGGATTTTGTATTGCAATAGAATAAGATAAAAACAGAATTAAAGAGGATAAAAAAAAAGAAAAAATCAAAAAAATAAATATAGGGTACAAGTTGGCTTTTAATAAAGATATGTTAAAATAATTAAAAATCATTTTTTATTTTATAGAAGATTTAAAATTAGCTAAAATTGATTCGAGAATTCCTAAAATGGGTATTAAAAATAAAAAAAAAAGGAAATAAAATGCAGTTGCGAATTGACCTGCAATGATATAAATATCAGTAACAGGTTTTTGACCAAGCCATCCTAACAACAAAAAATTTGTAACTGTCAACCAATAAAAAATTTTGAATAAAGGTCTAAAATTTGTACTTTTTATGTCAGATGTGTTTAGAAAAGGGATAAGGAATAGCACAATTAAAGAACTAAACATAGCTAATACCCCACCTAATTTATCTGGAATAGATCTCAATATAGCATAATAAGGTAAAAAATACCATTCTGGTACAATATGAGGAGGAGTTTGCATTGGATCAGCTGGTATATAATTATCTGGGTGACCTAAAGCATTCGGAAAATAAAAAATAAAAATACAAAAAAAAAATAAAAAATAAAAAAATGCAAAGAGATCTTTTACAAAAAAATAAGGATAGAAAGATATTTTATCTACATGACTATCTACTCCTAACGGGTTACTAGACCCGTCTTTATGTAATAAAGCTAAATGAACAATACTTAAACCTGCTAAAGCAAAAGGCAAGAAAAAATGTAAACTAAAAAATCGATTTAAAGTAGCGTTACCTACAGTAAAGCCACCCCATAACCAATCAACAATAACATTCCCAATAAATGGAATAGCAGTAAACAGACTTGTTATAACAGTAGCTCCCCAAAAACTCATTTGACCCCAAGGTAAAACGTAACCCATAAATGCTGTTGCCATCATTAGGATGAACATTAAAACCCCAGAACACCATAATAACTGTCTTGGGTGCATATAAGAACCAAAATACAAACCTCTAAAAATATGGCAATAAACCACAATAAAAAACATAGAAGCCCCATTAGCATGTGCATACCTAATAAGCCAACCGTTATTAACATCTCTCATAATATGCTCCACACTACTGAAAGCTAACTCTATATGAGCAGTATAATGCATTGCTAGAAAAATACCTGTTAATATTTGAATTATTAAACATATCCCAGCTAACGAACCAAAACTCCATGCATAATTAATATTAATTGGAGTTGGATATTTTATCAAATGATTAGTAAAAATAGATATTATATAATTTTTTATCCAACGAGAGTTTGTAGTGATAAAACTTGTGGGGAAAAGTAGATCAGTACTTTTATTTAAAGTATCTAAAGAAATTAGGAATAAACTTATTGAAAATTGCATAGGATAAAGTTACTTCGAGGAAAATTTGATTTGTTAGTCCACAGAAAAGTTTAAATTTTTTTGAGTTTATTGGGACTTGAACCCAAAACTTGCGGATTAAAAGTCCGTTACTCTACCAAATTGAGTTATAAACTCTCGAGATTTTAAGATTTTAATACAAAAAAGTGTTAGAATGTTTACGAAAGGACTTAGAACATTCTAGCATAATCAAAGAATAAGAGCTGTACAAATCTTTATTGTTTAAATAAAAATCTTCTAACCAAAAATAAAATTTATTTGTAAAAAATTTTTTTTTTTTTGATTTAAAGGGGGAATTTTTGAAATAAAAGAAACACCTCTTATTTTTAAAATACTTAAACTTAAGAGTACTCACATAATTAGAAGGTAATAGATTAAAATCAATATTAAATAAACTAAATTGGAGATAGTCCAATTTGAATTGAGAATAATCTTGCAGGTTATGAACATAAAATAATTTATTTAAATAAAAATCTAAAATTTTTAAAATATTTTTATCTGTTTTCGTATTGGACAAATTAGACACAATAATTTTAGGAGTTGTTTTAAATAGACCGTTAGTATTAAAAAATATATTATTGGGATTCTCGAAAAAATTTGAATTTAATAACCGAACATTTTTATAAGTAGAATTAATAATAAAATTTTGCTCTAATAAGAATAAAAAATTCAACTCATTTGTAAAATTTAAAAGCTTAAGTTCTAAATATTTTTGTAGATACTTGTTTACAAAGTTATATTTAACATTTATAAGATGTAAAATATTAGTACTCATGTAGTCTTTAAAACTAAAAGTTTGAATACTAGAATATAAATTAAAACCGGAATCACTTAAAGTATTAGTTAAATTATTTATACCATTCCATTTTGAATTATAAATATTCAAACTGTTTTTTTTTAAAACTTTAGATAATTCTGACAAATTATAAGAGTCTTTTCGCTTAAAAATTTCAGAATTATGAATAATATAAGGATTCACCGAATAAATTAAACTTTGGTTTATGATACTGTTACCTTCTATAATATTATTCAAAGTCTTAACAGTTGAACCTAAATATAAAATTGGAAAGGTTAAGTTTGTAATTGAATTAATAGAAATAACTTTTAAATTGTTTTTTAAAACATTTTGCCGTAATTTAAGATTTAAAGAATAACCTTCAAATCTCAAATTTAGATTAAGCAACAGACATAATTGCGATCGATTAAAATGAAGTTCTTTTTTATTAGAGTTTAAAAGAAAAGATTCTTCATGATCGTTGGAAAAATTAATTTTTTCAAGTTTTTTAAGTTTTATAAACATGTATTTCTTATTAAGCAAATTCAAAATATTCAAAGTTTCAATATCTAGTTGATTATTTAAAATTATTACTAAATCAAAAAAAAATGAGTGTTTACTCAAATGATCTTTGAAATATAAGATATCGATAATATTTTGAAAAATTGTTTTCCAGTAAACAGATTTTTCACCATTGGTGGTAAGTTTATCCATGAATCGTTCTTTTGAAAACATCCCATCAAAAGAAAATCTAGTTTTATCTGAAATCCAAGTAGAGTTATAAGATGGTTGTATTTTGATTAAATGATTATTACTTATAAAAACATTAATGTCTAATCCGAAACCATCAGTAAAATCTATTGATTTTATATTTTTTAATTCCCAATTTCTGTTAATAAAAGAATACTGCTTAAAAGTTAGTGCCCCTACAGGACAAATATCAATAAGATTTCCAGAAAGCTCTGAATGAAATGTTTTTGAAACATAAGTACCAATTTCACTGTGTCCTCCTCGATTATATACGCCTAATAAATTTGAATTGTCACCAGCAATTTCATAAGAAAACCTTACACATCTGGTACAATGAATACATCTAGTCATTAACATTTTGATAATAGGGCTAATATTTTTATCTATAACAATTCTTTTAAAATTATAAAATCGTTTTTTATAATTACCAAATAAAAAAGATTGATCTTGCAAGTCACACTCACCTCCTTGGTCGCAAATTGGACAATCTAATGGATGATTTAACAACAAAAACTCTAAAATATTTTCTCGAGCTTTTTTAACTAATAAACTGTGCGTATAGATCCTCATCTTATTAGTTATTAACATAGTACAAGAAACAATGGGCTTTACAGAGTTTTTAATTTCGACTAAACACATTCGACAGTTTCCTGCCAGTGATAATTTGTTATGGTAACAAAAATAAGGTAGATTTAATTTGATATTGTCACAAAAGTCTAAGATAGATTTTTTTGTTACAGTATATTTAAATTTATTATCGTTTATATAAAAATATTTCATTTTTTTTTAATTAGAATTAACTTTTTAAAAAAGTTAATTTTATTATAAAGCAAATAGTATCAAAAATCCCATCATTAAAGAGAATAAAGCAATTGCTTCTGTTAAAGCAAATCCTAAAATTGCTAATTTAAACAATTCATCTTTTAATGAAGCATTTCTAGAAATACCTAATACTAAAGCTCCAAAAACGGTACCGATACCTACTCCTGCTCCTGCTAAACCAATAGTAGCTAAACCTGCACCAATAAATTTTGCACATTGTAATAAAATCATATAGTCTATGGATATAGATAATGAAAACAAAATTTTCGTAATTTTTGTAAGATTAATCAATTAATTTGTTATTAATGCAGTCAATAAAAAGATGTATTTTTGAGTCCTTAACTTTTTTTTGTTTTTACAAAATCAATACTAATTTTATTGTTTATCTTATAATAAACTATTAGTATTGCAAGACCAATAGCAGATTCCGTTGCTGCAATAGTTAATATAAATAAAACAAATATTTGACCAACTAGATCATCAAGATAAACTGAAAAAACAACAAAATTTAAATTAATCGCTAGTAATAATAGTTCGATAGAAACTATAACGATTAAAAAGTTTTTTTTGTTTAAGATTAACCCAAGTAAACCGATAGTAAATAAAAGGATAGTTATCAGTAATAAAAAATTTAAATTTATAAATATCATATAATTTTTTTTTTGGTTTAAAAAGATAATAGGCAATACAAAAAATTAAATTTTTTGTATTTGAATAAAAGAACAAAAAAAAAACATTTCTTTTAATGATCTATATAGTTTTACATAAAACCTAACTGGAAAGAATCTAAACATTATATAATGATACTTAAATCAATCAATTTAACAAAACCTAAAAACAAATTAAAATCAATAGTAATAAAAAAAAATAAGAAAAAAGTGGATTTATTAAAAAGATTAAGATTTAAACAACACATTATTAAAAAAAAGCAAAACAGTGACAAGAACTTAACAATACTAAATAGAAATAATTTTTATTGTATGAGTAATACTTTTTTTAACAAATCAAATTTAAAATCAAACAAACAAATTCATTACATTTTTATTATAAGTTTAAATTACTCTAATATTTTTATAAACATTATAAACAACAATGAGGAACAAATATGTTCTTTTTCTTTAGGCTATGCAAAATTTAAAAGTTTAGATAAAATAACAAAAAAGTATACACTTTTACAAACTATAAAAAGCATAATTAAAAAGTATACGACCAAACAAAGAAATATAGCTTTACATATTAGTAGTTACAACTCTATATACAATAAATTGATAATAAACTTTTTAAAAACATATTATTACATTCATTTAATAAAGTTTTATAATTATTTTCCGCATAATGGGTGTAGACCGAAAAAGAAACGACGAAAATAAAAACCTCGGAGAGATTACTGAGTGGTTAAAAGTGACATATTGTAAATTTGTTGGAATAGTTTCCTTCGTAGGTTCGAATCCTGCTCTCTTCAAGAATTATCATGCTTGGGTAATGAAAAGACCTGATCTGATCACGAAATATAACGCAGTACGGTAGCGTGTCTGTTTTGGGAACAGAAAGTCATGTGTTCAAATCACATTATTTCGAATTAATCTTTTAAACGAATGGAATTGAAAAGTCTGATTAAAAAAAAGAAAAAACTTTTTAAATTAACTTTATAAACTAAACTTGAGAGGTTTATCAACTGTTTTTGATTATAAATAGTATTATTCACAAAGAGAGAAATAACTTTTATATTTGTGAAAGTTTTAACGAGAAATTTTTGATTTAAAGTAAGACCAAAATAAATAAAACTAGAGCATAAAGAAGTTAAATTATAAAAGATAGAATAATTTAATAAGTTTTTAAGATAAATATTTTTAAATTTAATAATCTTAAAATTTTGTTTCAATAATTGTTGATTTAATCTAATGTTAGTTTTTTGTTTTTTGGAGTTACAAAAAACAAAGTAAAAAAGTTTTTTGTTTTTAAAGAAATTTTTTATTTGGATTATATGATATAAATTTGTTTGGTATTGCATAAGAAAAAGTTTAATTTATAAGCTTAATAGGATTTGAACCTATGTCCGAATCGTTATGAGCGATATGTTCTAACCAAACTGAACTATAAGCTTTATATATGTTTAGATAATAAAAAACGAACAAAAAAATTATGAATTTTAACATTAGTCAATTAATAGTTTTACTTTTAATATTTTTATTTTTGTTTTCAGATTTGAAACAAATATACACAAAAATAAAAAAAGAACTAAGCAGGAAAAAAGGGACTTGAACCCTTACATTTGATTTTGGAAATCAATATTCTACCCAATTAAAAATTATTTTCCTATAATCAAATAAAAAATTACAAACTTTAAAATGAATTACTTTTTAGAAATTAAAAATAGAACTTTTATAACTATAAGTTCAACTGTTATATTAATAACGGCGCAGCTATACTTGTACAAAAACACAATACTTTTTTTAGTGTTGAAACCAAACATAGACCAAAAAACTAATTTTTACTTAATCTGTACTAATATAACAGAAGGATTTGTTTCGTATTGGTACATAATATGGATTATAAGTTCACATTTTATCGTGGTATTTATTATAATAAATACATGTGTATTTGTTTTACCAGGTTTGTATAAAACGGAAATAAAAACCTTAAAGTTTTATTTATTTATGTGCGTTAGCTTTGAAATTGCTTTTTTACTGTTATTTTACAATATAATTTTACCCTATAGTTGGAACTTTTTTTACCAAGTGTTGCCTAATAAATTCTCTCATAACTTAACAGTAGGTTTATTTTTTGAAGTAAAAATCAACGAGTATTTAGATTACTTTTTCACATTATATTACATTTGCGTACTAATATCACAAATATTATGCATATTATGTATAAAACTTAATGTAATATACAAACAGTCACACTTTAAAAATATGAAAAATCACAGAAAAAAGTTATACTTTTTATTTTTTTTTTTTTCAACTATAATAACCCCACCAGACGTAATAAGCCAAATTATAATTGGGTTCGTCTTAATAATATTACTAGAAATAACTCTTTTTTCAATAATAATACTAAATAAATTTTAATCAAATGTTAAATCCAATTAAAGCTTATTAAGATACTAGCTGTAAAAATTAAATAACTAACCGAAAGCGGTAAAAAGCATTTCCATCCAAGATCCATTAGTTGATCGTAACGGTATCTAGGTAAAGCAGCTCTAGCAATTATAAATAAAAAAACCCCAAATAATATTTTAAAACTAAAAAAAAAGGATTCCATGTTTGGGATAAAGGCTAAAAAAAAATCACTAAAAAAAGGAGACGGAAGCCATCCACCAAAAAAAAGTACTGATAACAAAGTACTCATAAAAAGCATATTACCATATTCACCTAAAAAAAATAAAGCAAAAGTCATAGCAGAATATTCAACATTATAACCAGAAACAAGCTCTGCTTCTGCTTCTGGTAGATCAAAAGGATGTCTATTAGTTTCTGCTAACATAGACACACAAAAAATAAAAAACATAGGTAATAATGGAAATAAAAACCAACATTTATCCTGTGATAATACAATATTTGTTAAATTAAACGAATTTGAACATAAAACAACAGTAAGTAAAATGAAACCAATCGAAACTTCGTAAGAGATCATTTGAGAAGTAGATCTAATAGCCCCTAAGAACGAGTATTTGGAGTTACTGGACCAACCAGCTAAGATAATACTATAAACGTTTAACGAGGAAATAGACAATATATAGAGAACTCCTACATTTAAGTCAGATAAAACACAATATTCTGAAAAAGGAATAACAGCCCAATTTAACAAACTTAATGAAAACGCTAATATAGGTGCTAAAATAAATAAAAATAAGTTAGAGTTACTGGGTATAATAGTTTCTTTAACTAATAGTTTTAAGCCATCAGCTAAAGGTTGAAGTAATCCTAAAAATCCAATAACATTAGGACCTTTTCGTCTTTGAATACTCCCCATAATTTTTCTTTCAGCTAGAGTAAAATAAGCAACTGCAATTAAAACCGGTAAGACGATAATCAAAATTTTGAGTAAATAATAGATAATATTTAATATAGTAGTAAACATGTTGTTGTGTATTTTTTAAGCTAAAGATGGATTTGAACCAACATTCTAAAATTTGCAATTTTAAACATTAACCGTTATGTTATTTAGCCATGAGAATATACTGTAGGATCTTGTATTTTCTACCGTAAAAGTATATTTATAACATAAAAAGATATTAAAGGTAAATAAAAGGATAACAATATTAAAAAGAGTAAAGGAAAAAGTGGGATTTGAACCCACGATATTTATAAATAAAATATTTTAGCTTTCAAAACTAACGTTTTAAACCGCTCAACCATTTTTCCAAAGTCGACTAAAAAGTTTTAAGATTTGAGGCTTTTTAAAAGTATAATTTTAAAGATTTGAAAAAAAAATCAATTTTTTTTTTATCATCTCTAGAGTTGCTAGATGAATCAAAAATTAGATTTAGTTGTACAATATTATTAGCATTTTGTTTTAAATCCATAAAATATTCTAACTCTTTTACAAGATTTAATTTAAAAAAAAGAGTAATCTTTTTTTTTAATTTCTTGCTAGTAAAAACATTTTTTTGCTTAATTATTTTTGAAGAGAGAAACCAGATAAATTTTAGAATAAATAATTCCATATTTTTTTTTCGTAACTCCATTTTAATGAAAAAGTAGTCACCATTTTTTATGGTAATGTAAAAATTAGGATCGAAAAAACTTTTTTTAAAAGTCATGATTTCTAAAGCTAATAATCTTGAGACTAAAGTTTTTATATTAACCGTTGTTAACTTTGTAGAGATAATTAGTTTTTGTAATTTTAAAAGTTTATTAGGTTTATTAAAACTAAATTTATTAATGAAATCACAATAAAAAATATTATTTATATAAGAATAAAAAGAATTCATAAATTTTTCTATATGTGTATGTGGTATCTTTAAATGAAAAATTAGTAAAACCCAGCTAAAGACAATGAAGCTAATTTAAAAACTTTTTTTTTTTTTAATTCTTTAAAAATTGATTTATTTAACCTGGTTGCTATAAGTTTATTTTGCTTATTTAATAAGCATACGGAGTTATACTGTGTCAAAAATAAAAAGTTTTTTTTTTTTTGATAAATTTTTTTTAGTCCAACTACGATAGCGAGAAAAACAGCTCCCTTCTTTATTTTTGAAACTTTATTCGGATAATTTTTAACTTTTGTGATAGACACAATAATGAAGTCCCCAATACTTGCATATGGTTTTTTTTTTAAAACTTTTATACATTTTGCTGTTTTTGCACCACTATTATCTATAATTCGAATAATTGATTGTTGTTGAATCATAAAAAATCATTTTTTTGTTTAAAATAGAACCGTAATAGAAGAACAACGTTTATAGCTTAACTGGAAAAAGCATTGGATTTCGGTCCCGAAAATATAGGTTCAAGTCCTATTAAGCGTGAAAAATTGTGCAATCTAATAAATATGAAGGTTTTTTGGTTTTAGATAAACCATCTATAATGCGCAAAATTTTTTTTTAAGAATATTAATTTATAAAGTTCTTCGTTAAAATTTTTTTTCATTTTTAGTTCTAAAAATAAATGCATCAATTCAAGTTTTAAAGATAAAAAAAATGAATTTTTAGAATTTTTTTTTGACATAAGTATTATGGACTTTAAAGATAACAATATTCGGTTTTGTTTTTTTAAAAGAAAAGGAATCATCGTTTTGTTTAAACTTTTTCGCTTAAACTTTTGATTTTTTGATTTTTTTAACATAAGAACGGTGTAATTATTTACGATAGATAGTTTTAGTATGTTTAAATATTGTTTTTTAGTAGACTTCTGAATTTCTTTAATAGTTTTTAAAAATAACTTTTCTATTTTATTTTTATTACCATTAATAGATAAAAGATTAATAAATTTGTTTTTTATCGTTTTTTTTTTTAACACAATAGACGAATAAGATAAAATTAAAATTCTATGTGCATGAAACGGAATAAAAGTTTGTTTTTTGAATAATAACAGGTTAAAAATCATTCTTTTGATAGTGTGCGCTTAAAAACTAATTAAATAAACCTATTTTGAATTAATTTTTTGTTTTTTTCGTCCCATATAAAGATCGAGATGTTTTTCTAGTTTTTAAGCCTAAAAAATCAAATTTTCCTCGAACTAGTTTATACTTAATACCAGGTAAATCTTTGACTCGTCCTCCTCGAACTAAAACAGTAGAATACTCTTGTAAAGAATGCCCTTCTCCAGGAACATACACGTTAATTTTTTTTTTTGTAGATAGTTTGACTTTAACTAATTTTCTAACTGCGGAATTGGGTTTTTTCGGACTACGAGTAAAAACTTTGATACAAATTCCTTTTTTTTGAGGGCATTTGTGTAAAGCAGGAACTTTATTTCTGAAAACTTTTTTTTTTCGTTTTTTTTTAGACAATTGATTTACGGTAGGCATAACTGTAGAGGGGTGTAATTACACTTGAAAGAATGTTACTCATTATTGGACTTGAACCAATATTTTTTTTAAAAAAATCAGATTTTAAGTCTGACGTGTCTACCAATTTCACCAAATGAGCTGTATTAAAAAATGAAAAACTCTATCGAAGAAGTGGTATTACATTTCTATATACTTTGTAAACTAATAAATCCCGCAATTTGATATTATAACATTAGGCGTCCAGATTTTTAACTTAATAATTCTATTTTATACATTTTATTATATGAATATTAGATTTTTTATTCCTTTTTGTGTAGAAATTAAAAAATTTAGAATCAAAAAATATAAAAAGAGTTATACTAATATTTGTAAACATTATATAAGTTTTTGTGTAAAACATTCTTTAATAATAAACAATATAAAAACTTTTATATAAAGAACAATAAAATGAATAGTTATAGATGAAAAAAGGGAATATAACTCAAAATTGGTAGAGTGTATGTTTTGCGTACATAAAGTTGCCGGTTCAAATCCGGCTATTTCCAATAAAAAGGTAAATCTTTTCTTAATGTTTTCTCTCCGAGTTGGACTCGAACCAACATCCATTTGGTTAACAGCCAAACGCTCTAGCCATTGAGCTATCAAAGATCAAAGAATTAATTTTTTAAAAATCGAAACAAAGAATTCAACGAATACTCCATATTATAAGAATCTAAAAAGTTAAAATTATTTAAATACAAAAAGTTTTTGAATTTATTCAAATAAAGAATTTGAAAAGTTTTAAAGTTAATTTCTAAATTTTTTGGTATAAATTCGAATTTTAAACTGTTCAATAAATTTTTTTTAAATATACTATGACACTGTTCCGAAAAAGTTATTAAATCTCCTTTTTTAATTAAAAAAAAAGAGTTATGAATTATCTTATTATTAACTCGGATATGCTTATGTAATATTAAAAATTTAACTTGTTTGAAGTTTAAAACGAAATAAGTTCTATATAAAAGAGAGTCTACCCGACTTTCAAATAATTCAAAAAAAAATAAATTCCTATGAAAGAAGTTAGAAATTTTTAATTTTTTCACTTTAGACTTAAATGTATGGATATAACTTTTTAACATTTTTAATTTTATGGAACCATAAAAGTAACTGAATTTTTGTTTTGTAATCAGTCCGGATTTAAAATAATTTTTAAAAAAAAATTCATACGGAAAATAAAGATTAGAAAAAACTAAATTTTGCTTTATTCGATATTTTTTTAAGGTATAAATATTTTTTTTTATAATTAAGTTTTTATATAACTTTCTATTAAAAATAATCGTTTTTAATTTTTTAAAGGTTTTATATTTTAATTTAAAACGCAAGTTTTTTTTTGACGACATCATAAATTTTTTTCTATACATTGAAGCATTTGTTTATTTAAATTTTCTTGAAGAAGATTTGGAAAGTTTAACAATCAGAAAATAAAAAAGTTTTAAAATCACATCTGTATTGGTAGAACCCCAAAAAATTAAGTAATTGAAACTATAGAAAGTTTCAATTAGTTTCAAGTTTTTTAAATTGTCAGTGAAAAGTATATGGGTGAGTTCGCCAGTAACCTTCGAAATTTTTTGTTTTTTCAAATAAGTAATGTAGAAAGAACAAAATAATTGTAAAAAAGAAGACTTAAAAGTTTTATTTAAAAAATCTATTGAAATCAGTTTATTCGATATAAAAAAATATAACAGATTTAAATTAATCAACTTTTTTTTTTTAAAAATACTTGATGAATTTAAAAAAATCGAATTTTTCAAATTTTTATTTTTTAACATGAATTTAAAAAAGAACTTAATAACTTTTTTTAATTGCAGCTCAATATTTTTTAGTTTAATTAACTGACAGACTGTCTTGGAAGAAAATACTTTATAGATTTTTTTATCTAGCAAATAAAATTTTAATAAGTTACGCTGGTTTTTTTTTATTTTCATTTAATAAACTAAAGTATAATGAATAAAATCTGTTAAAACCACGATACAAAAGTTGGGATTTAACAAATTTTACCTTGCTTAATTCGAATATTTTCATTTTTATATAAAACTCCTTTTTTCTTATAAGGGTCCGGCAACCTCAAATGTTTAATACTTGTCGCAATGTTAAAAATTTTTTTATAACAATTACCAATAAGAATAAGAATAGTAGGTTTCAACAATAAAACCTTAATGTTTTTTGGCAATTTATAAAAAATTTTATGGCTAAACCCAGCTTTAATCTGTACGATAAAATGGTTATTGAGAGAGGATACAAAAAATTTGTAACCAATACCAATTAAATGTAATTTAATTTTTATCCAATTTTTTTTTAAAAAAAGTTTAAAAATAAGTTTTAAATGATGAAAGTATAAAAACCAAAATTTAGGTATAACAAAGTTTGTACTATGTACTAATAAGTTTGTTAATAGAAGTAAATTTTTTTTAACAAATAATAACTTGGTCTTTAACTTGAACACTAATTTTTTACCCTTCAAGCTAAAAAAAATTATTATATTTTTAAGAGAACAATAAAAAATAGAGACAGTTGTCGGTATTTTAATTAAAAACACACTTATTTTCATATGTCGTTTAAATTTTATTTTAACAGAATGAAAGGTTTGCCACCTAAATTATATTTTCTACATTGACTATGAGTAAAGAATCCTTTAGATGTTGAAAGAATTAAAGTCTCCGTTGTTAAGTTTAATTTCCAAAGTTGTTTGATATTTAAGAAAAAATGAGTTTTAGGTTTATAGAGTACTTTAACACGCGAGAAATTATATAAAAAACTTTTATTATTGAATTTCAAATAAATTTCGTAGTGCTGAGTTAAAATAATAGATTTTTGAAATCCTAGTATAAAACCTTCATCCCATAAAACATTTAAAAGTAAAAAACAAGTATTGTTTTTTTTTTGAAAGACCACAGTTTTATTAGCTAATTGAGCGTTTTTAAGACTCGATAACATATTCCAAATTAGTTTATTCATAATAAAAAGATTTAATTTTTTTAAAAAGTTTTTTGTTTAAAAACAGAATCGAACTGTTGACTCAAGGATTTTCAGTCCTATGCTCTACCAACTGAGCTATTTAAACTAATAAAAAATAAATAAATGAAGAACTAATATTCGTTTATTTATGAAAAGTAAGTAGTTTCAATTCACCTGAAAGATTAAATAGGTTAATAAATTTAACTAACGATTGCGAATGAAAAACTAGAAAGTTATTAGGAGTAAAAATTTTATTTAATTGTGTTTTAAAATTTAAAAAAACTTTAAAAAAAAGTTCAAGTTGCAATTTCACAGTTAAGTCAAAAAAAGTATTATCAAAAAATTTTAAAAACAATACTAATTTTTCTAATTGCATTAAATTGACAAATTGTAAAAAGATTGAATAAGATTCTATACCGAAATGTTCTTGGGCAGTTTTATGCACATGCGGAGATTTTAATACTGAAATTTTTTTTTTTTTAGAAATAATATTTGAAAACAAATAGACTTTTAAGTTTAATTTACATTTACTCTTAAAAGATTTTAAGATTATTAAAAATCTTTTTAACTGTTTTTGGTTTTTAGAACTTAGTTTAATGTCTATATTTAAAAATAACATTTTTATATATTAAAAAGAAATTAATGTAAATTAATACTTTCATTTAAATAAATACACGACAAAATCGTAAAAACATAAGCTTGGATAAGTGCAACTCCTAACTCTAACCCGAACAATAAAATCAAAACTAACAGAGGAAAAACATGTAAAATAGACAATACTATATTATTCAATAAAACCATTGTCCAAGAAAACCCAACAATAACTTTTAGTAGAGTATGGCCTGCCATTAAATTAGCAAAAAGTCGAACACCTAAACTAATGGGCTTAAAAATATACGAAATAAATTCAATTGGCACTAAAAGAAAAGCTAATCCAATGGAAGTATTAGCGGGAATGAACAGAGATAACATTTTCAATTTATAAATTGAGATACTTATAATATTAACACCAATGAAAATAGTTAAAGATAGAGTAAAAGTTATAATAATATGACTAGTAATAGTAAAACTATAAGGAACTAATCCTATTAAATTCGAAAACATTATAAATAAAAATATAGTGATAATAAAAGGAAAGTAAATTTCTCCTTTTGTACTAATATTATCGAACAATAATTGAGCAATAACTTCATAAAGAGTCTCTAAAATAATCTGCCAATTGTTAGGAACAATATAAAACGTTCCATCATAAGACGAGAATAAACAAACAAACGCGAATAAAAAAATAAAAACAAAAAAGGTAATAAGTACAATATTTGTGAAGGATAAATCTAAATAAAACAAATTAAATGAAAAAAACGATAGTACTTGAAACTGTTCTAAAGGTGTATATAGTAGCATAAAAATGAATTTTATAAATTTCCAAAATAAAAAGGTTTATCGATCAATTTCACCAAAAACAATATCTTGTGTACCAATAATTGTAACTACATCAGCGATTAAATGATTAGTCGACATAAAGTTTAACCCTTGAAGATGGTTAAATCCTGGAGATTTAATTTTACAACGAAAAGGTCTATTAGAACCATTCGAAACTAAAAAAACCCCAAATTCTCCTTTTGGAGCTTCACTAGCTGTGTACGTTTCATTTGCAGGAATTTTCAAACCTTCAGTATAAATTTTAAAATGATGAATTAAAGATTCCATCGAACTTTTCAATAAAAACCTAGAAGGAGCTATAATTTTTGCATCGGTCGTTTTTACCACACCTAGCGGTATAGAATTTAAGCACTGTTCAATCAATTTAATAGATTCTCTCATCTCTACCAATCTAATGATATACCGATCATAACAGTCCCCAGTAGGGCGAGTAGGAACTTTAAAATCTAGTTTAGAATAAACATCATAAGGCTGGGTTTTTCTTAAATCCCAATCAACACCGGAACCTCTTAACATAACACCGCTAAAACCCCAATTAGCAGCCTCAACTGAAGTAACTTCCCCTACATTAACTAAACGTTGTTTCCAAATTCTATTTTCAGATAACATTTCCTCAATTTCATTTAATCTTGTAGTAAATTGAGAAATAAAAACAAATATATCGTTTAATAAGCCAAACGGTAAATCAGCACTTACTCCTCCGGGTCTGAAATAAGCGGCGTGCATTCTTGCACCTGAAATTCTTTCATAAAACTCCATTAATTTCTCACGTTCCTCGAAAGCCCATAAAAACGGTGTCATAGCACCGACATCCATAGCATGACAACCTACAGCTAATAGATGATTTAAAATTCTAGTAATTTCAGCAAATAAAACTCGGATATATTGAGCTCGAATTGGAACTTTACAGTTAATTAATTTTTCAATTGCTAGACAATAAGAATATTCTTGAGCAAGCATAGAGACATAATCTAATCGATCGAAATATGGTAAAGCTTGTAAATAAGTTTTATATTCAATTAATTTTTCTGTACCTCTATGTAATAACCCTATATGAGGTTCTGCACGAGTAATCAGTTCCCCGTTTAGTTCTAAAACTAAACGTAGAACTCCATGCGCTGCAGGATGTTGCGGACCAAAATTAATCGTAAAATTTTTTAGTTTTTTCTTTAAATGAATTTTTTTTATTGTCATAATGTAATGATCGAAGTTTATAAATTTTCAACTGAAAAATAAAGAATACCTATAAAATATAATTAAATACTTTAAGTATTTTTAGATTTAATATCTTTAATGAGAGTTGAACTCATATTGTTGCTGTGAAAAAGCAATGTCCTAACCGTTAGACGACAAAGACTTCTTTAGAGTCATTAAACATTAATATATTCAATGATAAGTTGAGTGCTTAAATGCATATAATCTAAAAAAATTTCGGGATAGATACCAAAAAATAAAGTGCATAAAAACAAAGGACTTAGATAATAAACTTCCCTGTTACTTAAATCAAAAAAAAAATTATTCAAATATTGGACTTTTAAGTTACCATAAGCTATTCTATTAAATAACCATAAAGAGTAACATCCTCCTAAAATCATACTGATAGAACTAAGAATAGTAATCGGTATGTTGACATTAAATGAACCTAAAAGTATTAAAAATTCTCCTACAAAACTACTTGTTCCTGGAAAACCTATGTTTGCAAGCGTAAAAAATAAAAACAGAAACACATACAAAGGCATTACATGCGCTAAGCCTCCATAATATTTCACCATTCTTGTATGAAACCTATCATACACAACACCAATAAGCAAAAATAATGCACTAGAAACAAAACCATGACTAATACTTTGTAAAATAGCCCCTTCAACTGATATAATATGAAAACTAAACAACCCTACTATGACTAAATTCATATGTGCAATAGAAGTATACGCAATAATTCGTTTAAAATCAGATTGTCGGATAGCTGTAATAGAAGAATATAAAATTCCTACGACTGACAATGAGTAAACTAATGGGGCGTAATAAAAACACGCTAACGGAAATAAAGGAAACAAGAATCTAAGTAATCCATAAGTACCAAGTTTTAGTAAAATACCAGCTAATATAACAGAACCTGTAGTAGACGCTTCTACATGAGCTTCGGGCAACCAAACATGAAACGGAACCATCGGGACTTTAGAAGCAAATGAAAGAAAAAAGGCAACCCAGAGAATAAGCTGTTCATTTTTAGAAAAATTAATAGTCAGTAAAATCTCAAAGTTAGTGGTCCCAGTTTGATAATATATATAAATAATAGACAAAAGCATCAAAACAGAACCGAAAAGAGTAAAAAAAAAAAAAAAAAAAAAAAAAAAAACCGAAAAAAATAAAAAAAAAAAAAAAATAAGCTGCTCGAATTTTTCTTTCCCGAGATCCCCAAAGACCTATAATAAAAAACATTGGAATTAATACACATTCAAAAAATATATAGAAAATTAATAAATCTAAAACACAAAAAACACCTATAAGAAAAAATTCCATTAAGAGAAAAAATATTAAGTAATATTTAACATCTTGATTTATACTAGCCCAGCTTGCAAGTAAACAAATATAAATTAATAAGGTGGTTAAGATTAAAAAAAACAAAGAAATACCGTCAATACCTAGGTGTAAGTTGATATTAAAAAAAGGTAACCAAAATAGTTTCGAAACGTATTGAAAAGAACCAACAGATTTATCAAAGAACAACCACAAGAACAATGAAAAATTAAAAGTTAAACTAGCGCAAAATAGTGACACTTGTTTCAATAATATTTTATTTTGTGAGGGAATAAGTAACAAAACAAAAATACCAACTAAGGGAATAAACAATAAAAAATTTAACATATTGTGTAAAAGTAGTAACATAATAAAAGATGAGTTTTAAAATTTTGGGATAATAGGATTTGAACCTATAAATAATCACACCAAAAATGAATACCTTACCATTTGGTTATATCCCATACACGAGTAATTTTTATAAAATTTAATAAAAATAGTTTTGGAAAGTTACATTTTATAGGACTCGAACCTATGCCATTTAACTTAGAAGGTTACTGCTCTAATCCATCTGAGCTAAAAATGTTTTTTTCTCGAATAAATACAAAAATTTACCAAGAAGTTTTTCTTAACCCGAAAATTAAATTTAAGCGAGCAAACTTTAAAAAGATAGATCTAGAAAGCTTAAATTGAGAATGTATGGTTTTATTGTTATTACTAATAATGCAACGTTTGGTCAATCTAACAACACAGCTATTTTTTGAAATGTTTCTATTTTTAAATTGCGATAAATTTGACTGGATCGAAGATTTAAAGTTTTTATTTGAATGGATTAAATGCATTATAAATTTTGAGTTTTCATACTGAGTAACAAGTTTTCGTTTTTTTATATCTTTAAATTTTAAGTTTATCATAACAAATAAGAATTTAATTGAAATTTCTATAGAAAGAATTTACTAATAATATAGTTTTTATTTAATTAACTCAATAAACTTTTTTTTATTAAAAACAAGGTATTTCAAGAACTAACTTTAAAAAATATTTATATTTTTGCCTTTAGCTAAGGGTACAAAAAGCTTGACTTGATAATTCTTTGTTGATGCATAACTAAATACAAACTGTAAGTTTGTATGTCAAAATAATACCATATATGCTTAGACAACCAAAAAATTTTAAATAAAAACAACGACATCTGAAATAGAAAACTTTATCTTAACAATGTAGTTAAAAATCTTTTTTTAGATTTTAACTTCTATATGGTCTAAAAAGTTAAAAAGATAATTTTTTTGAAGATAAAAAGCACATCACACTGTATCATTATAATAAATAAAATACCACCGCATAGTTTTGCGAGCATAAAAAAAACAAAAGAAGTATAATTTCAAAAGTATTAAAATGCTTTATCTGTGAGAGATAAGATTATTTGTCGAATAGAATTAGAAAATACTTAAAAATAATCGTCTATAAAATAAATAAACAAAGTTTTAAGCAAAAACTTAGTATGCAACAATATTTTGTTGAATTGTTTTTCGAATTTTTAACGCATTCACATGTTATTGGTATAAAAAATATCATAAACTTAACTTGATAATATTTTATAAATATACAATTAAACAAAAACTGCTGGTTTTTATTTGAAAATAACACAATAAATGCTTCTTCAACCAAAAAAATTAAAATATAAAAAACTACATAAAAAAAAATTTCGACAATTTAAATATAAGACTTTATTTTTAAAATTTGGAACAGTTGGTTTAAAAGCTCTAGAATGTAGTTATATATCTTCTTTTCAATTAAAAGCTATAGCTTTTATTTTGTCTAAAAAATTGAAGCGAAAGGGGAAAATTTGGTATAATGTGTTCCCTAATTACCCAATAACAGCTAAACCTATAGAAGTTCGAATGGGAAAAGGTAAAGGTAACCTGAAACATTGGTCTGGATTTGTGAACTCTGGATCTATTATTTTAGAGGTAATTTCAAATATAAGTGAATTAAGTGTAGTATCAATTTTAAAAAGTGCTAGTATCAAATTACCTTTAAAAACAAAGGTTGTTTTTTCATAATAAATTAAATAGAATTTTTATATATTTATGCACAATAAAAGATACTTTTAAACTTATGGTGTTACAAATAAAAAACTTTTAACCTATTAAATAAAAAAAGTTATGTATCCGTTTTACAAATACTCACAAGAAATATGTTAACTAGAACCGTAGAACTAAAACACTAATGTTCGTAGATAAAATTAAACGTAAAAATGAAATACGCTAACACAGAGAGAAAGAACAGTCTTGTATGTAATAAGACCGGTTCAAAATAATAGATGATATACTAAATCTCGTACGATCTGCGAAATATGTACGAAAAGTTTCAAAAGAGAAAATAAAATACAAAAACTCTAAATTGCGTATAAGTACTCAAAAAACTTAACTAGAGTGTAAAAAACTCAATTCTAGTAATGGTATTAAGCTTTATCGCAGAATAGTAATGCTTTTTTCCGTAGAACTTAGTATCAATATATGTGCAAGCAAGTTGTTAAAATATTTAAGGTTTAAATCTTTTAACGTAAAACAGATGTCTAAAATTAGATTAAAAAAGCATTAACTGTATTGTCATAAAATTGATAAACAAAGTTTTAAGCAAAAACTTAATTTGTTTGTACGCTTTGTATTTATGGGAATTAATGTTAAATGTTCAGACATCTTGTTGAAAAGAAAAAACAAGTATTAAAGATTGTCTATTGAAAAAAAATAAATGCATCGAAATTTTTCAATTGTTTAATGTCAATAATGTCTAAACAACCAAACTTATGATTTTTTTTGAAAATTTGATTTTTTTAATGTTCGCAACTTTTTTGATAGTATGTTCTATTTTATCCGTAAGTAGTCAAAATATCATTCATTCCATCTTTTACTTAATTTTAAGCTTTATATCCGTAGTATTTTTATTTTTTTTACTTGAATGTGACTTTATTGCTTTTGTATTTCTTTTAATTTACGTAGGTGCGATTGCAATATTATTTTTATTTTCTGTGATGTTATTAAACATTAAGATAGTACATTCGACAAAAAACTTATTGACTTTTTATCCTATTGGAGGTTTTTTTGGTTTTCTGTTGTTTCTAGAATTATTTTTAAATTTTGTATTAAGATTTAAATACAATCCGTCTGTTATCAACGGTACAAATTCTTTTTTTTTTGATAAATCAGAATATTATTTTAATTGGTTCGAAACAATTGAAAGTTGTTTTAATGTAGAAATTTTTGGTTTAGTATTGTATTCTTATTTTTTTATTCACCTATTAATAGTAGGGTTTATTCTGTTGTTAGCTATTCTAGGGACTGTCGTGTTGACTTTTGATAAAGATACGTTAACACAACGAGAACGAAATCAATTCTTGTTTAAACAAGTTGTTAGAAATAATTAAACTTTAAATCTTTTTACATATAACATCTTTATAACATTTAATGAAATATCCGTTAAGGAGTTGTACTTATAAAACTAATAAGCAAAGTTCGAAGCAAAAACTTAATTTTATTTTCATGTTTTGTTGAAACTTATTCGATTCTGAAATGTTTTCACCTCTTGAGGGAGAGTAAATAAAAAGATTGTAAACCTTTCTAGTTCAAACATTATACCATACTATCGACTTCTTCGACTTTTAAACTATAAATAGTTCCATAAATGTGTTCAAATATAATAAATCAATTTTAGACTATTTATTGTTATAAGAGATTTATAATGTCTCTATAGTTTTTCTTCGTTAACCTTCCATAAATTTTTTACCTGAAACTGTGTCAAATTCAAGAGTAAATTATATTTTGATTTTATTTGATATTGATAAAAA
>Ga0209302_10000280_pt1 | contig 31021 bp, 53 predicted proteins | sample ArcOceMetagenome_2_FD_187445 | JGI IMG/M metagenome (GOLD analysis project Ga0209302, IMG submission 187445) | Marine eukaryotic phytoplankton communities from Arctic Ocean - Arctic Ocean ARC135M Metagenome (SPAdes) (version 2) | ecosystem: Environmental > Aquatic > Marine > Oceanic | place... | reverse complement strand
TGTCCTGTATTTGCTGAATGAGTATGCAGCAAGGCGTGCACCTTCAATGATAAACGCAGATGTCTTGTCATTGAACTCAAAATAAACATGATTGCGCTTTTTATTATATTTGGAAAAGCATTTACCACCAAGATTACGGAATTCGGTATCGGTAGATGCTGTTGTTTTTACAATAAGTACTGCATGAACAGACATGCCAGATGGATATGATACTTCAATCATATCATCATCTTTGCTGGAATTATTCAAATCCCATGCTGCTTGTAACTGTCCTTTCGTTGTTTTGTCTAATACTTTGTAATACTTTGATTTATATTCAACTACAATTGCTGAATTATTTTCATATTCGCTCACACTGCCTCCAGTTCTTTCGTTGCTATAGATACTTCACCATCTGTATAACTGATGATCAGTTTTTCAGTGATGGTATCATTCATAATATGTTTTGCCAATGGTAATTTAATACGCTCGTTGATTAGTCGTGAAAGAGGTCGTGCACCCATTGCTGGATCATAACCTTCTGTTTCAAGGAATACTAATACACTTTCGTCCCATTCAATCTCTACACCACGCGATGCGATATAACCTTCTAATTGTCCTAAGAACTTTAGAACGATACTGCGCATATATTTTAATTTTAACGCATTAAACTGTATAATACCATCTAAGCGATTTCTGAATTCTGGTGCAAAGAACTTGTTGATTGCTTCATTAACTGCGAGAGCGTTGTATGCTTGATCACCAAAACCAATCGCTTTCTTTGAACCTTCGCGTGCACCTAAGTTAGATGTCATAATGATGATTGAATTCTTGCCTGATACCTTTTTACCTGTACTAGAAGTAATTACACCATCATCTAATAACGCCAACAATACTGACATAATATCTGGATGTGCTTTTTCTACTTCGTCTAATAACAATACACAGTTTGGTGAATCATCTAATGCAGTAATCAATAAACCATCGCCTGCTTTACCATCACCATGACCTACATAGCCAGGAGGTGAACCAATCAACTTAGATACAGAATGGGCTTCTTGATACTCACTCATATCAAATCGTACAAGTTTCATATCCATCGATTCTGATAGTCGCTTCGCTGTTTCGGTTTTACCGACACCAGTTGGTCCAGTGAAAAGGTAACTTGCGATAGGCTTATTTGGTTCTTTTAATCCTGCTAAACTAATAGTGATTGAATTTATCACACGAATAATCGCTTCTTCCTGACCAAATACATTGTTGCGTAAGAATGCTTCTACTTGCGTGTGCTTATTATTGGTATGCTCTTCTGCTTTAGTACCTAAATGCTCTGCTGGAATACCAGTGAAGCGAGATAATTCTGCACGAATTGCTTCATCAGTGATTAATGATACTTGTTCATCAAATGGTAGGATCTTATTGAATGCACATGCGCGATCAATCACGTCAAATGCCTTATCTGGTAATTTCTTGTTAAATACATATTCTGCACTTAACTCAACTGCCAAATCACATGCTGATGGTTCAATGTCAAATCCGTAATGGATTTCATATGCCATTGCAGCATTACGCAGAATCGTCTTTGCTTCGTCTATAGTAGGCTCTTCAACATTAATCTTAGTAAACCTTCGTGCTAGTGCTGCTTCTTTTTCAAATAATTTACGAAATTCTTGATCTGTCGTTGCACCGATTACTTTCAATTTACCACTAGATAGTGAAGGCTTTAGTAAGTTACCAGCGTCCATTCCACCAGAACCACCACTTGTTGAGCCTGCACCGATTACCATATGGATTTCATCAATAAACAATATGATATCATCACGCTTTTCTAATTCTTCTACGAGTGCTTTCATACGTTCTTCAAAATCACCACGATACTTAGTACCAGCGACCAATTTTGCCATATCAAGCATCAATACTGTTTTACCTTTAATAACGTCAGGTACTTCATCTTCTACAATGAGTTTTGCTAATCCTTCTACAATAGCAGTTTTACCAACACCACTTGCGCCTACTAACACAGCATTAGACTTCTTCTTGCGTGTCAATGTTTGTACCAGATCACGCAGTTCATCACGGCGACCTATAACATCATCATAGTTGCCAGATTCTTCATTCATGTTAACTGTGAATTGTGCTAGTGCTGATGGTTGTGCTGCTCCTGATCGGGCAGATTGCTTCTGTTTGATTCCTTTTGTTTCATCACGGAATTCATCTTCGGTTACTACTGAATTCACATCGTGCAACCACGCAGATAACGAATGCTTGTCTAACCCACATTCGTAAGCATAATGTGTTGTTACTGAATTCTCTTCGGAAAGAATACTTAATAGTAAATCAACATTGTTAATTGATTGCTTTCCATAAAATACCGCCTGTGTCATTGCACGATTGAATACGCGCTCTAACATTTGTGTCTTACGGGGAGTTATTTCTTCATCAGATGATATGACCAATTCGTCACACTCTGCTGCAAGATAATCTTCAATAGCAAGTTGAATAGTTTCGCAATCTGCTTGAATTTCATAGCACATAATGCGTACTGCGGTATCGTCTAAAATGACTGATGCTAAATGCTCTAGCGTCACATATTCATGATTGTGACTTTTTGCTAAATCAATAGCGCGTACTACAATGTTTTCAATTTCTGACATTCTCTTAACCTTAATATAAATTGATCGATACTGGTATCAGTATCTAATGTGGGGATTTCGGTATTCACAATAATGTGTAAGCCCGCACGCTTCTTTGTTAGTTTATTCATCAAACCCTTCTCAGGTATAACAATAACTAACCCATCCTGCGATCCCGCTGGGATTTTTATTTCTAACTGTTCATCACATGGACCTAGAACTGATATTACACTTCCTCCCATCGCATCTACAATATCAATTGTGATATTCATTATAAGCGATAATCCCTGTCTTGTCAATACTTTATGTGATAATTCTTTGATATTAACAATATATTTGTCAATAGGAGTGTTTACTTTATACTTATCGTCCAATCGTGAACCAGATGGTATTACTACTTTTAATATCTCACCCGTATCTGTCTCAATGTAATCATCTACACCTTCTATCTGCTGCTTGATTGTTAATTTTACATTTACTAAATGGGTATGCGAGGTTACAATAATAGGTACGATGGTATTTTTTCTTAGTTTCTCATATGCCAGAACGACAGCATTAAAATCAGATGATTTTCCGCCACGATCTGGATGGTGTTTCATTGCAAGTTTCTTAAATGCTTGCTTTATTTCTTCTTGGGACGCAGATGTCGCGATGTTTAAGATATCCCAAGGATTACGATTTGTTTGTTTCATAGTATTTCATATTGTTGAATTATTTTTTCTATTAATAAGTTCAACAACGTTGCCATATATTTCATTGCTCAACAAAGAACAATCACACTTCTAGTGTAATTGTATTTACTTGTTTTTAAATACGAATTATATATGAGTATATGTAGATGAATAATTAGGCTAGTCTTTAAATAAACCTAGTACTTTATCAGCAATGCCTGGCTCTACTGGGACGGGGATAGTCACTTCACGATTATCGTTGTGATTGTCAATATTAGTTTGAACACCTTCATAATATGATTTGTATGCTGCAATGATAGATTGCTGCTGTGATAACAATTTCAATATTTCAGAATTATTCAGACTTAAATTTTCATATCCAACATCAGTTAATGCAAACAATGCAATATTACTATTTACTTTCTGTAACTCTTTCATTACTTCGTCCATATTGTCTATTGTAACTATGATAAAATCTACATCACGTAATTCTAATACAGAAGTATCTGGTAATATTAAATTAGGCTTGTCTATTGGTGAAGATTTATATGTAACTACTTTTGGTACAGATGAACAACTACTTAGGAATATAGTTGGGATTAGCAATGCCGCGACAACTGCTATTCGTTTGACTTTTCTTAACTGCATTTAATTCTTCCTCTGTTAGTGGTGAACCACTTACTATCTCAAAACATCTTAACACATCTTTAGTGCCATTGTCAACAATTTTTTCAACTAATCCTGGCTTTGCTTCTGCCAATGCACCTAGTTCGTGTCTACTTAACTTAGACTGTAAATCTTTGACTCGTGTATTTGCTGCTTCAAATTTACTAGATACACGCAAATACTCGTCTTGTACTCTTACTAAATCTGCTTGTACTGATTTTAATGCGGTATCGGTTGCTTGTTGTGCTTGCTCTGCTTGTGCTGCATTGACTGCGAATATTTGAATTTGGTTTTGGGTGTATTTGTAATATTGCCATGCACCATAACCAACTGCTCCGAATATCACTGCTGCTATTAGATATATTTTTATACGTGAAAACATTATTTGTTCCTATATGTTATTCTGCATTTTGTCAAATCATATGTTGATATTTCTACTTCTACATTATCATCTAGAACTACATTAATATTCATTTTTCGCATCTTTCCACTCAAGTGTGCGATTAAAACATGTTGGTTCGCTTCTAACCTAACACGAAATTGGGCATTTGGAAGGCACTCTGTGATAGTGCCTGATGCTTTAATTGTATCTTCTTTAGCCATTAGTAACTGTTTAAAAATTTAATTCTCTCTGATATTGCCTTCGCCTTATCATCATGGGCAATAACATATTCATAACTTGACGTATGTACTGCTAGTTCAAACTCTTCTGATGTCCACTCTTTTGGAATAGTATCTTTATAAGAAACAAATTGCCAAGATGCTACTTCTTGGTCTACATTTAAAATATCTTGTAACATAACATCAATTAAGTTAAACAAAAAACTACCACGTGTGTATTCAATAAACACTGTATATTTTCCTTCTGGTGTGGGTCCTACTGAGACATCTACATCTAGTGCATCTTTATGCCCAGTTTCGATGAATTGACTAAGGTCTGCTGCCGCTTCAATATGATCAACTTCAATTGCTACTACTACGATGTTCTTATCATCACCGATCTTACTTTTATATTGGTCAATACTAATAACATTGCTCACAAGACCACGCAGATCATTGTGCTGCATTGCTTCATTAAGTGTCGTCTGATATGATTTCATCGTCATCCCCTAAATTATCATCGTATGCCTGTTCAACTGATTCACTGTCAAACTGCATATCATCTACTTTCACACGACTTGACTCAACAGTATCTATTAAACCACGTGGAACTTCAAGTGTAACCAACCATACTGGGCGTAGTACCTTCTTTGCTCTACGCTTGTTAGGATCATTTGGGTCTATCTCAGAATCTTCTGGCTCAATTAACTTTGCTGCTGTAGTGAGTGTATCTTTTCCATAATAAACTTTACAACCATTATTAATCAATCGTTCTGCACCATCTGGATCTGGCATCATCTTATGTGGATATAACAAAGTCACTGTTACCCAGTAACGCTCAATTTGAGGACCGTCTACAATCTCACCTTCAATCCAGTTCTTATATGCATACACATTTAATGACTCTAATACACCATCAATTTGCATCAATGTTTCCAATGCCGAATTTCTCTTTATGTTCTTACCTAATTGGGCAATGATGTCCGTTTGTTCCATAGTATTCTCCTAACTATTATTATAACAGTATTTAGCCTTTCTTTATCAATTGACTTACTGTTCCGTAATGTGGTATGTTAATGGGGTATTCTAATAATGATAAATAATATTGTACGAGCAAGTATGAGGCAATAGCATAAAACTTAAAAGGAGTTTTTAATGGCCAGACGAGCAAGAAAAACAAAAAACCAACAACGTCAAGATCACGACACTAAGCAAGACGTTATCCAACTCAATGGAATGAAGCGCCGAGAGCGATTCGTTACCATGATTCCAAAGAACCGCAGACAAGAAGACTACATCGAATTATTAGATGATAACAATAGACACATAGTTTTCGCAATGGGACCAGCGGGCACAGGTAAAACCATGTTAGCAGTATTAGCCGCTATACGAGCATTCAAAGAAGGAACAGTTGAAAAAATAGTCATAACACGACCGGCAGTAAGTGTAGACGAACAACACGGCTTTCTTCCGGGCAGTTTAGTAGAAAAAATGGCGCCTTGGACTAGACCAATATTTGATGTATTTGAAGAGTATTGGACACCACAGGAAATCGAAAACATGGTTGAAGATGGTGTTATTGAAGTTGCACCACTCGCATACATGAGGGGACGAACATTTAAAAATGCATGGATTATCGGGGATGAAATGCAAAACGCTACACCAAGTCAAATGAAAATGCTACTAACACGTATCGGGACAAATAGTCGCATCTTCGTAACAGGCGATTTAAATCAACATGATAGGGGATTTGAAGCGAATGGTCTAAAAGACTTTTTAGTACGATTGAAAGAACAAAAAAGTGATATGATAGGCGTAATTGAATTTGAAAAACAAGACATAGAACGCCATATCGTAGTAGAAGCTATATTAAACATATATGGTGATGAAGACTAATTAACCGAGAATTTTCTCTACAACATTAGCCCAAGTACTTGCTCGTACTATCCGTTCATCACTATATTCAGCATTATGAGGATGGTCAATTAAAATTGATTTCAATCCCAAATCTGCGCCCAACACAGCATTTTCCCATTTATCTTCAAGCCAATACATTTCACTATCACGATAAGGCTCAAGTGCTTCGTCTTTATCAGCACCAGTGTCAAGACAAATTACATCAACAAACACATCACCATATAACCGCTTCAAGTTACGAACACGCAACGTCTTTGCTTTTTCATCTAAACTTAAACTAGTAATCGCTAGAAACCTATATCCTGCTTCAACCAACTTAGCAATACCAGAACGAGAATCACGCAATGCATGTAATGAACCCATCCAAGCACTGTTGTTAAACTCACGAATTAAACGCTTTCCTTCTGCTTTCTCAATACCATACATGACAGAGATATCATATACTCCAGACTCAACAACTACATAACCTTTCGTTGACATCCAATCATTAAATCCTGCTTCCCAATCTAGACACACTCCGTCACAATCAGTCAATATAATCTTATCTTTCATACTCTTTACTTCCTTGCTTTAATTAACTTATACAATAATTATAACACAAGGAGCCTTACTTGTCAACCCCTAATTACAATAAGTTTGCCAATTCTCATTCTTTATCTGCGGCTGCTATCGTAAGGTATTACCTTAGCCATGCTTTGCCATTCCATAATCTCTCCTAAAGGAAACTAATTACAGCGTTAATGAAGAATGCAACGAACTCAGCAGCACCGAGTATAACAACAACAACAACATCCCATACTGCATCTAATAGATCATTCATTATTCAATCTCCTCTCGTGATTCGTGATTATCAATCATACTTCGTAGTACCATCCTACAGTAACCCTCAATATAATTTTCTTCGTCTTCCAGATAATCTTCAATCTCATTAATCTGTTCAACACCTAAGTCGTCAGTACTTTCAACACCATACTGATCCTCAATACTAGATAATACCCAATCATAAGCAAGTGACTCTAATTGATCACATAGTTTACCTTGTTTAGTTACTTCAAACGACATCTTATATCTCCAATTATTTTTTAATGCTTTCCTTAATAGGAATAGGAATAGGAACTAGATTGTTCCTATATTTGATTTCACGATAGATTTGATAAGGCATCCATACTAGTGCGTATGTAAGTAGAATAGATACCACCGAAAAGATTAACCAATCACTTGATGTTAACATGATGAATCTCCATTAAGCATCGCTATCGCTCTACGACTTTGATCTTTGGTTGCTGCGACTTCGTACTTCTCAATGAGTTCTTCAACCATATCAAATTTAGGCTGACCTTGATACTTTTGAACTTGCTGTAGATCAGCAATGACTTGGTACAATGTAATCATATCCATAATATTCTCCAGTTAATTAGATATCGCCATAAGGACGGTTGTTGTGACAATAGGTAGGTATATGTCTAGCAATTAGACAGTATGCCGGTTCGTTGATGAACTCGTCGAATGTACCTACTTCGTCGAAGCCCTCTAACGAGATACCATCTATAGGATCACCACTCTTCTCATAACATACTAAGTCGTACTTCTCTGGGATAATACCTTCATAGGTGTTGATGTCTATTGCGATCATATCCATAATTAAATCCTTTCACTTCGTTAACTTATATAACTATTATAACGCAATACGCCTTGCTTGTCAAGGGTTATTGTAATTAAATTATGCTATCAATGTAATGAAGTGACCAAAGTGATCATCAAATACATTTACTAAATGTTCGTAGTCACCACTGTTCATATCTCTTACGATATCTTCGTGATCAGGCTTGGCAAAACTAGTTGCCAATGCGATTAGATTCTGCTCAGAACCTTGCTCACCTGATATGTCTACCACAATACTTTCTCTAAAATGACTAGATGTGTTCATGATTTAAACCCGATTAGCGTTGCGTTCAAATAACTGCTCACCACTAGGCTTACGATTAAGGTATGCTTCTACTGCCACCATATCCTGCTCTTCTTTTGCAATAACAGTGTTGGCAAAAGATTCCTTACTAATGTAACCGAATGCTAGGAAATCACGTAGCACATCCGCGAACGGACTACGATCATTAGCCTTCCATAATACGACACCATCTAGGTCGCGCACGTATGCATGTGACCACTGCTCATAAACCTTGACACCTTTTGCTGTTTTAATCATAGTCTTGCTCTCTTTAATTAACTTATACAATAATTATAACACAAGGCGCCTTGGTTGTCAACACTTAAATAGGAGTAATTGAAGTAATGCGCTGTAACTCCTTATACAGAAACTTATCGTGAAGCACATTGTTAAGTGGCTTAGTTATGCCTATACCATTTAATCTCACGCTACCTGTTATGGTAAAGATTGCATCAAATGCTGATGCTGCACTAACCAAGGCACCCATAGTATGCTGACTATCGCGATCTCTTGCGACGGACAATTCATATACCTTATTTTGATTGTCTGCCAACCTATATACAAATGCTTTTTGTCGCTTTGTATCATGTCTATATTTTTCAATAAGATGCAACTCTAATTCTTCCAAATCTCTAGAATTAGTTTGTTGGACTAAATAATCATGAGACACATATTTTTCAGCAATAATATCAGTGCGCTTTTCATACGAAGTGATTCGCGGCAACGTAATTAATAACTTCTGATACGATTCCGTCATTGGTGAATGACGATTACTACACATATCCAGCAGTTTTTTTCGCCATGACGTAAGCGTAATATCATCACTTAATTTTGCCAAGAAGAACTTGTTCTCCCAATATGAAAATATATCGGCAGCGTTTGCGTGATCTTCTGCATGAGGAACTGTTGCGTTAAGTGTATTGCCTTCTGAGCAGTTCATGAAAAGATTCATTGACTCTGGGACTGAAAGCGTTCTACTCATATAGAGCAATACAGCCAATGCACCTTCTATGCTAACTGATAATTCTTTTGGTGAGGCATTATTTTCATAATGAATGTGTTCATCATTAATTCTTTCTGCTTCATTCCTGTATCTAAACTTTCGTGATGCTAATGTAGACATAATACAATCTCTCTAATGTTCAACTTTTACAATGATGAACTCTAATAGTGTTACGTTGAATAATTCAATGTACAATTGAAATATAGGAGTATGTAGCGTGAAGTCACCACGCAAGATGTTTACCTTGAAATCCACCAATGATAACCCTTCTGAGAAGTTCTTATCTTTGCGTAATGCTAATAATTCCCACCCGATATTCTTTTTCGAGCGACCACTGTATAAAATCATACCTTTTCCTTTTTACGAAAGTTATCTGAATAATTTTCTGTAAATGTGTCATGTGTTACTTTTTTAAATTTGCGCCGAGACTTATAAAATGCCAACGGCTTTTTGAATTCAATAAGTGCATTGTCGTTCACTCGTATATAAGCAAACAACTTACCTTCGGGATTCAAAAAATATGTGTGAGGTGGAAATTCACCACCAGTAATTTCTAATAAACCTTCCATAATCGTATTACTCTTCTTTATTAATTTACTCAACCATTATACAACAATGAGCCTTACTTGTCAATGATATTTGCGATTTTATTTAATTTATTTTTAGTTTCAATGTATGCATTTACTAATACCGATTTACCGCCTATATTTGGCGCACCCATATTATAAACATAATCAGACCAAATTATGTTTTCAAAGACGTTTCGACAATCGGGAGTATTGCATTTAATTAAAAAATGTGTTGTCGTATCGTGCTTAATGTCAGGCACTTCATCTATCTTTATGTTACCCCAATATTTAATACCAAACTCCCAATAAACCGCATTTTTCAATTTATGCATTGCTGCGGGCCTTCCGGGAACGTTATCACATGTCAAGAACACATCAAAGTCTTCATGCGTAGTGGGAGGTCTATTTTTAATTCTTAAATTTTCCCCATGATTATTTACTGACCATATTTGCTCACTACAATTAACATGATATTTGTCATCCCCTAGCATAAACGAATCTTTTGGTAATATATTACTATAATATAGTCCGAATCTTCTATCTAACTGCCGTTGAACTTTCCAACTGGAATGCCACTTCGCAGGAATAATCATAGCAATACTTTCACTAAACGATGCGGCATGATTAAAAAATTTGCAAGCCTCTGGATTCATATAACCAGACCCAAAAGGAGGATTGGTTATTGTAAGTATTTTTTTATCATGCATCAGTTCATTTAAATATGGTTCTAAGTTGTTTCCATAATCATAAAATGATTGTTTGATAATTCCATCTAACTCAGGATATATATCCATTCCCAATCTTTTGCTTTCGGGAAGATACTGGTATATAGAACCAGAGCCAGCAGCAGGTTCTATAATCAAATCATAATTATCAAATCCCAATACCGAATCAACTTTGTTTACAAAGCGTTTTGCAATCTCAGGATTTGTATAAAATTTGTCAAACTCTTTTCTTTTTGCGATATCCATGCTAATATTTATATCTCATACGTTTACTTTCTTTTGTCCACATAAAGGAGAATTTCTTCCGTGTACTTTTGCATAAAATTCAGTTAAAAAGGTTTCTACCTCAGGCGCAATTTCTGCTCTCACTTCCACTATAGATTCGCCTATGTTGACTGTAGCAATAGATGGGGGAAGTTTGTAAGCATATATTTCAACATCATATCCTTTAGAAAGTGCTAAATAATTTGCTTCACAAATAACAAAATTCGTGGTAGAACAAGAGCCAGTGAGCATGTTTGTTTTCAATCCACAGTTATATGAACCAAATCTTGCTGCCAAACCAGATGAAGTCATTCCAATTTTTAGGATATGATTATTCCAAGTAATAACGTATACCCATTCTGTCTTGGTTATTTTCCAATCGGCAATCATATCTTCTTCTGGAAGGTAGTCTACCACCTTGCCTTCATCTGCTGCGTCTTTAATACATTCTCTGTTACCCTTCGACACAGTGCCATTGCTGTTAATTCTCAATGGAAAATTATTACGTGTATTGTATACACATTTTCCAACTTTCACGAAATCTACACCACTAAGTTCTGAAAATTTCTGAACAGTTAGTTCTTCATCAATATCAAATTGAAATTCACCGTCTTTAATCCACTTAGTAATACCCGAATAGTATTGTTCTAAATTATATCCGGGAATAGGAAAACTGCCAGATTCAGTTATTGGATTTAATGAATTATTTGAATCAGTAGAATACAATTTCATAATGTTTTCCTTTTTGGTTTAATTAACTTATATAACTATTATAACGTAAGGAGTCTTACTTGTCAATAGATAATGTGATATATTTAACCATTTCTGGTTTTTGATTTTCATCACTATTCACAATAGGAACCATCTTATTGTAATACGGGCACATGTATTCTGTTGCAGAATCCCTATAACCTATTCCAATAGTCATTTCTGGTACAAATCCAATTGCTTCAATCATTAAATCATCGTAGTTTATACAACGTGTCATTCCAGTATCAAGACCCTTATCGGATGCGCTATATATAATAGTGCTAACTGCAATGCCAATATCCATGTAATAATCTTCATCCCTCCATGGATGATTGGTATGCGAGATATCGCGCTTTTTAAAGAACAACAACCAAGGCGCTAACGTTTGCGGATTATGTCGTGCAGTATCGGTATGATCAACTGCGTGTGCCCTGTATATTTTATTTCGTTTTTCTTCATCATCATTCTTATACGCAACAACTTCATATCTTACTAATCGTTGCTTACTAGGAGAATAATCATGCAACTCTTGTAGAATACTTTCAATCAATTCAATGCTAGGCTGTGTGTCTAACCAGTTGTATGTATTGACTCTCTCGTGTGCTGCATCTATCCAATTAACCATCATATTTACTCTGCTTATGTTTGACAACACCTCGCTTTGAAGATTTTTTACGATCAACCATTACTGCACTCTTATTGAATGCACGAGCGTTTTTTGATACTAAATTTCTTGCTTTCATTTCATACTCTCCTTAACTCATTAACTATACTAATTATACAGCGAGGAGCCTTACTTGTCAACCTTTTTATTGATTTAATTTGACATTAATGTATATTGGTGGGTCTACTCAGACTTGAACTGAGGACCTGCCGATTATGAGTCGGATGCTCTAACCAACTGAGCTATAGACCCCCAATATACACTACTCCTTGCTTATGAGTTTCTATTTATCAGCAGGAGTCCAGAAGAAAGTTTTATTTGTCTTGAATTCGTTATTTGTTTTTACCCATTCCTTATCGTCTAATTGATAGATAACATTCGCATCAATCTTATCAGCACCTTTAAAGTTAACTGACGAGAAACTAGCACCTCTCACAAACATAGGACAGTTGTCATTTCTCCACATATATAATATTCCTTTTTTGAAATATACACATGCAAATGAACCATCTACCTCACTCAATTTTAACATACTATCAATAATGTGCCTGTGTAAACAAGCAGTGTCCCAATTTGAATGGTAATTCCATTTCTTCAATTGTTCTTCTTTTATAATACCATTATGCCATAATAATGTTTCTTCCAGCACAGATGGGTGAACTGATGAAATTGTCTTTTCAGATGTAGTAGGTGATTGCACATGTCCAATATGCATTTCACCATGTCGTATTTCGTTAAACTTAAATTCACCTAAACTCTTTTCAACTACTTCTATCGACTCACCATTATACAATGCAGCAGAGTATGAATGTTGACCACGATATGAGTTCAATTGTGCTAACTCATTAAACTCACCTACATAATAACTACCAAATATACTACACATCGCCTACAATCGCCAAGGTATAGTAATCTGATATTCAATAGGATCTGCAATAGACCTATCCATGAATGCTTTGATACGTTCTGCACAACTCGGACATACACCACATGACTTACCATCAATATCAGGATCGTAACATGTCAATGTATGCTCATATAGATGTACTACATCAAGTTCTTCTAATAATGCAATCTCTTCATCTTTAGTCAATGTATTAAATGGTGCTACCAATTGTACAGGACAGTTACGATTCATACTCATTACATTATTCAATGCATCTGCAAAACTAGGCGTAGTATCCCAATAACCATACGCATCTGTTGCTTGAATACCAGCAAACACATACTCTGCACCCATCGCTTCTGCATAAGCAGCAGTCAATGAAAATAAGATCATATTGCGATATGGTACATATGTAGAAGGCTGTGGTTCACCTAATACATCTTGAATAGTAGGCATATCAATATCAGTGCCTGCAATGTTTGCACTCATGGGTTTTGCAATTTCACCTAGAATAGAAAGATCAAACAATTGACGATGAACACCAAGTTTCTCACATAACTGTGCTGCGCGATCTAATTCTACTCGCTGCTTTTGTCCGTAATCATAACCAACAGAGAATACATTGTCTGCGCCATATTTGTGTGCTGCAATAATAACAGCCGTTGAACTATCAAGTCCACCACTGTGTGTAATAACTACTTTGTCTGTATCAGGTAATGTATTCATTACTTCGCTTAATGTCATAAATTCCTCTTAATTGTTGAATCATTATACTATGATTGTATATATTTGTCAATCCCTAATATGCCATGCCGAGTTGCTTGCTGATAACGCTATTGTTAACTTCGTTCTCTGTGCACGATCTGTTATACCTAAATCATATTGTCCATGATCCCTTGCCTGATCTACTGCGCTTTTCGCAGTTCTCAATTCCCATCCAAATACCATACGAAGCGTCTTGATTGCCGAAATATAAGTGTCTTGATCACCATTCACATCATACTGCAATTGTGCATGTTTCGTACTGTCACCAGCAAACATAGTCATTAACATTGCGCCGCGTATTGATGGGTCTAGCGCGTCAAACATCGTGAGAGCCTGATCACCACCAAATTCGTCACCAAGTTCGCTCTTACAGGCTGCATAAAATGCTTGCACTGCGTCCATCAATGCATCAGATATTACCATAAGTTAATCCTACCCAATTAAACGTATACTTGTCTTCACCATTCTTCCATCGTCCTGGGAAGATACTACCAGTTGCATTCTCTAACCTGTCAAGTAATGAACGATTTGCTTGATCCATCGCGTCACCAAGTTCACTCAAAGGATCATACCCATTAGTAAACGTCACTACGAATGTTTCGTCCTGTGCATTAAATGTGTAAGTATTCATTTGATATTCCTATATTGATTTACTTTACTATTATACAATGATAAGCCTTGCTTGTCAAGTGGTAATTACGATATGAACCAACTTGGTATTGAACGACCTGTCCATGTCATTTTAAATCTAGATTGCTTCGTCATATAAAATTCTCTGTATGATCTTACTGCATCGCCTTGATGCATACATTCTGGATTTGATCCCATTGCAAGTCTGAATTCAGTTTTTGATTTGCTTACTATATTAGTGGGGATTGATTTGAGTACTTTGCGTAGTTTAGTATCTGATGCATGTACTTTTCCATAACGATATGTGTATTCATCACACAACGCAATGAAGTGAGTGTAATGCCATTTATAGTTGGTATCTGATTCAATTGTCCATTCAGTACACGGATGATACATGTGCACTGCTTTGTACAATACATCGTCATGTACGGGATGTGACCATTTCTTTACCATGCGCTTGCCTGAATTAGAAGGTGCTGTGTATAACTTACCATCTAGCATACGATGAACAGTAGACAACATCTGTGCTGACTCTAAAATCATTTTAACTACGTGCTTATCGCATTGTAGTTGGGCTGCTTTTATTGGGTCATTGTCAAGTATGAATAAATTCATTAGTGTACTACAACCGCATTTGCTGCTTCACAGAATTTATAGATACAATCCTGTAATAGATCAAACGCCTCTTCTTCTGCTTCGTGTGAGAATTCTAACGGGGAATCAATGTGTAGATCGGCAGACACGAAATTCCAGTTAATGGAATTGTCTTCGTATCTATTTTCCTCGTCTGACAAATAACCGTTATCAATAACCATTCTTGCAATATCTACAGCATCCATAATATTTCTCACTTTGTTTAATTTAAGACTTATTATATAACATCTAGTACTGCTTGTCAACAGTTTTCTAACTAATAAGCGACATTGCCTGAAATTAATTTACATAAATAGTTTCATATAAGCTTAATTAGGTGTTTACATATTGCACAAAAAGTGCTATACTAATTTGGTATACTATAATGAGAATAAAACGAAATGATAATGATTATATTAGAAGGTTATGTATTTTATATGTTGGTTGCCTTAGTAGGCATATCAATTGGATATCACAGGTATTTTACCCATAACTCATTTAAAGCTAATAGTTATATTGAGATATTGATGCTATTCAGTGGCTTGATATGCGGCAATCGTAGTGTATTAACATGGGCGGGTGTACATAGAATGCACCATGCACACAGTGATACCAAGAAAGACCCACATAGCCCAACATACCTTGGAATACCTAGTGTATTATTTAGTACATGGTCTGTAACGTATATGCCCGGAAGATATATCACCGATTTGATGAAAAACCCAAGAGTTGTATTCTTCCATCGCTACGGTAATATTATGTATGCAATTTATTGTATTAGTATACTGCTCTATGGGTTAACTGCGTTTTATATCTTTGTGGTATCGCCATTTGTTATGGCTTGGCTAGGCTTTGGTTTATTAAATTATATAGCACACAAAGATGGTGAAGCAAAGGATATACCCATGTTGAATGTAATAGGACTTGGTGAAGGTTGGCATAAGTATCATCATGCCCATCCAGGTGCTACAAGTTTGAATAAGTACGATATCGCAGGTGTATTAATTGAATTTATTAGAACAAAGTAGTGCGGTACGTACATTCATATTACCCGAAGTATCTAAGATAATTGATAAGGTGACTTCGGTTGATGATGCAGTAACGCCATATGAAACTGATATAATTAAATGGCTCAAGCCTATCATCGATTTGTCTAATTATCATGTATATCCCATGAATGGTATAACTGAGGGATTAAATTGGTGGATGTCTTTAGAATCTCGTGGAATCTATATGGCATCTGGTGATTATCAATGGGTACAAGAGACAGGATACGATGTTAAGTATATGAGTACACCAAGTTCAATAGATGGTAATTTTAAAAACGTACCTGACAACGTTGTAGCATTAGACCTAGCGTATGTTGGTAGTACAAAAATTAAACGAATTGAACATAACGCGGACTTTTTGTTCTATAGTCTATCTAAACCATTTGGTGTGCGCAATGTCCGTACAGGATGGTTGTTCACCAAAAAGCCTGAACCCAGACTAGAATTACTTATACATGACGCAAAATATTATAATTATGTTGCACATTCTGTAGCAGAAACTATAATTAGTAATTTCGATATAGATTATGTTCACAATACTTTATATAAATACCAACAGCACATATGCAAACATTACGACCTGTCACCTTCTGATAGCGTCTGGTTATCACATACAAATAACCCATTATATGATAAATTTAAAAGAGGAGATACAAATCGTGTCTGTATTACGAAAGAAATATCAGTTGCCTACAACAGCGCACTTACCACAAATAAAAATTGATTTAAAACGACTTCAGGATGAACTTGATTCGTGGATATTGCGTGATAAATTTGTAGATGTAATCACCGCCAATCCAACACTATGTATGAACCACAAAGAATTAGTTAAAGATGTGTATGACAACTTTGAACAAATTAATTTGACAGATATCGACGGCGAAGTCATGGAGTATACATCTGATGTCAAGGAGCGAATTCGTCGAAGAGAAGAAAGACTATACAATAAACCTACGGAAGATTATAACAAGAGTTACTTTAAAGAGATTGTAGATCAATTTAAAGACTCAGCCATGCGCGTGCGTATCACACGATTAGCACCACACCAATCAATTTCATGGCACATCGATTATGATCCGTCGTATGCAACACGAATCATTATCCCTATCTTTAGCAATGATAAGGTAGAGAACTGGTTTAGAGTAAAAGGCGAAGAGATTAATACTATACTAGAACCCGGCAAAGCATACTTCCTTAATACAGGATTCGCTCATGCAGTTACGAATAACGGATCTCTTCCTCGCATGGCATTAATGTTCAGTCTTGATGGACAGTCGGATATTGATGATATATGAAAAAACTTGACTGGGCTTTAGATTCTATTGAGCCCTATCTTCCATTAATACAAACGCTCTTCCAGTACAATGCTGATCATAAGCACGCATCTAACTATACACAGCATCCTCTATTCGAATGCACTAAATTTGCTAGAATGGGATTTGATGGGATGGAATTAGTTTATTATAGTGCAGGAATCGAACGACCTGAGTACAATGGTTCTATTCGTATCATGTCTAGACACACTAGATCGCGACAGTTCGACTTTGGTGGATATAAGTCTGATTTGATACGAGGTGTTGAAACACTCGATCTAAGTGTGGAATATGCTTTATCTATTGGATATGAAGATATATGGGTATCACGAGAAGAAGGACCTCAGTTACTAGAGTACTTTGCCAAATCTTCTGCATACGATTGGTCGGTATCATACGAAACTCTTCATTACGGAGGCAAACAATATGTCCTTAGAAAAAACTAAGGTACTTCTAGGTTCTATTAGTATAATTCATAGTGATTGGTTGCCATATGCAGCAGGATGCTTGATAAGCTATTGCAGAACTATACCAGAAATTGAAGATAAGTTTGAATTCATGGACCCAATATATCAGTGTCTTGAAAAAGAAGATTATAAAAAGATGTTCATGGAAGTGGACATCTTAGGTCTTACTTGTTATGTATGGAATCAAGCATATAACGATGAACTAGCAATGTACTATAAAGAGTTACGACCAGATGGGGTAGTAATATTTGGTGGACCCGAAGTACCCGAAGATGCAGATGCAAAAGTAATATATGATGAGCGAGAATTTCTACATACATCTGTTGCTGGACTTGGAGAAATAGCATTTGGTGAATGGTTGCTTGGTATACCACGTAGTCACGCAGTACTAACCGATATGCCAACCCCGTATACGGATGGAGTATTCGATAACCTACTAGCAACAGGTGATACATTTAAAGTGAGTTTTGAAACTAATCGCGGGTGCCCATACTCGTGTGCATTCTGTGATTGGGGCGGACAAGCAAAGAGTAAACTCACTAGATTCAATCCTGAATTAATATATGACACAATTGATTTCATATACAAACACGACAACATTAACGAACTTGAGATACTTGATGCAAACTTTGGTATCCAACAGCAAGACGTTGATGTGATCGATTATATGATTGATAGACAGACGCATTACGATAATCCATTACGGATCAGTTATAGTGGATTGGCTAAGAACGGCAGTAAGCATCTTCCCAGCATATTGAGCAAGATATTCGGACAGATACCCATTGATCAACGAAACCTTAAAATTAGTTTCCAGACACATACACCAGAAGTACTTGAGGTAATACAACGAAGTAACATTAATAACGACAGATTAATACCTTTGATTACCGAGTATAAAATAAAGAACATACCAACCACCTCAGAGATGATCATAGGACTCCCTGGAGAGACAGCGGACAGTTGGTTACGCACACTGCATCATAACTACCACATACTAGATATTGATTACGTTAGAACATACATTCTTCATATCATAAACAACACGGAGATGAACAGTCGTGCGTACAGAGATAAGTATAATATGACAACTAAGACTATTCAGTACAAGTCACAGGAAGTACAAATTCTTAACTCATGTTATTCATTTGATGTGAATGAACTTGTACAAATGTTCAGATACAATTGGTTCTATCACAACCTAATCAACACCGACATTATCAAAGATCAGATAGTAGACGTATATGATGATTGCATTCGCTTCTTTGATCACATTGATGAAATGCCATTCTTGAATTCGTTGATTGAACGACAGAGTGATTTAGTCTCGCGTTTCTTTAGTATTGATCCTGTCACTCGCATAGAGGATGATAACGAACATATGTGGTTTGCGGCTACCCTAAGACTTGACGATATAACCATGATGATAAATAATTGTAAACAAGTAGAAGACGAACTAAGTAATGTGTTCAATAGACCTAATCTATTATGGGAATGCGACAATCCAAAATCGTCAGTAGCAACAATAAGATGAACAATTTATATATAGGAGAATAATATGCAGCGATGGGGGGAATATTTCTTTCATACACCCGAACTAGACTTGGATGATGATCAACGTGACCTTTTAAGACAGCGATACAATGCACAAGCTGACAAAGGTTATATGTTTAAGAGTGATGATCTTACATGTTATTATACAAATCCAGAAATGCTGGTAGGTATATACCCAGATCATATTGTTAATGAGATTGCCGAGAAGTTTACTGGTTACGAGTTCCTTGTCAACGATGGTGAAGTAGATGTACATAGGGATAGGATCAGATTCGCTTGTCTAGCCATACCCATATATAATGACGATGAATTAGAATTAGAATTCTGGGATGAAGAACGCAAGGGTGTAATTGAGCGCCTTGACTACGGTCACAAGACATGGATTATGCGAACACAGACACCACATGGTGTATCTGACAAGGCAACTAAACCTAGAGCATTCTGGCAAGCAAGTTTACATGGACAATCGTTTGACGACATCATGCATCAGTATCATGAAGGAAAACTTTTCCGATGAGCGTGCACATGTATATCCCTGCGATAAACCCGACCATTGATGAGCAAGCGACATTGATCAATTACTACTATGCTAATGAAGCGTCATTGCACGCCAATACAGTTGCTGGACTAAACTTCTTATTAATCGATCAACTACCATCATGTCTTATAGACATAGTCAATAAGGTTAATCCTGAATACTTTGAACGTATATACTACTACTCCAATCGTGGCAACGTGGCGAGACATGCGGATAAGAGGCGAGGAACAGTTATAACAATACCACTAATTAATAAGTCAAACATACCAACCTCATTTGATTCAGGCAATGTATACTATCACGAATCAGTTTTAGTAAACACAACCGTAGAACATTGGGCTGATAATCCAGACGAAGAATTCAGACTCTTTATTCAAGTAGAGTTAAACGAAGATCACACATTTGATGAATATATTCAGTTACATATTAAGAATGATCTGGTAAATAAATGATCATTATATATGGTACGCCTAGATCAGGAACAAGTTTCTATGCACAATGGTACGCCAATCAGTATGTAGATCATGTTTATCATATGCCCGAAGTACTAGGAGAGTATTTTCACCCCGATTTCATGAATGGCGATGAAACGTTAGCCCGTATCAACACACTTACGGACAAATCAATCTTTAAGTTACACTCAGGTAAAGAGATGAGTTCCCACATATGGGAATATATTTCAGATAAGAAAGTTGTCATAATCAAGAGGCGCGATGTGTTCGGACAATTCCTCAGCTATGGCATTGGATACACTACAAATAAATGGGTAAGCTTCAATAAGCCTGGACTCAATGGTCTGGTAGATGATAAGAAAATATACTATAAGAAAGAATGGTTTGATGAATTGGCGCAACGACTTATTGAGTTTGAAGATCGTGATGTTACTATAGCGCAAACACACTATTATGAAGACATAAATACTATGACGGCGAACGGTAAACTTCCGTTTAAACAGAACATAGGCAATAAGATAGAAATTTTCGAGAATAAGGATGAGATCATTGATTGGTATAACGACTTTAATACAAGGACAGGCTTGGGTAATAGATGACCTACTTGATACGATAGACTTAGACTATGTTGAGAAAACATACGTAAGTACTGCATTTGACATGATACATGTTAACAACCACGACTTCAAGCCCCTCATGGCTGATACTAACATGAGCTATAGAGTAGTATCCATTCCAGTATTTGAACCCATATTCGAATCTATTAATTCACGCCTGAACATTACACTACCTAAAACTGACTCACGATTAGGTATGCAATACAAGCGATTTGAATCTGATGACAGTTATGACATACATGCAGAAGATCCTAAGATTTATGGTGATTATGCCTATATACTATACCTTACAGACGAAGTAGATGGTGCTATAATATTACCAAGTGAACGCGATCATGTCACATCTAATGGATTTAGAGAAATGCAGGGAATGTTTGATATCAGTTTCGCACCAAAAACCATATCATATAAACCAAAGAAGAACACTTGTATAATAATGAGAACAGGTATAGCACACTCAGTTGAACCATGTAGCGGAATGAGAGATAGCATTGCAGGATGGCCCGGATTCAAAGGATAATGTATACACGATTGAACAACGACTTCTATGACATAGATCACATTACCAAACTACTAAGCACAGTCACATGGTATAGTCTGCCTAAACAACAAATAATAGATGGTCCTACTCATGACACATCACCATGGCCCCATATCACATCAGGCTTCGTACAAGTTCAGCCCGGCTACAATCTACCACCACATGAAGATAACATATTGGCAGAACATATCAATCATACATCTAAGTACTATTCAGATTGGCTACTAAAAACTGGTAATAGGAAGTGTGCTATAATGATACCAATAGAAGGGGACTTCGCACATACGTATACTGATCTATATGATATAGAACTGAATAAGATTGATTCATTTACATTAGAAGATGGTCCGGTATTATATCAAACATCTGGTGGTGTATTGCATGGTGTAGACAATAGAGAAGGTTCAACACGCATAACATATCAGTTAAGTTTCGATCAAGAATACCATGTAGTACGTGAATTAATCACATCTGCGAGACTGTACGAACAAAACTAATACTATGAAATATAATAGAGAGAATACCCATGAGATATATACCATTAGACCTACCACTATTTGAGTATAAAGATAAGGTACTAAATAACTTCGCACCAGACACCGACTTTTACTTCTGGTCAGAAGAATATATAACTGTAAGAGATAGGTCTATTCCATTCCATGATGCTATGCCTATACTGGACGTACATCACGATCTGGTGACATATGTCAAGGAACACTTCCCATTCAAAGACATAGTACTGATGAAACTAGTAAGGGCTAATCGTGATGTCAAACCACATGTTGATGATAACTATGTAGACTACGATGGTCCTTCTAATGACTACAACACGATCAGTCAAGAGTTTCGTGATCATCAATTATACACTGAACCTTGTGGTTATAGAATGATTATAGCAGGCGATAGAAAAAGTCTTTACCTTACCGATGGAGGACCTACTGTAACAGAGGGAGTACTAACATATGGTGTGCCCACGCAACACATACCAACGGAAGTGCCTACAACAACAGATTGTTTTGCATTACAATCGTATGGTAGTATGCACGGAGTGAAGAAGACTGAGAATGATGACAATCGCTTATTGTTATTTGTGGTAGGATGGATAGATAAAGATAAACACGATACCATCATTAATCGTAGTATGGAGAAATATAGTGAATACATGGTACGTTAAAACAGAGGTAAGGACTAGTACGATTGAGGGACAAGGTAGGTATACTATTTCAGAGATTGCGATTAACCAGAAAGTTCTGTATATAGAAGGAAATATTTATAAGAATGAGAACAACAGTTACGTTAATCATTCGTCAGACAACAACCTAACATGGGATGGACTCAATGGATGGGTATCCAATAGAGTAATAAAAGAAGGCGATGAACTCACTATGAATTATCGTGAGTGGATTAAAATAGAGGTATCTGATGATCATTGGCTTAACAGGACATACTAACGGATTCGGTCCTTATATAAAGAAACACTTTGAAAGTAATGGTCATACTGTAATTGGCTTTAGCAGAAGCAATGGATATGATATTAAAAGTACGAAGAGCGTTGACAAGATGCTTGATCATAAGTTTGATGTAATGATCAATAATGCAGTAGATATGAATGGACAGAGTAAGGTGCTATCTAGATGTTGTAACAGACAACAGCAAGTGGTTAGTATTGGAAGTCGTATTACTGATCTAAGATCAGAATGTATTTCCGAACAATATCGTGCTGAATATACTGCAAAGATGATGCTATTGAATACGTATGGAACAATAAAGTGGGGTCAATACATATCTTGGGGCTATCACACAGGCGGGATAACAGACTGTTATCCCGAATTAGAAGATCACACAACAATCACACAGGCGCTACAACAACTATATCATATCTGTGCAATCGTCACAATGAGAGAGATACTTGAATAGAAATGTAATCACCTACATTGAAGAATTTATTTGTTTTGAATGAAACCTTCATATTATTATATTCAGCAATCACTAAGTTTCCATCATCGCGATTGACAATCGCAGTGGTGTAAGTAGTGCTACACTGACGCTCAGTTCGGTAACTAACAACCCTACGCTTAGTAGACTTTTTATTGGCAATATCTGCACCAGCGATAGCACCAATTAATGTCGCTGCATCTTTGCCTTTACCTCCTCCCACTGCATTACCTATCAGCCCTCCAAATATCGCGCCTGCGAGGACATCGGCAGTACTCGCCTGAATCTCGTCAGTATATGTGGGTACATCAACATAACTACATACTTCTACAGGGGTTTGTACATTGTGGCTACTATACATTTTCTGTACGGATAACACAACTGCATTCTGCATGTATGTCTCTGCTGACACTGTGGTAGTGAATAGTAATAGTAATACACTACCTAGTACAAGTAATCGTTTATAACTTTTCATTATCGTTCTCCTAGTTTATTAATTTGCTGTAATATATCAACACCAATCATACCTGATTTTATTTTCAGTTTACGTTGTTTGTGTTCATTTTGAATCTGCTTTTCGTGTTCTATTTTAATTTTATTAACTATGTTGAGATAGTCCCACGATTCTCCATCTTCACCGTAATTCCAGTCAGAATACATATATTACCTCCTACATCAACTCAGGGAACATATCCCCAACATAAGTTCGTACTCTTGCTTCCACGAGTGCATCAATATCAATCAGGTTCTCTTTAGGTCGATGAATTCCATCACTCTCAACTGCATCTTTCGCTACTTGCAATAATTGTCGTTTGTTGAGACTAGTTACCGCATAAGGTCGTACTGTTCCCGATTGTACCGCACTTAGAATATAATCTGCCACATCGGTTATATCCATCGGTACTACGATCTTCGTATTGATTCGCTTAATTCCATCTTCATATAATTCAGCCCGCATAAAATGTTACTTCCTATAGTTGTTGTTCAAATTTAATAATTTCAGGCATTAGTGCCTTTTTCGTTTTTGCTGTTAATACAGTTCCATCTGGCTTATATGTAGCAGTCCATGAACTGCCACTTTTGACAATAGTCCAGTCTAATCTTGAAGTCTTCATAACAACTCTTCATTAGTTGTTTCAAGAGTGACAATATCACCAAAGTAAGATTCAAACGTTTGAACCAAATTAATGTAGTCACCACTCTTCATTTCACTTAAAATTGCATCAACATCATAACCTAATTGTTTGCCCAATGAGCCGGCTTTTCCAAGTAGAATGAATGCATTGCCGTCGGGTCCATCAAGATCAATTGTCATTTTTTGTTTTAACTGTCTTTGAATAATAGTCATAGTATTACCTAAATTGTTGCTAGTTGAGGTTTTGCTTCTAAGATAATATCACGAACCATTTCACGATCCATTGAATCACCATCAAATGGCAGCACAGTATTACGCGCTAGACGTATTCCTAATGCCAACAGAATATCGTCACGGGTTACACCGAAATCGTAGACTCCGCCAGGACCGTAAAAATCAAGAAGGTATGAGATAAATGTTTCAGTTTTATTAGTCATAATATTCTGCTCTTTAATTAACATATGTAACTATTATACAACGATAAGCCTTACTTGTCAATGAATTTTATGAAAATAATTGAATTTAATTTGCGAACACATCAGGCGATGCTGATATGATTGTAGCAGTATATGGGCCACTGCCCACTGAATCATTGATTCTTGCTACGGGTGGTTCATCACCAATGACATCACTGCTTGCAGATGTAATCACGCTAGTGTGACCACAATCTGCTGTAACAGTATCGCCTAGTCTTGCACAAGGCTTGTCATTGACAACAATAGTTGGCGAACCAGAGGTAATTGTACCTCCAGTCGTTATCGGGGTTTCATGCGCAGTACAAGTTCCATACGTGCGATCTCCTACTCTTGCTACACCCCTAGACATATTATGCGCCTGCCATTACGATACCAGAAGTTTTCTCGCTATACATCTTAGCAGTTTCTTCTTCTGTCTTGACGATACAAATAACACCATTAAGTCTCATTGTGTATTTTGCGTCCATTGACGAGGTAAACATGAATGGAGCCATTCCCATTCCACCATCATTTGCAATAAGCATAGTAGGCTTAGATAAAACTAATGTATCAGTAGTCTCTTTATCAAGACGTGCTACCATTTCTTCACCGCTGGCTAGTTTAATACTGATCACATCGCCGTCTCTGTAAGGTACTTCTATTAACATGCTTCACTTCCTTTAAGGTATTGTGCCAATTGATCATATCCGCCTATTACGGTTCCATCAATTACTATTTGTGGTACTGTTCGTGCCTGTGGTGCAATTTCTAATAATTGCTCACGAGTCACATCAACACCAATCTTTCTTTCAATAAACTCCATATGCTGAGTTTCAAGCAATATCTTCGCTTTAGTGCAATATGCACAATTATCTTTTGAATAAACTTCTACCATATTTTACCCTCCTTTTATTATAATGACATACCCGAAAAGGTATCTTTAGTAACGTCAGATGTTACACCACCAATGATGTATGACGATAGTTGCACTTCTTGTGGTGCGACCTGTACTTCTGCACCAGCAATCCATTTTTGTGTCCAAGGTAATGGGTTTGATTGTGATACCTTGTACGGACAAGATAAACCAACTGCTACCATACGCTTACAACCAATCCATTCTATATATTCACACAATAGTTGAGCATTTAACCCAATCATTGAACCATCTTTAAATAGATATTCTGCCCATTGCTTTTCTTGTTCAATTGCATCTACAAACATTTGAATACATTCTTCTTCTGTTTCTTTTGCGATTTTAATATAATCTGGGTCATCTTTTGGCAATATCTTTAATAATGATTGTGTGAACGCCAAATGTAGATTTTCATCACGTGCAATAAACTTGATAATTTTTGCATTACCTTCCATCTTTTTAAGTTCTGCAAACGCCCAACTACATGCAAACGAAACATAGAAGCGAACACCTTCTAGTATGTTTACACCCATTACTGCTTTGTATAACGCCTTCTTCAACTCGTACAAGTCAACAGTGATTTCTCTACCATTAACCTTATGTACGCCTTCACCTAGCAAATTGTACCAAGCGGCTTTGTCAATGAGAGCATCATAATTTACTGAAATAGCAGATGCGCAATCAACTATTTCTTTAATGTCTAAAATTTCATCAAATATAATAGAAGGATCAGAATATATATTACGAATAATATGTGTGTATGATTTACTATGAATCGTTTCGTTAAACGTCCAAGTTTGAATCCATGTTTCTAATTCTGGTAGACTAACGATAGACCCGAATGCTTCACTCGGTGCACGACCTTGTACACTATCTAAAAGTATTTGACGCTTTAGATTAGATGTGAATATATGCTGTTCGTTTGCAGTTAATTGCTTAAAATCATTAGAATCTTTCGTAACATCGACTTCATCAGGTATCCAGAAGAAACCCAATTGCTTCTCTGTTAATTTGTCAAACTGCTTGTATTTTAGTATATCGTATCTCTGTAAACTTACTCTTCCTTCGGGATCAAGAAATGCTAATGATTTCGTGTGATCCGCTTTTTTTGTTATATTAAAAATGCTCATTTTTTTATTTATATTCCTTTATATTATAAGACACAACTATCGCAGTCTTCGCCGTCTAATTCTGTCAGGTCCGTTTGTGCTAACGGCTCTTCATTCATTTTATTAATATCAATCTCACCTTGTCCATCATATGTATTAAAGTAGTAAAGATTTTTACCACCATACTTGTAGAACATAAGTAAGTGCTTCAACATAGTACTCATTGGAATCTTTTCATCTTCAAAGTAGATAGGATTATAACTGGTATTTACACTAATCGCTTGATCAATATATTTCTGTAATACTGCTACAATCTTTAAATAACCTTCTGGTGACTCTTGATCCCATAATAATTCATACTTATTCTTTAATCGGTGTATGCCCGGAACTACTTGCTTCAATACACCATCCTTTGATTGCTTGATACTTACCAAAGAACGAGGTGGTTCAATTCCATTTGTACTATTACTTATCTGCGCTGATGTCTCTGCTGGCATCAATGCCATTAATGTACTATTGCGTACACCTGTTTCTTTTATCTGTGTTCGCAACGCTTCCCAAGGCATACGCTCTTTATGCGCTACTAATTCATCTACATCTTTTTTACGACTATCAATTGGTAAAATACCATCACTATACTTAGTTTCATTGAATCCCGGACAATGTCCTTGTTCTACTGCTAAATCGGCAGATGCTTTGATCAAGTAGTATGACCATGCTTCTGTCCATTCATCAACTAATTCAAGATCAGGATTACTATAACTAGTATCGTTCTTTGCAAGCCAGTACGCGAAGTTAATAATACCAACACCAAGTGGGCGGCGCTTCTTTGTACCTAATTCTGCTGCTAGAACTGGATAATTCTGATAACTCAATAATGCATCAAGTCCTCTTACTGCTAATTCACAAGGCTTCTGAAAATCTTCTAATACCTTGATATTACCCCAATTCACTGCTGACAATGTACATGTAGCAACTTCACCATCACCCTTAAACAAATCTGTCATAGGAGAGGTAGGTAATGTAATCTCTGCACATAGGTTACTCATACGTACAGGTGCTAATTCTTGCTTGAATGAACTATGCTCATTTACATTGTCTACATTCATCAAATAGATGCGACCCGTATTCTTTCGCTCGTGCATGAAAGTAGAAAACAATTCAATCGCAGGCATTGACTTCTTACGGATTTTTGTATTACGCTCTGCTTTTTCATACAACTCTTTAAATTTATCTTGATCTTCAAAGTATGCGTCATACAATCCAGGAACATCGCTAGGACTGAATAATGTAATATCACCACCAGAAATCAAACGCTCATACATAAGTTTATTGACTTGAACGCCAAAATCCAAATGCCTTACACGATTGTCCTCAGTTCCTTTATTGTTCTTTAAAACCAGCATGTCTTCTATTTCAAGATGCCATAATGGATAGTACAATGTTGCTGCACCACCTCGTACACCACCTTGTGAACAACTTTTAACTGCTGATTGAAACATCTTGTAAAAAGGAATAACACCTGTATGTGCTGCATCACCATTACGAATAGGAGAGTTAATTGCACGAATGCGTCCTGCACCAATTCCAATTCCTGCTTTTTGTGATACGTACTTTACAATCGCATTTGATGTTGCGTTAATACTATCTAGACTATCATCTGACTCAATTAAAACACATGAACTAAACTGACGTACATTTGTACGAACACCAGCCATTACAGGAGTAGGTAACGAGATATCAAAGTTACTTATTGCATCATAGTAATCTTTAACCCATTTCATACGATTGACTGTGTAACTACCAAACAAAGTTGCAGCAATCATCATGTACGCGATTTGTGGTGTTTCAAAGATTTGACCTGTCACTCGGTTTTGTACCAAGTATTTTCCACGAAATTGTTCCATTCCCACATATGCAATGTTTTGATCACGATCATGCTTGATGTAACTGTTTAGTTGATCAAGTTCATCTGATGTATACAATTCAAGAATTTCATCATCGTAATATCCACGATCAATGTTATCTTCAATAACTCTAGACAAATGATCAGGTTCAAAGTCATTATATACTTGCTTACGTAGATGATAGTTGATCAATCGTCCCGCTACCCATTGATAATTAGGAGTATCTTCTGTGATTAAATCTGCTGCTGCTTTTATTAGTGTTTCTTGAATTTCATCAGTAGTGATTCCATTATAAAACTGAATACTACTTTTTATTTCCACTTCCGACGGACTAACTCCTGCAATATCATTACAAGCATAAAATACAACTTTGTGTAATTTATCTAAGTCAAGTGGTTCTCTAGCGCCATTGCGCTTTTTTACCATTATTTCCTTCATTTATATCCTTACCTGTTTGGTTTCAATATTGTTATTTTACTAGATCGTCTGAATACCATGTATTCAAAATTTCACATTTGTCTAATACAGACACGTTATCTACTATACCATAATTATGATTTAATACATACTCGTTATCTAATCGTATTACAAGTCCTACCTTTGATTTTCCTGCGTCTTGTACTAATAGTATATCACAAGACCAATCGCATAATTCCAATGTATATGCCATTCCAAGCGCAATCACATTTTCATCATATAGACCATGCCATAATAAGTCCCAAGGATTGGGCCATTCTTCTGAACTGTATGGGTCTATTACTCTATTAGAAAGTGGTGCTAAACGCCACCAATCTACTAGGGTTTGTAAAAAATCTTCATCAGATATATCATCTAACTCGTTCAACTCGGTACGAAATGCTTTCCACTCCGTCAGTCGTTCTTTGGGCATTAATTGCCATATTGCTGAATTCATACTACAGTGTCGCTTTGAAGTTATCGGTTAACCATGCGAAATCTGCGTTTGCTGTGTCAGTGGTAGCATAGTGTAATGTAAATAAACCACCTGACATTGTACCAGTAAATACATGATCTAATAAACTACCTGATGTTGTTGCATTATTTGTATAATTGTCAGAAATAGTATGTGTATCATCTGCTGCATTAACTGCAATGCTCAATGAACCTTTGCGAATATGTCCTGCTACGTTTCTTAATGAATAACGAATATCTGCGTTATCATACCTAGTTCCATCAAATGCAACAGGCAGTGCACCTGTTGTAGATGTTATTGCCACAAATCCAGGAACATCTACACCGACATCTGGCTCAAATAGAGGAATCTCAGAATTATACTCTAATGAGACATTGCCTGTTCCGGCTGCCATGGGATCCTTAACAACTACAGATATCGTTGAATTATCAGTGGTAAATGATGGTGATGTAAAAGTAACATCTGTACCAGTTAATGTCCAATCAGTTGGTGATACATATGTACCATCAACATGAATTGAAACAATAGTATCAGTTGTTCCTATACCATATACTTGCTGTGAAGTCACAGATGAAATAGCACTAAGTGCACGAATGAACGTGACTGTGAAATTATCTACTGTATAATCGGTTGCGTCTACTTTGACAACCGTATCTACTGTTATTTTATAGGTGCTTGTCGAAATATTATCTAAATCAACACCAAAAGTGAAGTCAGTTTTTGTACCATCTCCATCTTGCAATTCAGCCGTATTACCAATGAATAATCGTTTTGCATCTAATGCATATCCTAATTCACCAGCCAG
>Ga0209302_10000279_pt1 | contig 31035 bp, 32 predicted proteins | sample ArcOceMetagenome_2_FD_187445 | JGI IMG/M metagenome (GOLD analysis project Ga0209302, IMG submission 187445) | Marine eukaryotic phytoplankton communities from Arctic Ocean - Arctic Ocean ARC135M Metagenome (SPAdes) (version 2) | ecosystem: Environmental > Aquatic > Marine > Oceanic | place... | reverse complement strand
CAAAACTAAAGTTTATGGCTACCTCTTTGGAGTGTGACTTCATCATCCTAGACCACATTTCAATCGTGGTGTCGGGTCAGAAGTCCAGCGGCGAGGGTGAGCGTAAAGACATTGACCTACTTATGACTGCCTTGCGCGGTCTAGTAGAGCAAACAGGTGTTGGCCTCATAGCTATCACACATCTAAAGCGTCCAGATGGTGGGCGTAAATCATATAACGAAGGTGGTCGAGTCACGCTGCAGGACATGCGTGGGTCAGCATCACTGGAACAATTATCGGACAACATCATAGCTGTGGAGCGTGACCAACAGGGGGACAACCCTGATCAATCACGCATCCGTCTACTAAAGAACCGAGAGTTCGGCGACTTAGGAGAGGCAGATCTAAATGAGTTCAACACAACAACTGGTCGCCTACTTCCTGCCAAGGAAGGCGGTGGGCCAATCATTGTGGATAACGACTTTGATGATATTCCATTCTAAAAAAGGAAGAGTAAATGAAAGTATTAATTGCAGACCTAGAGGCCAACGGCTTGCTAGATACAATCACCCGTCACTGGTGTCTATCAGTCGGTGATCCTTTAACAGACGAGGTTATCTGTTACGCAGATCAGGCTGGTTACAGGCCAATGAGTGAGGGCTTTGAGAGGCTAACTAAAGCTGATCGTGTCGTGTTTCACAACGGCCTAGGCTACGACCTTCATGCAATTAATCTATTCGTGCCTGACCATCTTAAACTTAAATTCAGTCAGGTCTACGACACGCTTGTTATATCAAAGATGTTGTTTCCTGATCGCCGTTCTCATGCACTGGCAGCGTGGGGTTTAGATCTTGGATTCCCTAAAGGTGACTTCAACGACTTTGACAAGTGGCATCCATCGATGGCTACCTACTGCAATCAAGATGTACTAGTCACCATGAAAGTGTATCGCAAATTGCAGAATGAATTGATTGGCTGGTTCAAACAGAAGAAAGTGGATTGGAGGCCAGCAGTGGCGCTGGAACACAAGGTGGCGTTCTGCTTGCACCTTCAAGAGCAGCACGGGTTCAAACTGGACATGCCTAAGTTAACTGAACTGTACATAGAATTGTCAGGTGAAAAGGCTGACATAGAGAGAGGACTTCAAGAACTATTTCAGCCTGTGTTTATACCTGAGAAAGCTTCGTGGGATTGGAAGGCCCGTGTGTGGAATGATGTTGAGGTGACCCTACCTAAAGTGTCTAACAAAGGCAGGGGTGTGACTAAGGGTATCCCGTATACCAAGGTAACTCTGCAACCATTTAATGCTGGCTCCCGTCCTCAATGTACCTACCGCATAAGCCAAGCGCATAGCGATTGGGAACCTGTCAAGACCACACCAACTGGTGTACCTCAGATCAATGAGGCTACGCTAAAGAACCTTATCTACCCCGAAGCTGCTGCACTTAACCGTTATCTGAGGATCAGTAAACAGTTAGGGCAGGTAAGCGAAGGCGCTAATGCGTGGATGAGGTTAGAAAAGAATGGTCGCATACATGGCAGGATAAACCAAGTAGGCGCAAGGACACATCGCATGTCCCACTTCTCGCCTAATGTTGCCCAAGTGGATAAGAAGGATCTCCGTATGCGTGAGGTCTGGACTGCTAATGAAGGCGACAAGTTGGTTGGTTGTGACGCAGAGGGCTTGGAGCTAAGAGGATTAGCTAACAGATTATTCCCTTATGACAATGGGGCTTATGCCAAGGCGGTTATCTATGGTGACAAAGCCAAAGGTACTGATGCCCACAGCCGCACTATGAAAGCAGCAGGTATGCCAGATCGGGATTCTTCCAAGACCCTAATTTACGCCACGCTCTATGGTTCTGGTAATCCTAATTTAGGACAGATCTATGTGTCTGCGTGGAAGTCTCATGGTGTAGTCAAGAAGGGAAGGCTGGCTGGTATAGGCAAGCGCATTCGCAATGACTTAGCCAAGGGCATTAAGGGTCTAGAGGAACTCACAGATCTGTGCAAGAAACAGACCCGTGAGCAAAAGTATCTTATCAGTGCTGACCTTAGACCGATCCTATCAGATAGCGAACACAGCAGTTTAAATTCGCTGCTGCAGTCTGACGGGGCTGTAGTTATGAAGGAGGCTCTAGTCCACTTTCACTTCAAACTATGCGTAGATGCTGGTCATGTTGACCCTGTCTCGTTCTATCCCAATACCTTTAACTATTGTGCAAACGTTCATGACGAAGTGCAGATGTCCGTGCGTCCTCAACACGCAGAGGACATAGGGAAACTGTTCGCGCAGGGAATAAAGGAAGCGGGAATAAATCTAAATATGAATTGCGAATTATCAGGTGCTTATGAGATTGGCAACAACTGGAAGGACACACACTAATGTATGGATTAATTGATGGGGACATCATTGCCTATCGCAGCGCCATTGCTGCACAAGAAACTTGGGATGATGAAATTGTTGTAGACAGCCGAAGGGCTTGTCGTGGTGCTGACAAATTAATAGCAGAGTGGATGCATGGTGCTAGGGTTTCTAAACCTATTCTCACACTGAGTCCAAAGGACGGCGGCAACTTTCGCAAGATCATAAACCCAGAGTACAAGGCTAATCGTAAAGGGGAGAAGCCTCAGTGCTATTCCAAAGTCATAGATTACTTAGAGAAGAACTATCGTGTCAGCCGCATAGAAGGTCTTGAAGCTGACGATGTGATGGGCATCTATGGTACTAACCCACGGCTAAAAGGCTCTGTGGTTATCACAATAGATAAAGATTTACTGACTGTACCCTGCAAACTTTTTAACCCATACAAAATGAAACGCCCTCAGATGATACGCCCGTTCAGTGCTGACCATTCATGGATGATTCAAACTCTGATGGGAGATAAGACTGACGGGTACTCTGGTGCTGTAGGTATAGGGCCTAAGAAAGCAGAGGCTGCACTAGGCGACTGTGGAACTGTTACTCAGATGTGGAAAGCAGTAGTCGCTCTTTACGAGAAGAAAGGGCAAACCGAAGAAGAGGCGATACTTAATTGTCGCATGGCTCGTATCCTGAGAGTTGAGGATTACGATAATGAAAATCACAGAATAAAACTATGGGGGCCGACAGGCCACGAATGGTTAGACCTACAAGGAGATCCTGATGGAACACCTCTTTAACGCGCTTGGTGATTTAGTACAAGCAATAACATACGCAGGTCTGACTATATTCTTTTTGTATTTAATGGATCTATTGTTCGGCCCAGAGACTCGTGAAGAAAAGGATAAGGACGAATGATTATTAAATTTATGACTGAGGGTTGTGCGCCATGCAGAGCCGTTAGTCAGGTATTAGATTTGTTAGGCATCGAATATGAAGAAGTTAATATCGCAACAGATATTACCCGTGCTGTCGAACATCGAATTCGCAGCGTACCCACCATCATAAATACAGAAACTGGAGCCACACTAATTGGCTTCAAAGGTATCTACCAAACAGAGGAGTGGATTAATGAGCATTGTCATTGATTACACAAGAAACAACAGCATGTCAGAACAGGCACGGACTCTGTTAAAGGATTACTACTGCATGGAAGGGGAAGATCCCCAAGATGCCTTCGCCCGTGCGGCTACCGCATTCTGCAAGCATGACTTTGAATTAGCACAACGGATCTACGACTACGCCTCCAAAGGCTGGTTCATGTTCTCTTCACCTATATTATCTAATGCCCCCAAGGAGGGGGAGAAAATCCGTGGACTACCTATATCATGCTTCCTTACTTATGTGCCTGACACTCTGCATGGTCTTATCGATCATTCGTCCGAGTTGCGATGGCTTAGTGTTAAAGGTGGTGGAGTGGGCGGTCATTGGAGCGACATCCGTAGTACTAGTGATGTGGCTCCTAGTCCAATACCATTCCTAAAGACAGTCGATGCAGACATGACTGCGTATCGCCAAGGCACAACCCGCAAGGGTAGCTACGCGGCTTATATGGATGTGTCCCACCCAGACATCATTGAGTTTATGAACATCCGTGTGCCAACAGGTGGTGATCCAGATCGTAAAGCGTTCAACATTCACAACGCTGTCAACATTACTGATGCGTTCATCGATGCTGTAATGTCTGACGCCGAGTGGGACTTAGTTGATCCAAACGATCAGACAGTCAGAGAGTCTACTCCTGCGCGTGGTCTGTGGCAGCGGTTGTTGGAGACTCGGTTCAGAACAGGTGAGCCTTACCTTAACTTTATCGATGAAGCTAACCGCAAGCTGCCACCAGCTATGCTAGACAAAGGTCTAAAGATTCACGGTAGTAATCTCTGCAATGAGATCCACTTACCTACGTCTGAAGACCGAACTGCTGTCTGCTGTTTATCGTCTGTGAACCTTGAGCATTATGACGAATGGAAGGACACCACAATGGTAGCCGACCTAATCACCATGCTTGACAATGTAATAAGCTTCTTCTGCTTCCATGCTCCCAAAGAGTTACGCAAGGCTGTCTATTCAGCTACGCAGGAACGCGCACTGGGTCTAGGCGCAATGGGTTTCCATACCTATTTGCAGCGCAAGGAAGTGCCGTGGGAATCTCCAATGGCTAACACTCTGAATGAGAATATGTTTGCTCACATTAAAGCGCAAGCAATCAATCAGACTGTGTACCTTGCCGCTGAGCGTGGGTCGTGTCCCGACATAGAGGGTGTTCGCAACTCCCACCTGTTAGCTATCGCTCCGAATGCCAACAGTTCTATACTTGCTGGTTGTTCTCCTTCTATTGAGCCGTGGAAATCTAATGCGTATACACACCGTACTCGCGTAGGTTCTCACCTTGTGAAGAATCCTTATTTAGACAAGGTAATCAAAGCACACAACCCAGACATCGAATGGGTGGAGGCGCAGTGGAAGTCCATCATCCTAAGTGAAGGATCTGTGCAGCACCTCAAGTGGCTTAGCGATTGGCACAAGGATGTATACAAGACAGCATTTGAGTTGGATCAGCGTTGGGTTGTAGATCATGCAGCCGCTCGTCAGCCATTCATATGTCAGGGTCAATCAGTAAATTTATTCTTCCCGTCTGGGACAGATAAAGCTTATGTAAACGAAGTCCACTTACGGGCGTTTAACAAAAAACTTAAAGGTCTTTACTATCTCCGCACCAGTGCTGGCGCTAAAGCCGACAATGTTTCTGTAAAAGCCACCCGCGTGGCTTTAAAAGATTACGCAGATGATGATGAATGCCTCTCATGCCAAGGATAAATAATGAGTCTGTTAGAAACTAGTACAGCGTACAAGCCCTTTAAATACCCAAGCCTAGTCAACCGTGCTATTGAGCATGACAAAATCCACTGGGGTGAATGGGAAGCCTCCTTAATGGAGGACGTAAACCAATGGAAGTCAGGGAAGATTAGCGCACCAGAGAAGGAGTTCATCCAGCAAATCCTTCGCTTGTTCACTCAGTCTGATGTGGTTGTTGGAGGATCATACGTTGAGGTGTTCTTACCCAACATTAAAAACAACGAAGCCCGAATGATGATGATGTCTTTTGCTCAGCGAGAGTCTATCCACATGAGGTCTTACGCCTTCTTAAATGACACGCTTGGATTCCCAGAGTCTGAGTACTCTGCGTTTCTTGAGTATGAGGAAATGTCAGAGAAGCTTGAGTTCATGCAGGACTTCGATGTGTCCACCAAGGCTGGCTTAGCTAAAGCCCTAGCGCAGACAGTGTGCAACGAGGGCATGAGTTTGTTCTCAGCATTCGTAATGCTATTGAACTTCCAGCGTGTCGGAAAAATGAAGGGCATGTGCGAGATTGTTGAATGGTCTATCCGCGATGAAACCATGCATGTAGACGGAATGACTGAGTTGTTTCGTATCTACTTAAAAGAAAATCCAGAGGTGGTTAATGATGAGTTTAAATTATCTATATATCAAATGTACCGAGATGCTGTTGATCTTGAAGATAAGGTTATTGATCTGGCGTTTGACATGGGGAGTGTGGAAGGTATCACGGCTAGTGAAGTCAAGGACTACATCCGATACATCGCAGACAGAAGACTAACTAACCTAGGGTTAAAGCCCAACTGGGACATAGCGGAGAATCCTCTGCCGTGGCTTGATTGGGTATTGAGCGGCGACTCATTCAAGAACTTTTTTGAAGGGCGCGTGACTGATTATTCAGCAGATGGAATGACGGGTGATACATGGGGATGGTAATGCGAAAGGAAAGGAAGAACAAACGTAAGCCTAATAGGGATGTGCAGGATAAGTTCCTAGATGAAAAGCGTAATGCTGTGCCGCCTCTACGGCCTCAGACTGACACACAAGCCGACTACATGGCAGCGTTAATGTGCAACGATCAAGTGGTTGTACTAGGCCCTGCGGGTACGGGTAAGACATTCATCGCTTCTACTGTCGCGGCTGACCTATATCGATTAGGAAACATCGATAAGATTGTCTTAACCCGCCCCAATGTTACGGGGTCTAAGTCGCTAGGATTTTTTCCAGGCACTATGGAAGAGAAGATAGCCCCATGGGTTGTACCCTTTACAGATGTAATTCGTAAGCGAATGGGCGGTGGTCAATACGACATCGCTATGAAACATAAAGCTATTGAGATAATTCCGTTTGAAGTCATGCGGGGTCGTACATTCGACAACGCATTCATCATTCTTGACGAAGCTCAGAACACCACGCCCGAAGAAATGAAGATGTTTCTAAGTCGGGTGGGTAGGGATTGTACTGTCGTGGTCAATGGTGATGTTCGCCAGCGGGACATCAAAGTTACATCTGGATTAGAGACAGTGATCAGGTTGATTAGAACCCAAGGATTACCTGTGTCTCTCATTGAGTTCAGTATGGAAGACATCGTCCGAAGCGGCGCATGTGCAATGTGGATTAAAGCGTTTGATAAGGAAGGATTATAGATGGCTATTGCTTATAGGTTCGGTTCGATTGAACACAAAAGATCAATGATTGCTAATGCTAAGTACCGTGCAAAAGGCGCTGGTATAACATTTACCTTGGAGGTCGAAGACTTAAACATCCCTGAGTCCTGTCCTGTCTTAGGGATTTCCCTCAGTGCTGGTAACAGTCAGGGTGGTGGGGCCTCTAGTGCTACGTTGGATCGTCTTGACCCAGCCATTGGTTACACCCCAGACAACACAGCGGTTATCTCTATGAGAGCAAACCGAATGAAGTCTGACTGTACGCCCTCAGAAATCATGCAAGTCGCTCTATGGACTCAACGTAAGCTAGGAAGATCGGAGGCACTTAATGGCACATTATGATTGTACGAAATGTGGTCACCCGATGGGTCTTAACCCTAGTCACTGTGATGTTTGCATTTACAACGATAACGAAAAATTACTACCTGACCCGACCATAACTGAGGAACACACTGGTGGCAGTTCGGGCTACTACCGCGTGAAGGTTAGAAACCCTACGACAATACCCACCTCCTATAAAGCTGAGTGTAACGACATTATCGAATCTTTAGAAATGACATTTGCCGAAGGCAACGTATTCAAAGCGATATGGCGTACAGCCGCTGCCCGTCAGGGTAAGGAAAAGAAGGGTAACAATAGTGTGTATGACGCAGAGAAGATGGTGTTTTTCTCGGAGCGTATCTTAGCAGCCAGTAAGGAAGATTAATGTATGAGTGAAGAAGATAAGATCGTTAGCAAGGCAAACTCTGATGCGTATACCGACAACTGGGAGAGACTGTTTGGTTTTCAATTACCAGCAGGTCAGAAGACAGTAAAAGACCGTGTCGATCTAGGTCTGTCACCTAGTACCGTGGTAGAGGATTATGTAGATGAGGGCTGAATACATAGATCACATGGGCAGCGATGCCTCTGTGGTCAAAGCAGCAAGAGTATCATTCGCGGCTGACGGACTTGAGTTTGATGGTGGAAGGGATTCGGGGTTAATTGGATACCTCGCTAAACATAATCACTGGACTCCCTTCTCTCACACATCCATTACCTTGCGTATGACAGCACCTGTTCCGATTCGGACACAATGCTTCAAACATAAGGTTGGATTCTCAGAGAATGAAGAGTCGCGCAGATACATTAGTTCTAATCCTAAGTTCTTTATCCCCCGACAATTCCGTAAGCACCCAGAAGGTTCGGTCAAACAGGGTTCTGGTGAAGACATGCACCCAACAGGCGACAAGTACTGGCGTAGACATTTTCAGACTGTAAACACCATGTGTCTTGAGTCCTACGAAATGGCTCTCGCTGGTGGAATGTGTCCCGAACAGGCTAGGTTCCTTCTACCGCAAGGCACAGAGGTTAGCTGGTACTGGACAGGTTCATTATCAGCCTACGCGCGGTTCTTTAAACAACGTACTGATCCACACGCTCAGCAGGAGATAAAAATCCTGGCACTAGAAGTTGGTGAAATACTGAAACCCTTATACCCCGTGGCTTGGGGAGCATTAACTAGCTAAAAACCTTACGCGCTGTCGGAGATTTCCCCTCTGACAGTGCCTTTTTGTCAATTAGGGGCGCTCATGCCAGAGGTATCAAAATGAGTACAGAAACAGAAGAACAAACTCTTCCAGAATTTCCCACATCTTCCCGCGAACTTTTAGTTTTATTACACAAGCATTACCCTGCAAGGTGTATTGCATATAACGAATCAGAGATCTCCGCTCACCGCTATGCGGGAATGCGAGAGTTGATTGACGAGTTGATGGTATGGCAGGAGGAAGCGGATGAAACACCAAGTACGGGTATGCACTAGTGAAGACTTAGACTCTATGCTTCACTTAGCTAGGGCTATGCATCAAGAAAGTCCCGTCTATAAGGTCTTACCTTTGGACTCAGTAAAACTTTTAAACCTAGCTGAAACTGCAATATCATTTCCAGACCTAGCGACTATTTTAATAACCACAGATGATGATGGTTTAATTACTGGAATGTTAGGCGCGATCTCTACCACCGAATTCTTTGGCCCATCTGTATCAACATGTGATTTATTTCTCTATGTTAAAAAAGAATACCGAGGGTCTAGGGCCGCAATAAAACTAGTTCGGGCATACCAGAAGTGGGCAGAATCTTTAGGAGCTACTCGCATACATCTTGGGGTAACCACGGGTATGTTAATCAAAGAAACAGGTGGCCTGTACGAAGCACTTGGCTTTAAACAATCAGGCATCTTATATACAAGGAACAATCCTCATGGGACTAGTCAAACACAATCGTCCAGTAGTTAAAAAAGAAGTTGCTCCAGTTAAGCAAGTTCCTAAAAAATTAGTTCAAGTTAAAAAGGGAGAGGATAAATAATGTGTTTCCCAACTCCTTCTGCACCACCAGCACCTAAACCAGTACCCAAAGCCGTTGTAGCCACACCCGCCGAGACAAAGAAAAAAGAATTAACAGCCTCTCGTAAAATGGCAGCTACAGCAACCAAAGAGAAAGCTAAACAAAAAGGTCGTTCATCATTTCGCATTCAATTAAGTCCCAAGTCTGGATCTAATATGGGTGGCGGTGGTGGAAGCGGTCTTTCTCTATAGGGGTAGTGTATGAATGACACAACCCAATCCCGATATGAGTCTCTCAAGTCTAGGCGTGAGCCTTTCTTAACACGCGCTAGAGAGTGTTCTGCAATAACCATACCCGCACTATTACCGCCTCAAGGACACAACTCACACACCGTCTTACCAGCCCCCTATCAAGGGCTTGGTGCTAGAGCGGTTGTTAGCTTAGCTAGTCGTTTAATGATTGCTATGTATCCACCGGGAATGTCATCGTTCCGTCTTCAAATACCGTCTGAGATATTGATTCAAGAAGGTAAGCTGGAGACAGATCAGGAAACAGAGCGTGGCTTAGCATTGTCTGAAAAGGCGATCAGTAATGAGATTGAGCGTAAACAGTGGCGACAGCCTACTCACCTTACCTTGCAGTATCTTATAACTACTGGTAATGCTTTAGAGCAAGTCCTACCTGATAACCGTATGAGGGTCTTTCGATTAGACCAATACGTTGTCGTGCGTGATATGACGGGTGATGTAACCGAAGTTATCATTGAAGAGTACTTCGCGCCTACCAACCTGCCTGATGTTGTTCGCTCAATGCTTACAGCAGAGGATTCTCCGACACAGAAAGTGCCAATCTACACATCGTGTAAGAAGACACAGAAAGGGTACGAGGTTCATCAAGAAGTCGCTGGTAAGAAGGTAGCTAAGTCCACGGGCACTTATGACGTATGCCCATTTAACGCACTCCGATGGACTGCTGTTATTGGGGAAGATTATGGTCGTGGTAAATGTGAAGAACATCTAGGCGACTTGATGGCTGTTGATGGGTTGTCTAAGGCAATGCTTGATGGTGCTGCACTAGCTTCACGACATGTAATGATGATACGTCCTAACGCTGCTGGTGGTCTTAACCTACGCAGACGTTTAGCTGCGGCTGACAACGGTGAGTATGTAGTTGGCAACCCCGAAGATATTGGGATGTTAGCTTACCAAAACGCTCCTGGTTTGCAGGTTGCAAAAGCTGAACTCGCTGAAAAGAAGCAAGAGATAGCGTCAGCATTCTTGATGAACTCTAGTGTTCAGCGTCAGGGTGAGCGTGTTACTGCATACGAATTAAAGATGATGGCAGAGGAATTAGAAGGCTCCCTAGGTGGTGCGTTCTCAATGCTGTCACGCGACATGCAGTCTGCTCGTCTTAACCGTCTGATAATTCAGATGCAAGCACAAGGCAAGCTACCACCGTGGCCCGAAGGCGTGGTTGAACCAACTGTTCTAACTGGACTAGAAAGTTTAGGCCGTGAGCAAGACGTTCAGCGCGTAGGTTCGGCGCTTCAATTCCTTCAAGGTTTACCTCCAGAAATTCTCGACTATGTACGTTGGGAGAAGTTGTTGGGTAAGGCGTTTAATGGTTTATCTTTAGAAGATGCTGTTAACACAGAAGATGAAGTGGCTCAGAAACGTCAACAAAGACAAGTTGAACAAGGCATGGGTGCAGCGGCGCAAGCTGGCGGTGCAGCTATGGCACAACAAGCAGTGGAGCAAGGGGGCATGTAGCCCCTTCGCTACTCAAACAGGATAATTAATGACAGATCAAACAACACAACCAGAACTAGGCTCAGATGAATACAACCAGCAAAAAGCTGATCAATTCAAAGCGGGTCACGGCACACCTTCCGAAGAAAATATAGACAGCACCCCCGTACCTGATAAACCAGAGAACGGTCAGGACAAATTCTATAACTCGGAAACTGGTGAGTACAACTGGCAAGCACATGCTGCTGAGTTGGAGTACCGCATGAAAGGGGGTTCACCCGATGCGGAAACGAAGGACGAGGAAAGCACAGAGGCCGCGCCAGAAGCGGATACCGATACTGCAGCCCTTGATGTCGTGAGTAAGGCAGGACTTGACGTTGATACGTTAGTTCAGCAAATCCAGCAAGACGGTAACCTAAGTGAAGATGCTAAATCGGCACTCGTTGCTCAAGGCGTTGATGCGGCACTCATTGATTCCTATGTAGACAACCTAAAGTTTAGGATGGATGCGGAATCTAAATCAGCACTCGACTATGTCGGTGGCGAAGCAGAGTGGGACAAGGTCAATTCATGGGCTGAGAACAATCTCAGTGGTGATGAAAAGACTGCTTACAACGACACGTTAAATGGAGAGAACTGGAAGATGGCAGTAGACGCTATTAAGTCCCGCATGGGGACTAACAACGAGCCGAACCTAATGATCGGCAACGAAGTCGGTAACTCTTCAACGGGATACCGATCACGCGCGGAAATGAAGAAGGATATGGCAAACCCCGAATATCGGACTAATCCTACATTCCGTCAGACAGTAATCGAAAAGATGTCTGTCTCTACATACGACCTAGACTAGGTTCTATGAGCCTCCTTCGGGAGGCTACCCCCTCATTCTAGAGTACCGCCAAGCCAGCGTTACTCACGATAAGGTCGCACTCCCAAGATCCTGACACAGCAAGGCTAAGCCGTGTGGGTAAATTTGTGCGCTCTTGAGACACCCAAACCATTGACCTGTTAAGGCAGATAATCTTTGTGATGGAATGACTCTCTAAACCGATCTACACCGTCCCTTATGGGACTGACACTTTATACATATATTTTACAGGGTATTATCATGGCTATTTCTAGCATTACTTCTTCACCATCACGCTTTGGTCAGGGACAAACGTCCCCAACTAATGATCGTGGTTTATTCTTAGACGTATTCGGCGGCGAAGTACTTACCGCATTCGATATGGCTACCGTAACTCTTGACAAGCACAACGTGAAAACTGTTGGTGGTGGTCAGCGTTCATTCCGTTTCCCTAAGACTTGGAAAGCATCTGCCGAGTACCATGTTCCGGGTACTGAATTGATGGGTACTGAAATCGAAACAGGTGAGATCTCTATCACCATCGATGACATCTTAGTATCACACACTGCTGTATCGGACATTGACACTATGTTGTCACACTTCGATGTACGCTCTGAGTACTCTGCCCAGATGGGTCGTGCATTAGCGCGTGTATTCGATAAGAACGTATTCCGTCAAATCATCATGGCTGCTCGTACTACTGCTGATGGCCCATTCCCCGGTGGTGACACAATTACTGGTTTGGGTGCTTCATCTACTGGCGCAGAATGGATCGATGCGATCCGTCTAGCTAACTTGAAGTTCTTCAACTTGTCAGTACCAGAAGAACAGACCCGTTATATGTCTGTTACTGCTGAGACTTTCAACAAGATCAAGTTTGCTAAAGACGCAAACGGTCAATACTTAGTTCTTGATGCTGACTTACGTCACTCAGGTGCTGGTGGTATTGAAGGCCGTGCTGACTCTTTGACCATCGATGGTGTTCAAATTGTTAAGTCTTTGAACATGCCTAGTGCTGACGAAAGTGCTGACACTACTGTGTACTCAAAGTACCGTGCTAACTATGCAACTACTGTTGGTTGTATCTGGACTGCGGATGCTGTTGCAACCGTTAAGCTAATGGACATTGGCTTTGAATCAGAGCGTGACACTCGCCGTCTTGAAGACTTCTTAGTTGCTAAGATGTTAACAGGTCACGGTACTTTACGTCCTGAGTGTGCAATCGAATTGACTGCATAAACACTACGGTTCTTTAATTAGAACTATAAGCCTCACCTTAACGGGTGGGGCTTTTTTTCATTTAAGAGGTTCTTATGTTAACTAAACTTGATGCAGTCAATCAGATTCTTGAGTCTATTGGCGAAGACCCAGTCGCATCTTTAAGCTCTGGTCTGCCTGACGCAGAATCAGCCGAACGAATTCTTGACCGAGTGTCCCGCGAGGTACAGGCCAAAGGTTGGCTATGTAACCATGAACGTGATTACACTATGGCTATCACCACCGATGGGACTATTCCCTTATCAGGTGATGTTTTACGAATTGATACAGTAGGTGTAGACAAATCTACCCACGTTACCGTCCGTAAATACCTAAACCAACCACATCTTTATAACATCGTTAAACACACATTCATATTTCCTGCTTCCCTTTCCGTAGACATTGTATGGGAACGAGACATAGCAGATCTAACCCCAGAACTACAACTCTACATAACCGCTAAAGCCTCCAGACGATTCCAAGAATCCGAACTGGGTTCTGTTGCGGCTGACCAGTTTGCTGTTCGTGCAGAGCAAGAAGCCTACGCTTCTCTCATGGATGCCGAAGCAGAAGCTGACGATTCTAACGCCTTAACTGATAGTGCATTTTGCCGCTACGTTGTAGGCCGTAACCACTCACTTTACGGGAGATAATCATGGGTAAACTGGTCGAGCAAACCCTTAGAACCATGTACCAAGGCGTAAGCCGCCAGCCTGATACCGTAAGACTACCGGGTCAGGTTGAAGAAGCAGAGAATGTTTTATTCTCAGTTGTGTCTGGAGGTTTCACTAAAAGGCCGGGAACTCAGTTTGTCACTGATGTACAACTTGACCCAGTAGATGCTACTGACCATGCTTTCCACAGCTATGAGCGCGACACTAACGAGAAGTATCTAATAGTTATAGGCAAGGATACTGATGATAGTGGAGGCGGTGGTCGATGCAACATAGCTATATTTGATCCATCAGGAACAGCTTATAACCTGACCGCGCCTGATACAGCTTTAGGATACCTATCTACAGATAACCCTTCGCAAGACTTATCGTTTGCAACAACGGGTGACGTTACGTTTATTGCTAATAAACTAAAAACTGTATTGATATATGAGGATGGTACGTTTCATCACGACACTATGCCTCACCAGTTAGTAAGAGAAGCAGATGGTACTTTCACATTTAAGATGTATTTGGAGTGGGGTGTGCGTCCCGACACTGGGGCAGTAGGAGCAGCAGCAGAAGCTATTATTCCTTCCCCTGACTTTGTAGGAAAAGGTATATCTGACATCACATTCTTCCGTAACCGTTTAAGTATTGTATCGGATGAAACAGTTTTCTTCTCAGCGTCTGGTGATTATGTAAACTTCTGGCCCAAGACTGAGGGTCAGGTTATTGATAGTGATCCTTTTGGTAGAACAGCCTCTAGTTCACAGGTAAATAAATTACGACATGTGGTTGCATTCAGAAAAGCTTTATTCTGCTCTGCTGAATCAGCACAGTTTGAACTATCTGGAGATCCTGCTGTAACTCCTACAACAACAACTATTGATGTAGCAACACAATACACTTCGGAACCTTTGTGTCGCCCTATTGGATTTAGAGATGAACTTTACTTTGCTTCTCGTAGTGGTAGCAGTGCCGTTTTATTTGAATATTTCTATAGCGATAAATCTGTAGGTCACACTGCTAGTGATGTTTTAATACATGCGTCTGACTACATACCCGCACCGATAACTTGCTTAGTTGGAGACACTGTAACTGGAACTGTTCTTGCGTTAAGTGGCACTGACCGTTCCTCTATATATGTCTATAAAACTTATTGGGATGGTGAAAATAAAGCACAATCAGCTTGGGGTAAGTGGACGTTTGGTACAGGATCTGTACTTCACAATCTAACTGTAACCGATGGTGATGTGTTTATTTTAATATCACGAAACGGAATCCTATCGATTGAGAAAATGTCTCTCAACGCTGCTGAGAAGCCTACCAACTTTAAGTACCCACTTAGGCTTGATGCCTTGCAGTATATTGTAGGGACTTATGATTCAGCATCTAACACAACTACTTATACCAGTGCCTACCCTGTTGATTCGACAACAATGTCTGCGGTTGCCGATAGCGTTGTAGCACCAATAGGAACTCAAGGTTCTGTTATAACTCCCCTATCATCTAGTGGTAATTCTTTTGTTGTAGGTGGTGATAAAAGTGGTACGCCTATATACCTAGGGTTTAATTACAACATGTCCGTAGAGTTGTCTAAGCAATACCTACGAGAGGGTGACAATCAAGCAACAGTTACTACTGGAAGGCTTCAGCTAAAGCGTATGTACTTTGATTACAAAGACACCGCGTTTCTTCAAGTGATAGTAACCCCTGATAAAAGACCCGCTAGAACTTTTACGTTTAACGGTACAAGCCTAGGTAATTTTATCACAGCCACTCCAGAACTTTTAAGTGGTGTATTTGATGCACCTATTAGATCTGATGGAAGTACAGTAAATATTAAAATCACTAATCCTTCATACATGCCTTGTACTATTACGAGCGCACGGTGGGTCGGGTTCTTTAACGAAATGACAAGGCAGGAGTAATTATGTGCGTCACAGCAATTGTCGCCTCTGCGGTAGCAGGGCTTGCAGCGGCATCCCAACAAGCATCAGTGGCTAAATCGTCTACTGAACGCGCTTATGCTGCTGAAGAAAAAAACCTGGACCTAGCTTATCTAGAGAATAATCGACTACAAAAGGAATCACATGAGTTATACGACTCAGCGGTTTCAGACCGTATTCGTGCATCTAATCGTGAACTAGGGTCGCTATCTGTATTAATGGGTGAGCAGGGTGCTTCGGTATCCTCTTATAACGCTTTAATGTTTGACTCTTCTTATAACACAGGCATTGATGTACTTCGTACAAACCAAAGCAGAGATAATCAGATAGCATCTTTACAGGCTAATAAACGAGCAGGTCAGATGGGTTATCTCAATCAAACCACACTAGCTTATAGTCAAGGCGCGGCAGCGGTAGCTGGTGCAAATGCAAACGCTATAGGTTCTATAACAAACGCAGGATCTTCTTACGGCTCATACAAAGCTAACGAGAGAAACTACAAGCTCCAATTACAGGGGCTTGACCGTGATCAATCAGATTATACACAATATTAATAGGGGCCATTATTATGCCAGAATTATCTAACGGCGGTTCTGGTTCACGCACTAGCCGATCTGGACGCAGTAACTCCAAGGTTCAGACTAGCGCGGGGCCAACCACTACCGTACAAATTCAAAACCAAAAACTAGCAACCCAAAACAGCCAATCTATTATGAGTGGTGGTTTAGCCGAAGCTAATGCTATCGGTAAAATGGGACAAGCAATGAGTGGATTCTTTGGCGCTATAGCCAAGGTTGATTCGGATCTTGTACAGGTAGAACGTGCCGAGCAGCTTCGGGTTGCCAGCGAGTCTAAGGCAGAACGCAATCGGGTAAAAGCTGAGATTAGATCAGAGGCTAAGTATCAGCACCGTAAAAAGGTTAACAAGAAGGAGCAAGAGTTATCCCAGTATGCTGCCAAACAGGAACGAATAGCCCAAGCTAAACGAGATACTACTACCAGAAATGTAAATAGGTATCTTGCAGAAGCAGAGGCAGAAGCTAAACAAGAGGCTCACAATTTACAGGTTGTAGAAAATATAGGTGTTGTTAACACACAAGTTAACTCTCTATTTCAAGCTTTCGATGAAAATGTTATTCGAGACTTTAATGTAGAAACTAATGAAATAGGTTTTGCTCAAACTGCAACAGACTTCTTTGAGGTTAACTTTGTCCCTACGGGTAATGACATATTAGATCAGAAGATCAAAAATGACTTTGACCAAAAGGTAGTTCCTTTGATCTCAAAGTTCAGTGAAGAACGTGAAACTGCACATAGAACTAATCTAATGAATGGTCTTTCTACTGAAGTCGCTACTAGAGATATGCCGATGTACGGGCATAACTTTGCAGATGACATTGCTAGAGTAGTAGGCATATCACCTTCATTGACATTTACGGAAGCTTCTTCAAAGATATTACAAATGTATGTTAACTCGGCTAAATTAAACGGTAAGTTTAAACCACTAGCCCGTTTTCTATCTGACGAGCAGGTTATTCCGAAGGATGATGGTTTTGTATCTTTCTCTGCAGAATTTCCTGAGATGTCTGCAAACCTTTTTGATGCTGGATATAAAGAACATCAAGCAACATCTGGTCTAGAAGCTGATCAAAATGTTACCTCTCTTATAAATGAGATTAACTCATTGACTCCTAATGCTGACAGTAAGGCAGAAGTCGCAGCCCTACAGTTTGAACTTATACAGCATAGTGATCGTTATGGTGACGAGGTAGGAACTAACAAGATGATTTCAGCCCTTAGTACAAAGGTTGAAAAAATCGCAGAAGCGAATGCTTTATCTGAACAATGGACTGCAGCAACAATGGGGTCAGACTCTTCTCTACCCTTGGCTGAATTCAAAAGTAATCAGCAAGCTTACATTACTAATAACCCTGCTTCTAACTATACGGATACGACTGCGAGTGAAGAAGACTATGCAGCTATGTCTACTAACGCAGTGGGCATGATTCTTAATCATAAGGATTCAACGGGTATCGTATCAGACAAGGTAAAGTATTCCTTATCTAGTATGTTAACTTCAGTAAACGATCCTGTATCAAGGACGCGTGGCTACCTAATGCTCCAGAAGTTGGATGCTGTGGATAGTGCTATATCTGCTGATATTCTTAAAGGTAACGATAAGGCTGCTGCTTTCTATAGTGCCGTTAAGGAAGGCTACATAGACCTATCTGTTATCAGTGAAGACTTTGATCTAGTGGCGCAACTTCAAGATGTGAAGCTTATTAAAGATACTGAGGCTGCTACGTTTCTTGAACTTGGTGTTGAAACTAGGGGAGAAATGTTCGCAACTATAATGGACAACAGTTCATTCATAGGTGTTCAGTATGATGATAATGATCATATGGAAACTATTGCCGAAGCACTAGGTCTAGACGAGGATGATATTTTCTTTAGTCCAAACGGCGCTGTTGCTAAAGAGTTCCTAGCCCTTCATACATCTATGACTATAACCGACAGAAATAGCGGTGGTAGTTTAGATGCTCAAGGAATAGCTGCCCAAGTTTGGAACCAGATGATTCCTAATCTTAGTTCTAATCTTGTCAATGAGGGCCGCAGTAAGGTGGTCTTTAGGCAAGATGCTAAACCTCTTCCCCCTCTTCTATCTGTTATTGACGGTAACGTTTCTATTCAGATGCAAGAAGGAAACAATCAACCTAATCCTCTTGATAGTACTAAACCTATTAATGCCACAGACAACATGAACACCGCTGTACAAGCGTGGAGTGCTAAAGGTCTGGTAGAAGGTAATTTAGGGTTTGTTGCTATGGGTGATGGTTCGGGTCAGTTCGCTCTAACAACCGATAGTGGTGTTGGCAGGGAGAAGTTGTTCCTAGGTACAGGGGTGGCTTTTGATTTAGGAACTATTGTGAAAACAGGCGGTGCGCCAGCTAGTTTAGGTCAAGGCTTAGCCAGTGCCATAGCTGACAGTAACGCTCCCAAAGCTAAGGAATCTATTGTAACTTTTACAGGCGATAAGGCTACTGATGAAGCGGCTTTAGCGGAAGTTGCAATGGTTGAAGGAAGTCAGTTTGTTGCTGTATACCCTGCAAATACGTCACAAGCTGCAATAGCAGATGGTTCGGCAGAAGCTATGGGATACAACATAGCTGTATTTCCTCACATGGCTAAAACCAATAGACCTTCTACTTACTACACTGATGCTCAGTTAAAGACTATGAGCAAAGGTAATAATAAGAATGATATGACTATTCGTAGCTATCATGGGCCAGCCTTCGATAAGACTAAGCGTAATGGTGATCATCCTTTGCAAGAGGATTTAAACCAACAGCTTAGACATTCTAAATCTCAGAGTGCTATAGACCAAAGCGCGTTACTCCAAGAAGGCGTAATGAACGAACTTCAGTTAGCTGGAAAAGTTAGCGATACGGTTGGTTTAACTGTTCCATTAAAAGCTGGTTTTGTTCCTGACATAACGGCTTCTGGAATTTTTAATGCTGCGGAAAACGCATCCTGGTTTATACAGGATGCTTACATAAGGGTAAAAGAACATATGGGAACTGAATCAGATCCAGAGTACACATCACAACGGTTTGAAATGATTGCAGAGCGTGAAGCTTGGCGGTCAGGTGCTTACTGGGATGGTGTTAAGAGCGCACCTAATGGTAAGGGTTACCGAACTGTAGGCTATGGTTACAACATGGATTCTGTGGGTCACAAGGATCTATTCATTAAGACACTGCAGGTCAACGAAAATTACTTCGATGATGTTCATTCTGGAAAGGTTGAGATTACTGAGGCCCAAGGCCGTAAGTTATTTGATGCTGCTGTAGATGAAGCCGAGTCTGTTATTGATAACCGCTTAAAGGGTGTAGACCTTAACCATCAACAAAGATTAGCCCTAGTGTCTATGGCGTATAACTCGCCAAAGCTAATCGGTCAAAACTTAGTAGGTCATTTGAAAGGTGGTCGTATGGAAGAGGCTGTGGAGGAAATACTCTACAAGTCTAACGGATCACGAATGCTTGGCCTTTACAACCGCCGATACGAAGAAGCCCTAACATTTGTTGGAGCCAATCGCATTCACGGTATTCCATCCTATCTAGCCTACATGGCTAACGTGTTACCAGAAAAGTATGCGGCTCAATACGCGGCCTCAGTGGCTGCGGGTAATGAGGATAAAGTTTAATATAGGTGATATTTATGGACTTGATACGTTCATCAACAACGGCAGCGGAAAATGCGTTTACGCGTGTTCAAGCTGTCGATAGTGAAGTAACCACGTTTACTCCCCGAACCAATGTACGTTCTGTAGATGACGAGGAAAGTCCGGGAACTCTTGAAACAGCTTTATCCTTTTATCAACAAGAAACCTTAATAGGTTCCACGTTTGCGTATTCTGGTGAACTTGTTCATGGGGCGCCTGATCCTATGTTTAATGTTTACCGTCACTATACGGAAAACAAAGAAGGTCTGGAGGATATGGACACTTTTGTCAGGCAAGGTCTGTTTGACAACGTGGACAACCTTGAACACTTTAATCAAAGAACTAAGAGGTTTCGTAAAGAGCAAACGAACCGTGACAACATGATGAACGGTGATGGTACTGGAATCATGTTGGGCATGGGCATGTCCTTTTTTGATGTACTTACTTTAGTTCCTGTATTGGGACAAGCTAAGAAAGGAAAAACCTTGGCTAGTGCTGCTAACTACGCGCTCAAGACGGGTGCGTTGGTAGCTGGTCAGGAAATCGCTCTGCACCAACAGCAAGACTTCAGAACAATGGACGAGTCTTTGATAAACGTATTAGCCAGCGCCGCTCTTATGAGTGCTGTTGGTGGTTACAAAGGCATGAAGTCTAACGTACCTACGTTTAAGAACGCTCCAGAAGCTACGCCTACAAATTCTGCTCCAGTTTTTCAAGCGGCTGATCCAAACTTTGTTGGGCCTTTACCTTTGAAGTCTAATGATCCAGAGTTTATTGGCGGTGGGGGTGATGACTTCGTTGGCCCTATGAATGACTCTGCTGGTGCAATGAGAGTTGCAGACACTACCACTTCAGTAATGGATGGTAATAGAGGTGTTGTTGCTAATGCCCTTAATAAAGCAGTGGGATGGATTGATAGGACTACACCTATAGGTCGCTCATTTAACTGGACACTTGCAGAGGCCCGTAGTGTTACCCAAAAGCTTATGGACACTGGTGGTCGAGTAAGCAAGGGAGCGGCTGAAGGTAAGGCTGAGATAAGTGCTGAGTCAGTTAAGAATGCTTTAAAGACTGAGTATGACACTCTTGTTCTACAGTCTGAAAACATTGTTACTAACCTTAACATGGCAATGACGGGTAAAGGCCGTATAGCACAACAACTGTCCTCTGACATGACCCGTCCAATTAACTGGGCGCAGAGCGTAACTGGACAGGCTGAAACCTTTAACATGGGACTTCTAAAGCCTAGTGAGTTTAATGAGATAGTTGTAAAGAATCTTCATGGTTATACCAGTGCTGACGATCTAGCTAAGATTGAAACTCGTTGGGGGCCTGATAATGCAAAGCTTATTAAAAGTGCTGCTGACGATATGACTAAAAAGATTAACGATGCCAACCGTCACCTAGAAGACATGATGGTAGAAAATGGTTTGATCACCGATAAGATGCGTATGGGTGATGACTATAAGATGGCTCAGTTATGGAATAGTAAGAACATAAAAGAGGACGCGTTTAAAGCTAAAGACTTCTTTATTAAGATCTTCCAAGATTCCCCTACGGAAGAGTTTATAGAGGACTACGGTATTAGCCTAGATGACTTCGCTAAGTTTGGTCTGGAAGATGTTCAGATTAAAGGCGATTTCGGTGGGGTCGTAGATCGAGTAATTACTAAAGCAGAAGGTCAAAACTATAAGGGCGAGATCCTTAGAGATTGGGCAGGTAATAACTACGAGGTTAAACTAGCAGAGATAGACGAAGCTGCTAGGGTTGCCCATATGGAAGAACTAGTCGCCCGTAAAGATATGGTTGCAGCGGCCTCTATTATTAGGCAAGGCACTACTAGGATTAAAAACCTAAGTATTAAAGTTGCTAAAGATCTAGTTAGAACAACCTATGAACGTATAGAACTAGACAAGGCTACTCGCGTCCGTGCTAAAGAGGAACTCGTTGCTTCACAGGCTGAACTAAGGGCCAAACTTGAGAAGGAGTATGCTCAGCAAGTTGCCTTTGTAGATAAGGGAACCATTAAAACTCAACAAGCTATTAATGCTGCTGCGGCTACTGTTCGTAAGTTAGACAAAGCCGCTAAGAAAGGCCCGTTAGAAGGTGATCCTAAAGCTTACAAGGTGGCACAAGAAGCTGTTGTAAAAGCTGAGATAGACCATGCTTTAGCTATTGATGATATGTGGCGTAACATAACTGTGGACAAGCAAGTGATTGGTAAGTACCTACAGATTGCTAACAAAGCTAGGGCCACAATTAAACAAGCCGCTATAAAGATAGAAAAGAAGCAAGCCAAGGTCACAGATTTAGAAGTCGCTGTGTCTGCAACTCAGGCCGCTATAAAGTCTGCAAGGGGTCTTAATAAAGATGCCCGTGCTGCTTATAAGGATATGAAGAGTGATTGGCGTAGGGCAGCTAAATGGAAGCAAAAGGCTACTCGTATTCAGCGTAAGTCTGGTTCTATTAAGAACATGAGCGAAACTGTAGATGACCTAGTAAGTAACTTACAGCAAAGCAACAAGTCTCCACAAGGTGTTCTCACTGAAGCTATGTTTCAAGGTGGTCGTAGTAAAACACGAAGTATTCGTATGACCCCCGAACAAACTAAAGAAGCACATGAGTTAGGTATATTAAAGAATGACCTACATCAAGTGCTAGATAAGCAGTGGGAAGAAGTGTCTGCTCGACTATCTATTAAGAAGGTGTTTGGTAAAGATGCTTCATTAGATCTTAGTGACCAGAAGAAGATTATCGAGGATAAGTATGACCGCGATATAGAGGCTCTTAGAAGTAAGAACAAAAAGCACTCACACCTAGCTACTGAAAAGGAGCAGGTACTAAAAGACATTGATGGTTTACTTGATCGACTTTATGGTCGTGCAGGAATGCCTGATGATACTGATGCTGCTATGTTCTGGATAACAGGTAAGGCCCGTGAGTATAACTTCACGCGGTTTGGCCCTGAGTTTATTGTCACATCCTTTACTGACGCCGCTAACATGGTGTTGACTAATGGCTTTGGTGTCTATGCTGGTAAGTACTTTAGGGCTTCTTCTAACATCTTAAAGAACTCTCCTGATGATGTAATCCACAAGATAGCTGTTGCTTCTGAAAGATTGCTGCATCAAGCGCGTCACCTAAAGCTAACTGGTACGGATAACTTTAACCAAGGTATCGGTATTGGCGCTACAGGTTCTGCAAAGCAAGTTGTTACGGCTAACATAGATCGTTTGACTGCTGGTCTAAACGAAAAGGTTAACGTCATGTCTGGACTAGCTGCTTGGAACATGAAGCAGAAAGCTATGACGATGATCTTTCAACAGGACAAGCTAGTTGATCTAGTTACTAACCCCCGTCTGCTAGATGACCTCACTAGAGCTAAGCTGGCTACGATAGGTATAGGCCCTGATCAATTAGCCCAGTTCAAGAAGATGTCTAAAGAGTTTGGAATATCTGATGATCGTGGAGTCAAAAGCTTTAACGCAGAGAAATGGCAGACCCGTAACGAAGTAGAGTATGTTGCCGCTCGTAAGGAATACGACCAAGGCAAACGTCTACTTAGTGAAGGCGAGATCAAGGACGAGGACTTAGATATTCTTCGTAAGGCCATGCAAGATGAATACGCATTGTATTCGGAAGGCCGTGAAGCTTATACATCTTTTGTCGGATCAATGAGACAGGCTGCTGACCGTGGAATTATGACTCCTGGAATTGGTGATACACCTCTACTAATGGACGGGCCTGTGGCTAAGATGTTGATGCAGTTCCAAACCTATGGCTTCGTTATCATGAACAAGATGATTGCCCCTGCGACTCAGAGAATGCACCACTATAAGGATGCAGATGCTGTGGCTTCTATGGCAATGGCCTTGGCTTTAGGCGGTCTTGTAGTAATCACTAAAGATATGATTCGCCACGGTGAGGTCAAAGAACGTACTAACGGTCAGTGGGTTCGGGATGTTCTTGATCGGTCAGGCGCACTAGCTTGGTTGTCTCCTTATGCTTCTGGTATCGAAAAGGCCACGGGTCTTGGTGCTGGTGGTTCTAGGTTCCAAGCTACCAACGCTGTGGGCGCTCTATTTGGCCCAGCCTTTGGATTAGCAACTGACTTAGGTACAGGCATAAACGCGCTGTCTGATCCTGACAGGACTGACGGTGCTGAAAAGCTTCGTAGACTTGCCCCTTATCAGGTTCTCTTCAAGATAGCCGATCTAACCTCAGACGATTAAAACCTTTAAGCCCCTCAATAGAGGGGTTTCTTTTATAACTTAATAGGAGTCCCTATGGCTTACTCTTATGTGTCATATATAGCCAATACAGGTCAGACACAATTCACAATACCCTTTTCTTATCTGGACAAGGCTCACGTTAAGGTTAAGGTTAACGGAGTATTTGATACAACATTTAGTTGGTATTCCGACACTCAGATTCAATTATTAACTACATCAAACTTAGACTTGGTGTATATATTCAGAGAGTCTTCTCCCGATATTCGGTTGGTAGACTTTGTTATTCCCGGTCAGCTTACCGAGGAAGATTTAGATACAGCCTTTGATCAAGTACACAACCTAGCGCAAGAAGCGATTGACCAATCTAAATTGGGAATCTTTGAAGATGTAGCGGCAGGTAAATTCACAGCTAACAATAAGTTAATATCAGACGTAGCTTATCCCGTATCAGATGGGGATGTCGTAACTAAAGCATATGCTGATTCGTTATTTCCTAACCAAGCTGCGGTAACAGCAGACATAACATCTAAACATACAGACGTTGTTATTAAACATACAGACGTTGTTAATATTCGTGACGATCTTTATTCCCTTACAACCACCATGACTTCTCTGCCATACGGTGCAGAAGGTTCTGTCTCATACAACGCTGGTACAGGTCTACTTACTTTCTCTTTATCTGAAGGCCCTCAAGGCCCTATCGGAGCAACTGGCCCTGCTGGTGCTTCAGGATCTCAAGGCCCTGTAGGTGTTCAAGGTGTCATAGGCCCCGAAGGCCCAATAGGCCCTCAAGGTGTGATAGGCAATACAGGCCCTGTGGGTGATCAAGGTGTCACTGGAATACAAGGTACTACAGGCCCAATAGGCCCAATAGGACTGCAGGGTATCCAAGGGGTAACTGGTAACACAGGATCAATTGGTGCTACTGGAGATACAGGATCGCAAGGTGCTACAGGTGATGATGGCCCGTTAGGCCCTACTGGCCCTCAAGGAACTAAAGGAACTACAGGTGACACAGGTTCTCAAGGCCCTGTAGGCGACACTGGATCATTAGGCCCTACGGGTTCTCAAGGCCCACTAGGATCGACAGGCCCTACTGGCCCGATAGGCCCACAAGGTATTCAAGGCGACTTAGGTAACCAAGGCCCTGACGGTGATCAAGGTTCTTTAGGCCCTACAGGTTCTGCTGGCCCAATAGGTGCTATGGGGCCGACTGCACTAGGTCTAGCCTTCGGTACTTTCTCAATGAACCCCACAACAGGAATGCTATCCATCGAATACTACGGTGATGCGGCAGACCAAGACTTCTCAATCAATTCAAACGGTGAACTAGAGGTAACAATCTAATGCCAACTTTAAATATAGGTAAGGTACGCATTGCATTTAAAGGCCAATGGTCTGCTGCAACTGCTTATGAAACCTTCGATGCTGTTGAATATCAAGGTGCGACATATGTCGCCCTTCAAGACTCAGCCGCTGGTACTGTACCTTCTGCTCAAGCTGCTGTTTGGCAACTTATGGCTGAGAAGGGTGCAGATGGTATAACAGGCCCAATCGGTAACACAGGCCCACAAGGAACAACGGGTGCTACAGGGGCGGCTGGCCCTCAAGGATCTCAAGGCGACACTGGCCCTCAAGGCCCGTTAGGAAACACTGGGCCAACAGGCCCTACTGGCCCAACAGGTTCAGTTGGTGATACTGGTGATACTGGCCCACAAGGCCCCATTGGTAACACAGGCCCCACTGGAGGAACTGGATCAACAGGCGCACAAGGCGTACAGGGTGATACAGGCTCACAAGGCCCACAAGGTACGGCTGGTGGAGATGGAGATGATGGAGTCCAAGGAGCCACTGGCCCTACTGGCCCACAAGGCGATACTGGTACTACTGGATCACAGGGAGTTCAAGGATCACAAGGCCCCACTGGCCCACAGGGTGATACAGGCCCCGCTGGCCCCACGGGCGCACAGGGTGGAACTGGCGCACAAGGCCCTGTAGGTAATACAGGAAACACAGGATCTACAGGCCCTACAGGTTCTGCTGGTGGTACAGGAGCTACAGGCCCACAAGGTTCTACAGGATCTACTGGATCTACTGGCAGCACAGGATCACAAGGCCCCGTAGGTGCTACGTTCTCAATGTCGGGAACTACCCTAAACATCAACACATAAGGAGGTTATAGATGAGTCAATCAATTAACCTTGGGAATGTTAATGCAACAAACTTTAATGGTTCAAATGTTGAGCGAATAAATCTTAATGGTTCTCAAATCTGGCTAAAGGATTTGGGTTCACAACACTACACTACGAACAGATCGCAATCGTTGCGAAATGATAAGCTATCTCCTGACTATGATGTGTACGGATTCTTTGCAGCAGACCCTGGAGTTTCCATAATAGACCACAATGCAGCGAGGGGAGCTATAAACCCCGGATACTATAAAGGTGTTCGGATGATGGCCTGTTACACCACTCCTTCACTCGGTAATGCCTGTACTACAGGTGGTGTAACTATTATGTTTTATGGCACTACACATGTTCCATTTACTACGGTCACAATCGAAGGTCAGGTGTTTACTAGGGCATCTGCGGGTTATTATCATCGTTGGGGGCCGTCAAATCAAACGCCCCACACACACCAGCCTTATGCAGGAAATATTAATTCAATATCCTATCATTGGCATGGACAAGGAAGAAATCTATTCCGTGGTTCATCTTCATCGGTGGTGTTCTTATGAGTTATACACAATTAATTAAAGAACTTTCAAGCGATGATTTCGATACTGTATACGAAACAAGTAAACGCTACCTTTTAGCAGGAAACATTGGCTATGGAGTATTGATGGTTAATGAACTAGGAGTATCTACAGGAGATAGACTTACAGGCTTAAATATTAAAGACGCTATTAAAGAAAGGTTTTACGAGCTTCTTCAAAAAGAAACGACATTTGAAACTAGGGAGTCAGGAACAGACACTTTACTAGGCGTACAAACAGGTATCTTAGATGATGATGGTATCCTCCATCTTGAACTTAGTTTCTTTGGGCCAGACTCACAAGGGAGAATGAACTGGATATACGACCCAGAATTGTGGCGTGAAACCGAAGAATCTTTGCATCAACTTGGTATTCAAAAAGTATACTCATATCCTGCTGGTAGAAACATGGAACGGTTTGTTAAATCTATGGGCTGTGTATTTGTAAAGCACTTAGATAACGGAAATAACGTATACCAAACCCCAATGAGTGTAGATTAATAGTGTGGTCTAGTCCTGTTGGACTGCCCCTAGTTCATCAAAGCACTTCCTTGCTGCCAGAAGGGAAGGCTTTACTTGTCGAACCTGTGGTGGCAGAGAAGCCCATCGAATATCTAGTAGTACAACCCTCAACCAAACCTTACGAAACCCTAGAATATAGCAGGAGGTTATGGCTATGTTAACGGAAATCGCCCTTGCCAATAGTCTGTATAAGGTAGTCTCGACTGCATTCAAAAATGGCAAATCCATCTACGATATGGGGAGCCAACTTACGGACTATTTCTCAGCGACACATGAAGTTCAGAAAAAAGCTGGCGACAGTTCCAGTAAAGGCACAGCCTTAGAATGTTGGCAATTTCAAGAGCAGCAAAGAATCCAAAGGGCTAATCTTGAGTGGCATATGAAGAAGAGTCGCCTTAATGGTTGGACAGATTTTGTTCGATTTGAAGCAGAATGGCACAGACAACGCAGAGAAGAAGAAGCGGCTTTAATTAAGAAGAAAGCTAGACAAGCAGCCAAGTTACAGAAAGACATATCTCTTGGGATCAATGTGGGAATCTGCATGATTCTAGCACTGGGTCTTCTATTCGGAATCGCTGTATACATTAAAGGGTAACATCATGTCTAACATGTCGGACTATGACGCTGGACGCTTCGTTACTCTAGTAGAGAACCTAGGCGCACAAGTCGAGTCGCTAAATAATACAACCGTCATCTTATCCCAACGGGTTAATGACCTAGAGAAACAACTAGTAAAAGGCAAGGGATTCCTTGCTGGTGCTATGTTGCTATCTATCGGTCTAGGTGGTGTCGGTTCGTCAGTCCTATCCAAATGGTTAGGCACTTAAACAAGGAAACATTATGTCTATCAACCCCCTAGCGGGGATTGCTGGTAGTGTGATGGATGGTCTTGATGATCTGTTTACGTCAGACGAAGAGAGGGCCAATGCTCGACTCAAGCTGACGGAAGCACTTCAGAAACCCCACAACTTACAAGCAATGGCGAATATAGAATCTGCCAAACATGCTTCTGTGTGGGTGGCTGGCTGGCGTCCAGCTATCGGTTGGATATGTGCAATTGGTCTAGGTTACCAGTTCCTTATCTTACCTTTTGCTGGCCTCATCAACGCCTACTTCGCACTACCCGCAGAACTTCCTGCTATCGCATCCGCTGAACTAACAACACTCGTAATGAGTTTACTGGGCCTTGGTGGCCTACGGTCATTCGAGAAAGCTAAAGGACTTACGAAATGAAGAAGAAGACCAGTGCAGATCTTAAAGGTCTGCTAATTATATCCCTGTGTGACAGGGTGGCTAACGGTGAGGTAGACCCTAGGTCTGGTGAACGTGTCGATGCCCCCGCCAGCACACTTAACGCAGCCGTTAACTTCCTCAAGCAATTCCCACCAGAGGAAATGGTAGTTCAGACAGACAACAACCTGTCCGATACCTTGAAGAAGTACACCAACGTAATGCCTATCAAGGCGTCAAACTAAAAGATGGGGCCTTGCGCCCCGTCATTAAGGTAAGCATATGCTCCAACCCCTTATGATTGATGGAAGGCCCCACTGGGAGGCCAGCTTCCCCGAAGAACTGTGGCCCTCGTTTGAGGAATTCCGTAACTTCCTTGCCATTGTGTGGCATCACCTCGGACTACCTGCCCCTACAGAGGCCCAGTATGAGATAGCCCACCGACTACAGTATGGTTATGACACAGCAGAGGCAGTAGAGTTAGATAAACATAAGCTTGTCTCCCTGTTTGAGAACCCCCGTGAGGATATTGTCCGATGTTTCCGTGGTGCTGGTAAGTCGTACATAACGTCAGCCTTCGCTATATGGCGTCTAAAGCGTAACCCCCGTGACGAGAAGATACTCGTTGTGTCAGCGGCTGGTTCAAAGGCAAAGGAATTCGTATCACAGACTAAAGGCATTATTGCGTCTATGCCTATACTTCAATGGCTTATAGAGGGCGCTCGTGAGAAAGGCGCCGCTCGTAGAGATCAGGCTGACCAGTTTGATGTCTCCAGTAGTTCTCTATCACAAAGCTATTCTGTGGCTGCTAGGGGTATAACCTCACAGATCACGGGAAGTCGTGCGACTTTATTGATCGCAGACGACATAGAGGTAGAGAAGAACTCCCTCACAGAGGAAGCCCGACAAAGAATAGTCAGGGTCGTACAGTCTGACTTCGTGCCTATTACCAAGACAGAGCATGGTAAGGGTGACATTATCTTACTCGGTACACCGCAGACGGAAGAATCTATCTACAACGTACTCGTTAAGTCCATGCAGTTTAGGACATTCACTATACCCGTACGTTATCCCGTACAGGACAAGCTGAAGAACTACATACTACGAGATGAAGAGACCGGGGAAGACGTAAACATACTGGCCCCCTATCTAAGGCGTAAGAATGACGAAGGTCTACTAGAGTATGGCGGTGTGACAGACACACGGTTCGGTCATGACGAGATGGTTAAGATCGAATCTAAAGGCAGGGCTACCTATGCCCTACAGTACATGCTTGATACTAGTCTGTCAGATGCTGAGCGTTACCCACTGAGACAGTTCGACTTAGTTGTGTTCTCTACCAACCCCGTTAAGGCTCCGTTACAGGTGCAGTGGGGAAGAGACAGTGACAAGAAGAACCAGATCCGTGACATCAGTAACCTAGGGTTCTCTGGTGACCACTTCCTTCGTCCTCTGTTCACTGATACTGAGTGGGAACCTTATGACGGTACGGTGCTATTCGTTGACCCCGCTGGTCGTGGTAAGGATGAAACAGCATGGGCTATCGTAGCGACTCTTAACGGCATCATGTATGTCCTCCATGTAGGTGGATATAAGGGTGACCCCGCAGAGGCCATGCAGCAGATAGCGATAGATGCTAAACGCTTCTCTGTTAACGTAGTAGAGGTAGAACCTAACTATGGACAGGGACTGTGGGTTACATCATTCGGCCCTATCCTGCAAAAGGTATGGCCCGGTGGTTGTACAGTACAGGAATCTGAGTGGGCTAAAGGTCACAAGGAAGGTCGTATCATCGATACCCTTGAGCCTGTCATGACGCAGCATCGTCTAGTTATGGATGAGTCGTTAATCAGGTCTGACGTTAAGAACCATGACCATGTTTACAGTCTGATGTATCAGCTAACTCACATCACCCGTGACCGTGGATGCTTAAAGCATGACGATAGGGTAGATGCTTTAGCAGGAGCCGTAGCCTACTGGCAGAAGACGATGGGTCAGTCTATCGATGAAGCTAGGCAGGGCGTATTGGATTCCCGTTGGGAGCAGGAGATAGAGGACTTTATGGGTATGGCACAAGGCGGCTTTAAGGGCAGGGAACTAGGCGGCAATGTAGTGTCCATCAGAGGACGCAGGAGAGCCGATGGGACTCGTTCAGAAGTTACCCAACGCAACACATAGGGTATAGGTGGCGGGGCGTCAACGAGGCGTGACGAGGGGAGGGCGCTTTCAAAAATTCGGGAAGATTCATAAGGGCATATACCCCCCCGCGCGCGAGGCAGCCACCCCCCGCCGCCCCTGCTCCAGGCTCAGACGATGCCGATCCGAAAACGCTCAGATCTGGGCGAAAACCGAGCGACTTTTAAAGTCTAGGCAAATCGATAACA
>Ga0209302_10000276_pt1 | contig 31163 bp, 36 predicted proteins | sample ArcOceMetagenome_2_FD_187445 | JGI IMG/M metagenome (GOLD analysis project Ga0209302, IMG submission 187445) | Marine eukaryotic phytoplankton communities from Arctic Ocean - Arctic Ocean ARC135M Metagenome (SPAdes) (version 2) | ecosystem: Environmental > Aquatic > Marine > Oceanic | place... | reverse complement strand
TACACACCGCCCGTCACTTGCAAAGAATCAGTTTCGCTTGAAGATTTTAATAAAATCCATTGAGAGATTGATAATTTGGATGAAGTCGTAACAAGGTAGCTGTACGGGAACGTGTAGCTGGAATATAGTAAAAATTTATTGGTTTTATCTCAAATGAGATTGAAAGGTTCGACTCCTTTTTTTACTAATTGATTTTGGTAACCTATCAAAACCTGAAAAAAGTTTTCAAGAGTTTAGACTAAAGTCTTTTAAAAATACTAAGATAGTTTGGGAATCATCTAAAAGTTTATTAGTCGTTCGTTAGAGAAGTGCATTGGTTAGCATATTAGGTTCATGCCCTAAAGTTTGTAGGTTCAAATCCTGCCTCTGACATGAAATGATTTATTTAACATATATTATGTGTGCGCTATTGCTTGGCTGCGCTTCAATGGTTATCATTACTCGAAATCCTTTATATTCAGTTTTATTTTTAGTAGGAAGTTTTTTATCAGCTTCAATGCTACTTTTTCTGTTTGAAAATGAATTTCTTGCACTTTTTTTTTTAGTTATTTATTTAGGCGCAATTGCTATCTTATTCTTATTCGTTGTTATGATGTTAGACATCAAATACCGAGAATTACAGATGAGTAAATTTTATTTCCCTATAGGTATTCTAATTGGTATCACAATGTCAATAGAAATTTATGGTGCATTTTCAAAGGTGTTTTCAAAAAACACAAACTTCAGTTTCCAAGATCACAATTCTTACCTTAATTGGTACGAAAATTTAGATTCATTGCCTGACGTATATGTTTTTGGTCAAGTTTTTTATACACAATATGTTTTACAAATTTTAATAGCTGGTTTGATATTGTATTTAGCAGCAATTGCTGTTGCATTTCTAACTGTTAAAACTGCATTTAATCGTGTAAATGTAAGAGAGCAATCAATTTCAAAACAACTGTCAAGAAGGAATGTTCTATAAAATATTGTTTTAGGTTTGGTGGAATAGTTCAGTTGGTTAGAACGTTGGAATCATAATCCAAATGTCAGGGGTTCAAGTCCCTTTTCCGTCAGAAGCGATTAACTCAATCGGTAGAGTGTCTCGCTTACAACGAGGAAGTTAGTGGTTCGAGCCCGCTATCGCTTAAATAAATATTTAGAAATGGGAGCATTAACACTTAAATCATTTTCAGACGAGCTTAGAGAATGGGAATTTATAGAAGGTGAAGGAATTGACCCTACAGATAGTTTTGGGGTGAATTTACGTTTATCTATCAGAGAAAATCAAATTTTTTTGGCAGAACCCAATGATGTAAATATTCCTTGGTTAACAGATAAAGGAAGACTTTTTTTTGATGGAATGTTTGAAAAAACTTCATCAAAGCCAACTGATTGGGAGAATTTTTTTAAAGAAATTTCAGAATTGATATATTTTGTGGATCATTTGAATTTTCAAAAGCAAAATGCGTTATCGTTGATTTTAGCGTTTGAAAATATAAGTTTAGAAACTTTGAATATGTTGTATCTTTTAAAACAAAATTGCTCTTTAATTGAGCTTAGAAAAGTTGAAAATTATAAAATTTCAAATGATTTAGAGTCTCAATATCAATTAACTCCTTTAACTCAAAACCCTAAGCTTCAAATGTCTACGCTAGGTATTCTTTTGAATACTAATCCTAGATACGAAGGTTATGTTTTAAATTTAAGTTTGAGACAACGGTTCTTAAAGGGAGATTTCAAATTGTTTAATATTGGTTCTATATTAGACCTAACATTTCCAACTTATAATTTAGGTTCAAATTTCCAAACATTAAAGTCTTTAGCTGAAGGGACTAATTTAGTTTGCCAAGACGTAAAAAATGCAGAATTTCCAATAATCATTACCAATACTGAGTTTTTTAAACGAAGTGATTCGAAAATATTTGACGAAGTTTTCAAATATGTTCACGTATTAGATACAGCTTGGAGCGGTTCAAACGTATTAAATCACAATATAAGTAATGTTGGGATTCAATCTTTAAATAAATTTTTACCTCTTTCTTCAGAAGACCTAGGTAATTTTTTTGGTTTATACTACATCAATGTTTCTTTAAGTTCTACTGCTAATATGAAAAAATTGACAGAATTACATTTGTTAAATGTTTTTTCGGATTCTTCGTTTAAAAATAAGATTTTCGTAGATCAGAATGTTAAACTTTCAAACAAAGTTTCTTATGAAAAATTAAAAGGTAATATGTTTAAAGATTATTACCATTTACCTAGTAATTTATTTTTAGAAGATAATGAAACTTACATAAATACTGAAGGGTTAATCAAAAGAACTACAAAATTATTACACTTTAAAAAGGAAGCAAAAACTAACTGGCAAATTATAAGAAGATTGTACGGTATTAGTAACTCTTTAATGTTTTTTAACAATAAAAAAGACAATCAGCTTATAAATTTTGATTCAGTGAATTCGTTCAATTTTAAGAATTATATTAATTTTCAATTTAACGCTGCACAAACTTTAACAAGTTTAAGTTTTTACTTGAATAAACAAAATTCACCAATTCTTAAACCAACAATTTTATCGATCAAATCACCGAAAATTAAAGTGATTGATACAAAATTAAAAAATTGGTTAGATGATTTCTTCAATAGTAATGGTAAAGATTCGTTTAGTTACAACTCTACAGTTTTAATTAACTGCTCTAAAATTGTGCGATCTAGTACCACTAATTTTTTTTAGTCTACTATTGTAAAATACTTATGGATATTAATTTTTTTATTAAAAGCTTTATAAATTCTAATAGTTATTTAGAACAATTTGATGTGTTAAAAAGTTCGGCAGTAAAGGAAGAATATTTAAGCATTTTTATATACTTGTGTTTTGCCACTTTTCTAGGTTTATTGATTATTTCATTATCTTATTTTTTAGTTACTCAGAGTCCAGAAACCGAAAAGTTATCAACATACGAATGTGGGTTTGATCCTTATGGAGATACTCGGGAGCAGTTTAATATTCGGTTCTATATAATTGCAATATTATTTGTTTTATTCGATATCGAAATTATTTTTTTATTACCTTGGTGTTTATCACTTTCACAAATAGATTTACTTGGATTTTGGTCTATGGTAGAATTTTTAGCCGAGTTAGGAATTGGTTTCATTTACGTTTGGTGCGTAGGTGCTATTGAGTGGAGTTAATAAAAAAGAGTTTTTCATATTGGGCTGGTTCTGAAATTTACCAGATTTTAAAATAATTTTGCAGCACATCCTATTTATTGATATGAGTGATATAAAAACTAGATTTGATTTTAAATATTTAAATACAGCTCATCAGTTTCACTTAGTAGATCCTAGCCCTTGGCCTCTTGTAGCATCAATTGGTGGTTTATGTTTGACAAGTGGTTTAGTTTTATATATGCAAAAAATGGTAGGGGGTTTTAGCCTTCTTTTAAACGGTTTTTGCCTTGTACTTTTAGTTATGTATACTTGGTGGCGAGATATTGTTAGAGAAGCTACTTACGAAGAACATCATACTGTTTCTGTGCAAAGAGGTTTAAGATTAGGTATGATTCTTTTCATTGTTTCAGAAATTATGTTTTTTTTTGCTTTTTTTTGGGGTTTCTTCCATTCAAGCTTATCACCAGTATTTAATATTGGTGGTGTGTGGCCACCTAAAGCAATTACCGTTATCGATACTTATACAGTTCCGTTAACAAATACATTTATTTTGTTAAGTTCTGGAGCTACAGTAACATGGGCTCATCATGCGATCATTTTAGGGGCAAAAAGACATGTTGTAATTTCAATGATTTATACAATTGCTTTGGCTACTTTGTTTACTTACTTCCAAGGTTTGGAGTATGTAACAGCTCCTTTCAATATTAGTGATGGAATTTATGGGTCTTGTTTCTATATGGCAACAGGATTTCATGGATTTCATGTTTTTGTTGGTACTATTGCTTTAGCTATATCTTTTATACGGATTATTTTAGGACAGCAAACTACTACCCATCATTTTGGATTTGAATCAGCAATTTGGTACTGGCATTTTGTAGATGTTGTTTGGTTATTTTTATTTATCAACATTTATTGGTGGGGTAATCTTGAACCTAATAATTTATCAGCAACTGTTCTAATTTAAATTCCTAAAATTACAAATGGTGACTAACTTTTTCTTAAAAAACGACTTAGGTTTAAATGAAATTGTGAAACAAACTTCATTGGCAACACGAACTCGAGTTAGAAATGTATCTTTAAACAAATTTCGATGGAATAAAACTTACCTTTTAGGTTTTGTTGATTGTCATTTGATTCATTACCCAACTCCTATAGGTTTAACTTATGCTTGGAGTTTTGGATCTTTAGCTGGAATGTGTCTAGTTATTCAGATTCTTTCAGGAATTCTTTTGTCAACTCATTATACAGCAAATATAGATTTAGCTTTTGCAAGTGTAGAGTATATAATGAGAGATGTACCTAATGGGTGGTTCATTCGATACGTACATGCGAATGGTGCTTCGATGTTTTTCATCGTTGTATACTCTCATATTTTCAGAGGTTTGTATTATGGTTCTTATATGAAGCCACGACAATTACTATGGTGTTCTGGTGTAGTATTATTTCTATTGATTATGGGAACTGCTTTTACTGGTTACGTACTTCCATGGGGACAAATGAGTTTCTGGGGAGCGACTGTGATTACTAATATGGTTACAGCAATTCCATTTGGAGGTCAGACAATTGTAGAATGGCTTTGGGGTGGGTTTACTGTTAACGCACCTACATTAAGACGTTTCTATAGTGTTCATTTTTTATTGCCATTTATTATTGCTGGGATAACTATTATTCATTTAGCTCTGCTACATAAAGATGGTTCAACTAGCCCAATAGGTTCTGATACTGGTGTAGACGATGTTCCTTTTTACCCATACTATTTTGCGAAAGATTTATTTGCATTTACATGTTTCATATTACTTTTCAGTGTATTTGTCTTTTTTTTCCCAAATCTTTTGAATCATCCAGATAATTGTATTCCAGCTGATCCTATGGAAACTCCAAAACATTTAGTTCCTGAATGGTATTTTCTCCCATTTTATGCAATTTTACGATCTATTCCTCATAAAGCTGCTGGAATTGTAGCTATGGTAGGGGCTATTTTGGTTATGTTAATCATTCCATTTTCTTATACAGGTTACATTAGAAATACAACTTATAGACCTCTGTTTAAGATTTTTTACTGGTTATTAATAGCTGATTTTGCCACTTTGATGGTTGTTGGACAAGCTCCTATTACAGATCCGTTTATATTGTTAGGTCAGATTGCGTCTATATATTATTTTGGATTCTTTTTGGTTATAGTTCCACTTATTGGAATAATTGAAACAAAGTTAATGAATTACAAAATTGATTAAGGTTTTAAACACCACAGTTGAGAAAAAAGGCTAAAAATAAGTCTTTTGTAAATTTTTGGGTTCAAGTCCCGTTTTCAACAAATTATGATGAATCTAGAATTATTTCAAATATACAATTTAAAAGAGATGTCTCTTTCGGCAGAACTTTTTTTAAGCTGCTCTATTCTGCAGCTTACTTTTTATGCAATTAGTACAGCTTATGAACGTAAAGCTGGCTTTGTTATATTAAACCAGCAAATATATTACATTGGTTCTTTGCTTATCATTTTATCTTTATTCCTTTTGTTGAATGAAGATTTATTAACAATGAACCTATTTGGTAGCAATAATTTCATTATTAACGATTATTTAAGTTTTGCTACTAAATTAATGATTTGTGTTGCCTCAGCAGCATTTTTAACAATTATTAACACTTCTTTTCGTGATGAACCTATTCAAAATAATTTTGAATATGTTGTATTGATTACTATTTCAGTTTTAGGATTATTACTTCTGTGCTCAGCAAATGATTTAATTACAGCTTACCTTGCAATTGAATTACACAGTATTGCTTTTTACATAATGGCTGCTTTTAAGCGAGATTCTAGTTATTCAATAGAAAGTGGTTTAAAGTATTTTATTATTGGAGCTCTATCTTCATCTTTTTTTTTATTTGGATCTTCTATTGTCTATGGCTGCATGGGGAGTCTAATTTTCGATGACCTTAGACTGTTCTTTTCTCTTCTTTCATTACCAATTGATAGTAGTTCTAGTTTAGGAGTATTACCAGTTATTGGAGGTTTGTCTAATACTTTAGACCCATCAATTTTTGCTTCAATTTTATCTCATAAGATTTTTTTGACAGAAATTCCTCAAATAGCTTTGCCTCAACTTTTTGCAACTTCACCAGATAATTTAGTGGATTGGTATTACTTAAACTGCGAAGATGTAGCTTCGTTGACTGCTCTTAGTGATTTCAAAACAACAGGTTCAAGCGAAGATTTTGCAGCCTACACTGTATTTAGTTATTTTATTGTTGATTTTTTATCCAGTGTTTTAAAATTAGATTTAGTTATAGCTAAAGAATTAGATTGTGGACTAACAGGACTTTGTCAAAATATCCATTTTGTGAGTTCAATTGGATCTTTAGAGTCATTATTGAATATGAATACTTTGGAGAATTTACAGTCAGAAGGCAAATTTTCATTTTTAAAGCAAATTTGTGAATTTTATTCTAACTCTGGGGCATCGGTACTTACCTCTGTAGATTCATCTATGTTAAACTTAAATTTAGTTTCAATTGGTTTTTTTTTGATTTGTGTTGGTTTATTTATCAAACTTTCAATTGCCCCATTTCATTTCTGGTCGTTAGATGTATATGAAGGTTCTCCAAATACCACTACTTTCTTTTTTGCAGTTATTCCAAAAATTAGTTTGTTTGTGTTATTGATGAGATTGTGTTATATCGGTTTCTATCCAATTTTCGTAAATGATTTTCAAGTGTATTTTTTTGCTTTGGCTGTTTTAAGTATCTTTGTTGGTTCTCTTGGAGGTCTTGAGCAACGGAAATTGAAAACTCTACTTGCTTATAGTTCTATTAGTCATACAGGGTATTTATTGTTATCTTTTAGTACAGGAAATACAGAAGGGTTACAGATGATGTTTTATTATTTGTCCATCTATATGATTTCTGGGTTAACTTTCTGGGCTATTTATTTATTTTTGATAAATAAAGACGATATTTATTTCAATAAGAATAATAAAGAATTAGGTGATTTAGTTCTTTTAAAAGAGTCTAACCCAATGTTGGCGTTTCTTTTGACAATGACACTGTTTTCGATTGCAGGTATCCCACCTTTGGTAGGATTTCTTATAAAATTAGGTGTTTTTTCTGTTGTTATTAAATCTTCAGCTTATTTAATTTCGTTAGTAAGTATTTTGTTAACTGTGATTTCAACATTTTACTATATTCGATTAATCAAAGTTTTGTATTTTGAAAATATTCTTGTTGGGAAACTATATTTACCAATTACTACAAATAAAGCGCTTTTGATTGCTGTTTTATCTTTCTCATTGGTTATTCTTTGTTTAGATCCGACATTAATTTACCTTTTATTTTACAAAGCAACTCTATTATTGAATTAATAATTTAGAAGAATGGCTGAGTGGCTTAAAGCGAAGATCTGCTAAATCTTTATACAAAATTAATTGTATCGTGGGTTCGAATCCCACTTCTTCTGCAAACAAATGTTTGATTTGATACTTCATTCGACGCTAATTTACAGTAAGATTACAAACTAACAATGTTTTTTTATTTAAAAGTTTCTTGCAAAGACAAAAGAATATTAGAAAAATTTACAAGGGTTTTCACAAAAATAAAATCTTTACCAATTTTCATAAAGCCTTTTCCAAAACACGAGAAGCGAAAGTTTATTACGATTTTAAAATCACCGCACGTAAACAAAACTGCTCAAGAGCAATTTGAATACCGGTATTTTTCCAAACACTTTTTGGTTTTCTCTATCAAACCTCGAATTTTTTTCTTGCTTTTAAAAAAACTGAAAAATTTTAGTTTTTCAGGAATAAGATTAGAAGTAAAAGGGGTATTTGAAAAGAACATAACTAATAAATATATTTTGAAATTGGTAAATCCTGATAACGTTATATTACAGAAATTGTATTTAACTCAGAAAAAATTTATAAAAGATAAGAAAAGACGTGAAATTCTAAAATTTACTTCAGGCGAATTAAATTTGTCAAAGAAGTACATTCAATTATTTGACTCTTACGGAGAGATTTATTTAAAGAATACTTTTTATAGTTAATTTTAATAATTGTAAAGTGATGCATCTTTAGCTCAGTTGGATAGAGCAGCAGCCTTCTAAGTTGACGGCCAGGGGTTCAAATCCCTTAAGATGTAGTTTTTTGAATTACAAAAGGTTAAAATCCTTTACTAAATATGTATATTCCATTAATTTTTTTATCATTTTTCGGTTTTAGTGTTACTGCATTATTCGGTAGACATATAGGTCCTAAAGGTGCGGCTACTATTACAACTAGCTGTTTAGTTTTGACGTTTCTTTTATCACTTTTCGCACTTTACGAAGTTGGTCTGATGGGAAGTCCTGTTTATATCCGGTTAGCTCCATGGGTTAGTTCTGAAGTTTTATTGATAAATTGGGGTTTCCAATTTGATAGTTTAACTGTAATTATGTGTTGTGTTGTTACTTCTGTTTCATCACTAGTGCATCTGTATTCTATAGAATACATGTCGCATGATCCACATCTTCCAAGGTTTATGTCATATTTATCTTTATTTACGTTTTTTATGTTAATTTTAGTAACTGGCGATAATTATATTCAGATGTTCTTGGGTTGGGAAGGTATTGGTTTAGCTTCTTATTTGTTGATAAATTTTTGGTTTACTCGAGTTCAAGCAAATAAAGCTGCTATTAAAGCTATGGTGGTTAATAGAATTGGTGATTTTTGTTTAATTATGGCGATTTTAATATTATATGTTAATTTTAAGTCAGTTGATTATGCAACCATTGCTGCACTGGCTCCATTTTTTAAGACGAAAACAGTAAATTTTTTGAATATGGACTTCAATATTATATCTTTAGTTTGTGTATTTTTATTTCTTGGTGCTGTAGGTAAATCTGCTCAGCTAGGTTTACATACATGGTTACCCGATGCAATGGAGGGTCCTACACCTGTATCGGCACTGATTCACGCTGCTACACTAGTTACTGCAGGTGTTTTCTTAATTGCGCGATCATCATTTCTTTATGAACTTGCGCCAAATGGTTTAGAATTAGTAACTACGCTAGGTGCTTGTACAGCTTTTTTTGCCTCAAGTGTAGGTTTACTCCAAAATGATTTAAAACGAGTAATTGCTTATTCAACATGTAGTCAGTTAGGTTATATGGTTTTCGCATGTGGGCTTTCTGATTATGCTGTAGGTATTTTTCACCTAGCAAATCATGCGGTTTTTAAAGCATTGTTGTTTTTAGGAGCTGGAATGGTTATTCATGCAGTAAATGATGAGCAAGATATGCGTAAAATGGGAGGGTTAAAAAAATTAGTCCCGTTTACCTATTCAGTAATGACAATTGCTTCGTTAGCATTAATCGGGTTTCCTTTTCTAGCAGGTTTCTATTCAAAAGATTTAATTTTAGAATTAGCTTATGGAAAATTTACCCCGTTTAGTCATTTTAGCTACTATTTAGGAACATTCGGTGCTTTTCTAACTGCTTTTTATTCAACAAGACTGGCATGTTTAACTTTTTTAGTAAAACCAAATGGAGTTAGACCTGTAATAGGTTTTGCTCATGAAACATTTAGTTATATGTTCGTTGCCTTATGTGTGTTAGCTATACCAAGTATTTTCATTGGCTTTTTAACAAAAGATATGATCGTAGGTGTAGGTAGTGATTTTTTTGGAGCAGCGATCTACAATAACCCAAAAACTCTTCACATCTTTGATGCAGAGTTTGTAGAAATTTTTTACAAGAGTTTACCAGTAGCGTTAAGTTTAACTGGAGCTACTTTATCTTTTATTCTATATAATTTTCAGCCTTCAATTTTATTTAACCTTAAAACATCATTTCTAGGTCGAAAAGTTTATACTTTTCTAAACAAGAAATGGTTTTTTGATAAGCTTTATAATGAATTATTTGGTCAATTCTTTTTTAAATTTGGGTATACTATTAGTTATAAATCTGTTGATAGAGGAGCATTTGAGATAATGGGCCCAGCAGGTTTATCTTCAGTAGCGTCAAGTGTTGCTCGTAGAATACACAACGCTCAGACAGGTTCATTGTATCATTATACATTACTTATTTTAGCTTGTACTGCTTTGATTCTGTTAATAAGAAAAGTTTGGTTGATGGTTGAATATAGTGTAGATTATAGAGGACTTGTACTTATCTTTATTACAGTCTTTCTTATTTTAAGTTCCAAAAAGTAATAAAAGAAGGGTAACATCAATATAAATGAGTATAGAAAAAATCTTTTTCCTTTGCGATGCTCCCGAGTTCGCTCAATTACGACTACAAGACCCGTCTACAACTACTATGGAAGGATTAATAGCTTTCAACAAGCATATACTGTTTGTTATGACCATTATTGTAGTACTAGTAGCTTGGTTATTATTTGCAACAGTTTCTAATTATGATGAGTTTAATACACAAAAAAGCCAAAGTTTTTTTCATAATAATGCTTTAGAAATTGTTTGGACTTCTTTACCAGCATTAACATTATTAAATTTAGCTTCACCATCATTCACTTTATTATACTCAATGGATGAGATTTCGACTCCTGAAATTTCAGTTAAAATTATAGGTCACCAGTGGTATTGGAGTTATGAAATTTCTGATTTTGATACTATGGCAACTTGTATGGATTCTGATAAAACTTTGAAATATACTTGCTACTTGTTAACTGAAGAAAGTATTTCACAAAAAAATTATTTAGGATTCTTCCGTCTGTTAGAAACAAACAAACGTGTACTGTTACCATCGAATACTCACCTACGGTTATTAGTAACTTCGGTAGATGTTTTGCACAGTTGGACTATTCCATCTTTTGGTGTGAAAGTAGATGCTTGTCCTGGTAGATTAAATCAAGTAAATGTATTCTTAAAACGGATCGGTATGTTTTTTGGTCAATGTAGTGAAATTTGTGGAGTAAATCATGGATTTATGCCTATTGCACTTTTAGTTGTTCCATCAATTCAGTACCATTACTTCGTAGTTTCAAAACTATTTTAATAAAAACCTAAAAGCCTGTAACTCAGTTGGTTAGAGTGTACGCCTGATAAGCGTAAAGTCAGTAGTTCAAGTCTACTCAGGCTTACAAATATATTTGTTATGGCTTTAAAGAAGAAATTAGTAAAAGAGATTAAAAATTTCACTGTAAATTTTGGACCACAACACCCAGCAGCACATGGTGTTTTAAGACTTGTTTTAGAATTAACAGGAGAAGTTGTTGAAAGAGCTGAACCACATATTGGTCTTCTTCACAGAGGTACTGAAAAATTAATTGAGTACAAAAATTATTTACAAGCTTTACCTTACTTTGATAGATTAGATTATGTTTCAATGTTATGTCAAGAGCACACTTACTGTTTAGCTATTGAAAATCTAGTACACTGTAAGGTACCAAAGCGAGCTCAGTATATAAGAGTTTTATTCGCAGAAATTACTAGAATTTTAAATCATTTATTAGCTGTAGGTTGTCACGCTATGGATGTAGGTGCTATGACTCCAATGCTATGGGGATTTGAAGAGCGAGAAAAGTTAATGGAGTTTTATGAAAGAGTATCTGGAGCTCGAATGCATGCAGCTTATTTTCGACCTGGAGGAGTTCATACCGACTTACCTAAGGGATTGTTGACTGATATATTCATATTTAAAGAGCAATTCCAACTTCGGTTACTTGAAATCGAAGAAATGTTGACTGAAAATCGAATATGGAAACAACGACTAGTTGATATAGGCGTTGTTACATTAGATCAAGCACAAGATTGGGGTTTCAGTGGGGTTATGTTAAGAGGATCAGGTATAGAATGGGATTTACGGATAAACCAACCTTATGAAATTTATGATGAATTGGAATTTGGAACTTTAGCGGGTACTAATGGGGATTGTTATGATCGATACCTTATTCGAATTTTTGAAATGAAACAATCACTTAAATTAATTGAACAATGTTTAGACAACATCCCATCTGGACCTATAAAAACTTCTGATAATAAAGTAACACCTCCATCAAGATTTGATATTAAACAATCTATGGAAGCTTTAATTCACCATTTTAAGTATTATACAAGTGGTGTTATCATTCCCGCAAATGAAACTTATATAGGAACTGAAGCGCCTAAAGGTGAGTTTGGAGTTTATTTAGTGTCTAATGATACAAATAAACCTTACAGGTGTAAAATCAAAGCGCCTGGATTTGCTCATTTACAAGGATTAGATATGATGTCACGAGGTCATATGATTGCTGATGTTGTAACTATTATTGGTACTCAAGATATTGTTTTCGGAGAAGTTGATCGGTAAATTTTGAAAAATAAATGAAAATTTTGAAAAATATTATAATTTCTTCTGACGGAAGCTGTTATTTTCTCAATTCAGGAGAAGTTTCGTTATCTAATAAACTTGTTGGTTTTAAAAAACAAGACGATAAAAATTTCTGTTTTAATCAAAAAGAAAAACAAGCCGTTATGGATTCAAAACAATCGTCTTATTATAAAAAAAAGTATTTAAAATAATACAACTACACCTTTTTGGAGTATAGCCAAGTGGCAAGGCAATCGTTTTTGGTACGATCACGCAAAGGTTCGAATCCTTTTACTCCAATATGATTACAACTTCTACATTTTATTTTGAAAACATCTTGATTTACACATCTTTTATTCCGTTAATAGGAATTTTGTTGTTAATTTGTATTAACTCTGAACATCGAAAATTATTAAAAGTCGTTGCTTTAAACTTTTCAGCATTTCCTTTCTTAATTTTCGTACTTATGTGGGGTGGATTTAAGAAATCTGTCGGAACTTTCCAATTCGTAACGAAACTTTTATGGATTCCTATATTGAATCTAAACGTAACTTTAGGTGTTGATGGTATTTCGTTATTTTTTTTACTATTAACAACTTTATTGATTCCATTATGTATTTTAATTAGTTGGAATACCGTTCAGGCTAACTTAAAAGGTTATTTGATTGCATTTTTGTCAATAGAACTTCTCTTAATTGGTGTATTCTGCGTTTTAGACGTATTAATGTTTTATATATTGTTTGAAAGTATTTTGATTCCTATGTTTCTAGTAATTGGTATTTATGGTTCAAGGGAAAGAAAAATTTGGGCTTCTTACTACTTCTTTTTATACACATTACTAGGATCTGTTGTGATGCTATTATCTATATTGTATATCTACAACCAAGTTGGAACTACTGATTATGAAATCTTGTTAACATTCGCGTTTTCAGATTTAGAACAAAAACTTTTATGGTTTTCTTTTTTTTTAGCATTTGCAGCTAAAGTGCCGATGATGCCAGTTCATTTATGGTTACCTGAAGCGCATGTGGAAGCTCCAACAGCTGGTTCTGTAATTCTTGCTGGTGTATTGTTGAAATTGGGAACTTATGGGTTTATCCGATTTTCTTTACCATTATTTCCTCAAGCTTCATTTTATTTCGCCCCTTTTGTTTATACTATTTCTTTAGTTGGTATTGTTTACGCTTCGTTAACTGCAATCCGACAAACTGATTTCAAAAGGATAATTGCTTACACATCCGTTGCTCATATGAATGTTGTAATGTTAGGGATCTTTAGTTTCAATAACGTAGGTATTGAAGGTGCTTTATTACAAAGTCTAAGTCACGGTTTTGTTGCGAGTGCGTTGTTTATTATAATTGGAGTTGTTTACGAACGTTATAGAACGCGACTTGTCAAATATTACGGAGGTCTTGTTCACACAATGCCTTTGTATATTTCTATATTCTTATTTTTTACTATGGCAAATATTGGCTTGCCTGGTACCAGTGGGTTTATTGGTGAATTTTTGATTTTTGCGGGTTCTTTTAAAGTAAACACTAGTGTGACATTTTTTGGTTGTAGTGGTATGATTCTAGGTGGTTGTTATGCACTATGGTTATTCAATAGAATTGCATATGGAAATCTAAAAAGTCAGTATATAAAACAAACTTTAGATATCAATAAACGTGAGTTTTTTATTTTTGCTCCATTAATTTTTTATACACTAGTTTTTGGCTTAACACCCGATCCTTATCTAAATTCAATCCATATGAGTGTTAATAATCTTATAGAAAATATGTACTTTTAATTAAATGCTTTATTTATTAGAAACAAAACTACCTGAAAATAAATCTGTATTTTTTGCTTTAACCAATGTTTACGGTATAGGTAAAAATACAGCTTTTTTTATCTGTAAAAAATTAGGTTTTTCTGTGAATTTAAAAACAAAAGATTTGACCCAAGAACAAATTGAAGAGTTGCTTCAACTTGTTGATTCATCAAACTTAATATTAAATAATGAATTGAAGAAATTAAGATCTTTAACTCTGAAAACTTTAATTTCTATAAAGTCTTACCGAGGTTTAAGGAGAGTTCGTGGACTTCCAGTTAGAGGTCAGCGAACTCATACTAATGCGAAATCTTCTAAAAAAAGTAAACGATTTTAAAATAACTATTATTATTAGAAAGTTCTTAAACAATACCTGTTTAGAATAATATGAACAATTTATTTATTGCTGAAAATCTTAAGGTTATGACAAAAGTTTTACCAATATTAAAAATTCAAATATATCAGAAAGAAATTAGCCTTATTGTTAAAAGAGATCATTTAATACCTATATTGACTTTTCTTAAAAACCATATAAAATACCAATTTAAGGTTCTTACCTGTATTTCAGGAGTGGATTACCCAGCCCAAAAATATAGGTTCAAAGTTGTTTACGAATTGTTAAGTGTTAAATATAACACACGATTACGGGTGAAAGTTTTGACAGATGAACTTACACCTATTGAATCATGTTGTAAATTATTTCCAGCAGCAGGATGGTACGAATCAGAAACTTGGGACATGTATGGAATCTTTTTTGCAAACCATGGAAATTTAACAAGATTGCTAACTGATTATGGGTTTGAAGGTTATCCTTTAAGAAAAGATTTCCCGTTAAGTGGTTTTGTTGAATCGAGTTACGATTATACTCGAAAACGAGTAACTAATGAGCGAGTTGAATTGAGTCAAGAGTATCGAGCTTTCAAGTTCACTTCTCCTTGGGAAACTTTAGAATTAAATTAAAAATATATGAAAAAAATATTCGCTAAAGATAGAAGAAACAGAAAGATTGTGAAACAATTAGAATTAAAGCATTTTATATTAAAACAAATTTCAACAAACTCTAATTTTCTTAGAACAACAAGATGGAATGCTTTGTATAAACTTTCTAATATATCAAGAAATAGCTCAAAAACAGTTATATCAAATCGATGTATACAAACAATAAACAAGAAAGCGTTCCATAAATTCTCAAATTTTTCAAGAACAGTGTATCTAAAACTTGTAAAGTCTGGTTACATTAGTGGAATTCGAAAATCTAGTTGGTAATGTGTACCCAAAATTAAAAAACGTTTTTTAAATAGTCAAACGCAACAATTTAGAAATAGCGCACGTACCGTAAACAGTAATATACATGTGAAATGTTATTAACAAAAAATTTCCGTAAATGAGAGTAATGTAACAAATAATTAAACTCGGAAAACTTGAAAATAAAAGGAACACGTTGAAGGAAATTTGCGAAGGTTTTATATAGTGGTATACTGATGTAAATAATAATATTGAAAAATTGTATAATACGTAATAAAATAAATTTAGTTCTGGAAATATAGTCACTAGAAGAGTAAAACTAACCCAAATGATTACCAAACTCATTTTGCAACTTTTTGTAGTTTTATATTACGTATGTTTTCCCTGTTAAATTTCCCACAGGACATAAATCAATAACATTTCCAGACAATTCAGATAGTAATACTTTATTAACGTAAGTTCCAATTTCACTGGCATTACCTCGACCAAAAACTCCAAGTTCTTCTACACCTGCAATTTCAGCGCTAAATCTAACACATCTAGTACAGTGTATACATCTTGTCATAACAGTTCTAACGATTGGCCCCAAATTTTTATCAGAAACAATCCGTTTGAATTTATAAAACCGTCTTTTTGTAAAACCAAAAAATAAAGATTGGTCTTGAAGATCGCATTCTCCTCCTTGGTCACAAATAGGACAATCTAATGGGTGATTTAGAAGCAAAAATTCCATAACATTTTCTCGAGCTTTTTTTACCAAGCCACTATTATGATAAATTTCGTGATTAAATAAACTTGTTCCTGCGCTAACTGCGCATGCAACGATTGGTTTATTCATCTTACCCATTTCTACTATACACATTCTACAATTTCCTGCTATAGAAAGATTGTTGTGGTAGCAATAGTGAGGAACAGATATACCTAAGTTTATTAAATAAGCAAGTAAAGATACCTTGTTTAATGTTGTTAAATTTGTTTTTGACATTTTTAAATTATCGAAAATAGGAAATGTAGCTTAATTGGTTAAAGCGCCGACCTGTCACGTCGGAGACTGTGGGTTCAAGTCCCATCTTTTTCGATTTTAAACTTTTAAATTTTGATTTTGTATCTTAATTGGATCTAACGTGATATCATCTCTTTGTTCATAAAACACTGATAAAATGGCTAAACCAACTGAAGATTCTGTTGCAGAAAGAACCAAAATAAAGAATACAAAAATATACCCCACAATATCATCTAAATATAAAGAAAATGTTATAAAATTAAGGTTTATAGATAATAATAATATTTCAAGAGACATGATAGTTTTTAAAATGTTTCCACGGTTTAATACTAAACCAAGCATTCCGATGTGAAAAAGTACTATAGCAGTACCTAGCAAATAAAAATTTAATTCAATTCCAACCATATTTTTGTGAGTACACTGGGATTTGAACCCAGGACCTGTGGATTAAAAGTCCAATGCTCTACCGACTGAGCTATGTACTCTCAATGATTCTTTTTCTTATACTGCGAACAGTAATAAGAAAACAATCATAAGTACGAATAATGCAATAGCTTCTGTTAGGGCAAAACCTAAAATAGCCATTTTAAACATTTCGTCTTTCAGAGAAGGGTTTCTAGCGATACCTAGAATTAATGCGCTGAAAACAACACCAATACCTACTCCAGCTCCTGCTAGTCCAATTGTTGCAATACCTGCTCCAACAAATTTAGCTGCTTGTAATAACATAAGTCATTAAAATATAACTTATGTTATTTCGAAAATTCAGAGCAGCTTAGTTTTTCTAAGAATTTCATCTACATTTATTATATTTTTAGTCAAATATTTTAGTTTTAACTGGTAATTTCTTACTTCCAGCTTTTAACGCTTCAATTGCAATATGCTTTGGAATTCCACAAATTTCAAACAAAGTAGTACCTCCCCGAACTCTCGCAACCCAATAAGAAACTGCTCCTTTACCTTTACCCATACGTGATTCAGTTGGCTTAGCTGTTATAGGCAAATCTGGGAAAATTCGAATCCATATTTTTCCCTTCCGCTTTATTTTTCGAGCTATTGTCCGTCGAGCTGCTTCAATTTGATGTGCAGTAATCATACCTGCAACTTGAGCTTTTAGGCCAAGTTCTCCAAATTTTACACTATTAGATTTAAATTCAAGTTTTTTTAATCTTCCTTTCCTTGTTTTTTTATATTTTGTTTTTCTTGGTTGTAAAAACATTTTTAGTGTAATATGAACTACTTTTCAACTACCCAAACTTGAATACCATAACTACCGTTTGAATTATGTATTGTAGTTTGAGAGTAGTCTAATTTAGCAGAAATACTTTGGGTAGGAACATCACCTACCACTATCATTTTCTGTTTTGCTCGAGGTACTCCATTTAAACGCCCTCTTATCACAATCTTAACACCTTTTATTTTAGATTGGTCTGAATTTAATAAAATAATTAATGATTGTTTTAAAAACGATAGAAAAAATTTCTGTCGTTTAATCTTTTTTAATTGAAAAGCGATAAATTTAGCCAACAGATGAGCAGAATTTGAATTATAAGCTACGTGAAATAAAAGCTCAATACCTTCTTTTAAAAAGGGAGTATTTCTAAACTTTTGAAGAGACATAAAAATTTTTTCTTGTGAAAATTTTAAGAAATATAAATCTTTATTTATGCAACAAAGATTTAAAGTTATGTTTAACCTATTATTACTAAATAAATTTAACACCTCAAAAACTTGATCAAAAATTCCATCAATTTTGAAATTTGCAGTACTAAATTTATTTTCTACCGTATTTTGAAGTACGGGACTCTTTTGCTGCAAAGATGATTGAATATTTGGTGTTGAGTTCAAATATTGTTTCAATTTATATAAACGAGAAGAGTTCTCTGGTAAGTTACCTCCTTTTTTATCAGGTGATATGTAAGTTATACTTTCTACATAATTACACAAATTTTCAACAACTTTCTTCTTACCAACATTATTCTTGATGACTAATCTCTCCACGGTTCCTTTTTTATTTAGCGTGAAGTCTGATGTAACAAAATAAGAAACGTATAAATTCAATGTTGAACCGTTATAATGTTGTTTGTAATCGTGCAAAATAATCCCATATGTTTCTAAAACTCTTTCAATATAATTTCTTACTTCAAGATCTTTAAAAACATATAAAGGTAATTCATGGTTTTTTTTTTCAAAAAATTCGGTCTTCCAAGTTTTATTGACACCAAGTCTGAAAATTATTGGATTAATTTTTTGTCCCATTTAAATCTTAATTTTTCTTCTTTTTTTTTTTGAAAACAAACCTTTCCCGTGTAGGAACAAACTCACCAATTTTATGACCAATCATTTCATCTGTTATATTGAGCTTTACAAAAGTTCGTCCTGAATGCACATTGCACGTTAAACCCACAATTTTTGAAGTTATTTCATAATTTCGGGGTAATACAGCTAGCCTCTCAGTTGAATCATATTTTTTTAAGAATGGGCCTTTCCATTTAGATCTTTTCATAGATTATCTTTTTTTGATAATGAATTTGTTTCTAGATTTACTAGTTTTCTTTTTATGGTTTGATTTACCCCAAGGCGTTCGTAAACTACCAGATTTTTTTCCTTCACCACCACCATGAGGGTGATCCACTGGATTCATCGCAACTCCTCTCACAGTAGGTCTTTTATTACGCCATCTCGACTGGCCTGCTTTTCCTAATCGTGTTAGAAAAAATAATTCTTTAGAAACTTCTCCTACGGAAGCAAAACAATTGGGCGAGATATACCTTTGTTCACCAGAACTTAACTCAATTATGCAGTATTTTTCAGTTTTTTCTTTTATAATTGAAAATGTTCCTGCTGATCTTGATATTTGTCCGGAACTTGCCAAAGTTGGGGCAATGTTGTATATGGGTGTTCCAATAGGTATATTAGCGATGGGTAGTGAACTTCCTAAGCTTGGCGCTGCTTTCAACCCTGCTTTCACAATATCACCAACCCGTAAATTTTGAGGTGTTAGAATATAATAAAATGTTTTATCAATAAAATCGAACACCGAAGAAATATATGCATTTCTATTGGGGTCATGCTCTATGGTGCAAACGATAGCAGTAGAGTTGTACTTTCTATTGAAGTTGATTTCTCTATATTTCTGTTTCACTCCTCCTCCTTTATGAAAAACAGTGATTTTGCCCAAATGATTTCGGCCACTTGAATTTTTTTTTCCTGTAATTTTACTTTTTAACAAAGGTTTTTTACTAAGATTTAAACTTTTGTTATTCAATTTAATTAGTTGACGCCGCGAAGCACTCGTGGGCTTTACTTTTTGTAACATCATTATATATATATAAAATAAATACGTTCTTTTATGACTTTATCTAACACATTGTTCAATAACTTAACAAACAAGTTAAAACTAGAAACTTCTTTACTCCAAAAAGAGAAGTTTTACGTAAAAAATTTACTAAATCAAGCTGCTTATTTAAAAAGACTAAAAGAAAACAGTTCTAAAGATCTTAGTGTAAAAAAGTTTGTTGTTACTAATGATAAAGAAACAAATCTACAAGATTTTGTTATCGCATACATAATTAGTATCTCTTTTTTGAAAGCCAACACAACAATTCATGTTTCTGATACAAAAGGAAACTTAAAACTTTTTTACTCTGCAGGTTCAGTAGAATTAAGTGGGAAGCAAAAAAGAAAACGTAGAATCGCTATTTCCAAATTAATTTCTTTGGTTTTAAAAAAAGCTACTTTTCTAGGCCAAAAGCCGATTGCTTTACATTTAAATAATGTGAATTTTTATAAAAATTTAATTGTTCGTAAATTAAAACGGAACCTGTATCTGAAGGTAATAAAAATACTGAACCAAACACCTTACAATGGTTGTCGAAAAAAGAAACTACGAAGAAAGAAATACACAAAACGGTTCAAATAAGTTAACAGAAACTTATTGGAGAAATGGCCGAGCGGTTTAAGGCGGTAGATTGTAAATCTATTGAGGTTACTCATCGTAGGTTCGAATCCTACTTTCTCTTTTTTACCTTCAACGAAATATAGCGCAGTTGGTAGCGCGCCTGCTTTGGGAGCAGGAGGTCATGTGTTCAAGTCACATTATTTCGAAATAGATTTTTTCTTTGTCAACATATAACTTGTTTTTAAATGCTGATCAAGTGAACCGTATAAATTGAATACACTTTTTTTATAAGAAAAATCATTTAACCCTTTTAATTGAGATGTTGAATACACTTTATTATTCAATTTCGCTGAAATCAATTTGAACGAAGGTTTTAAATCTTTTTCCAGAGAATTAAGTTGTAATTCTGTTGTTTTGTAATTTGAATTAATAAACAAAACAAAACTACAAACGATTGGACTTACATTTGTGTAAATCGAATTTTTGAATAATTTCAATGTAATACCGTTTAGAGCTTTGGAATAATTTAATTTTAATTTTTTTAAATTTTGTTCTATGTAAATCCATTGATTTAACTCTAATTTGGCCGAATGGAACCAAAGAAAAAAACCATTAGCTTTAAAGAAATTTTTTAGTTTGACATTTTGATAATCTTTTGAATTGAAATCCATTTCTAAGGCAATATACAACTATTTATAAATTTAGGCTTAGCAGGACTTGAACCTACGACAAAGCCGTCATGAGCAGCACGTTCTACCAACTGAACTATAAGCCTGAAAAAATTAAAAATATTTCTTAATGAGAATCAGCATAGGACAAATATTTATATTATTAGCAATAAGTTTTTTATTATTTGGAGATGTACACAGTCTAAAAAATAAATCGAAAGATCTTTTTAAAAAAATAGAAGTGTTTTTGAAGAAAAAAAACAGGAAAAAAGGGACTTGAACCCCTGACCTTCGGTTTTGGAAACCGCTGCTCTACCAACTGAACTATTTTCCTAAACAAAAATGTTCCCTTGTTATCAATATTATTTAGAAATAAAAAATCGAATTCTGCTACTGCTTTTTACTTGGGCATCTCTTTTAATGGTTTGTTATCATTTCAAAGAACCTCTCTTATTCACTTTTATAGATTCAAACAAGTATTATAACAATGTACCTTATTTTATTTTTACAAATGTAGACGAAATATTTTATGTTTATTTGCGTCTAATTTTTTTCATTGCAAACCAAATTACATTTATAATAACACTTTATCATGGATTAATGTTCTTAACACTAGGCTTATACTACTCTGAATATACACAACTAAAGTCCGTATTGAAAATTTTTATTATTACTTGGCTATGTTCTATTATTTTACTAAAAAAAGTCGTAGTACCTTTTAGTTGGTCATTTTTTCTAAGCTTTCAAGAGACCAATGATCATTTACAACCTGCTTCTTTTTTTTTTGAAGCTAGAATTCTTGAATATTTTAATTATTTCACAAATTTTTACTACATTTGTGTAGCAAATTGTCAACTTTTAACATTATCTATACTATTTTTAAATAACATAAGTGAAAAAATCGGTACGATCAAAACGTTTAGAAAACTTTTTTATTTAGTATTTATTTTATTTTCAACAATAACAACACCGCCTGATATTTTTAGCCAAGTTATAATGAGTTCTAGCTTAATTCTAATTTACGAGTTATTGATTTTTCTTAAATACGTAAAAGCTTAATTAGGTAACCAATTGAAGCTAATAAGAATACCAACAGTAAACATCAAATAACCAATTGCAAGGGGTAGAAAACATTTCCATCCTAAATGCATTAATTGATCATACCTATAACGCGGTAAAGCTGCTCGGGTCAATATAAAAAAAACTGCACCAAAAGCCACTTTCAATGAAAACCAAAAACTTCCTGGAACCATAGTTAAAGGGAAAATATCAAAAGGTGGAAGCCATCCTCCAAAAAAAAGCACGGACGATAATGCACACATTAATAACATATTTGAATATTCTCCTAAAAAGAATAAAGCAAACGTCATTGCAGAATATTCTACATTATACCCTGATACTAGCTCAGCTTCAGCTTCTGGTAAGTCAAATGGATGTCTGTTTGTTTCAGCTAACATAGAAATGTAAAACATGATAAATAAAGGGAATAATGGGACAAGAAGCCAAACTTCTTTTTGTGCTAAAACTATTTTACTAAGATTTAATGACCCTACAGAAACCGCTATACTCAATACAATAAAACCAATTGATATTTCATACGAAATCATTTGAGCTGTAGAACGTAAAGCACCAAGAAAAGCATATTTCGAATTACTTGCCCAACCAGCTAAAATAAGACCATAAACATTTAAAGAAGAAATAGCAAATATATATAAAATACCAAGATTAACATCTGCTAACACCACGGTATGAGAGAATGGAATTACACCCCAACCAATAACACTTAAAACAAAAGAAAGAACAGGTGCTAATAAAAAAATACCAAGATTCGAATTACTAGGTAAAATTGTTTCTTTAACAAGTAATTTTAATCCATCAGCTATAGCTTGAAGTAGACCAACAAAACCTATAACATTAGGTCCACGACGTCTTTGGATAGCTCCCATAATTTTTCTTTCTGCTACAGTAAAAAACGCAACAGCTAATAATAATGGGACAGTAGTACTAAGAATTTTTAATAAAGTTATCGATACTGTGAACAACATTTAAGGCTAAAACCGGATTTGAACCAGTATTTTAAGATTTGCAATCTCGCACATTACCATTATGCTATTCAGCCTTAAAAAATAAATTAAGTAAGACATAAAATTAATTAAAACTAAAGACAGAGTGGGATTCGAACCCACGGTATCTATTAAATACAACAGTTTTCAAAACTATCGCCTTAAACCGCTCGGCCATCTATCCTTCAATCAAATTCTGAACAATAAAACGAAGAGTTTTCAGAGACTTTGAAAAACTAAGCAAATGAAGGGATTCGAACCCTTAACTTTGACCTTGGCAAGGTCACACTCTGCCAATTGAGTTACAATTGCTTAAACATATGCTAAATAAAAGGTATTTTAAAAGAATGTAATAAATACATTAATTCTTTTTTGTTTTTAGCATTTGTAACTAAAATGATATTCAATGGCGGAAGGTTTGTGAATAAATAAAATTGTTTTTCCAACTCCCCAAAATTAATCAAATCAGTTAACGTTAAAGAAAAACTCTTATTCTTCAGTTTCTTAGAAACCTTTACTCCTTTGAAATCTTTTAGATTAGGAAAAACTTGTGTTAAAAGTTTTAAAAAAAAATCATACATTTTAATTTTTGTAAGTATTACAACACAACCTACGGGATGACCTTTTCTAACCTTCAACAAAATGTTTGGTCGTTTAGCTTTTGTAACAGTCCCTTGTTTGGTAGTAATTAACTCTAGCGCTGATAAAGACGCTGCAATATTTTTAATCGCAAAACTTTTACACCCAAAATTTAAAACAATTTTTTTTAATTCGGGAATATCACTTAAGTTGTGATAAGAGAATTTATTTATTAAATCGTATCTAACTACTTTTTTGTAATAATTTTCTAAAAGATTCATTCTAAATTAAACCAATTGACAAACTGACAAATTTCATAAATTTTTTTTTCTTTAATATTTTGGGTATTGGTCCTAAAATTCGAGTACCTATAGGGTTACCTTGCTTGTTTATCAAAGTAACAGAGTTTTCATTTAAAGCAAATGAAGACCCGTCTTTTTTCTTATACTGGGTTTTTGTTCGAATAACTAGCGCTCGAAATACTCCCCCTTTTAAGACTTTTGATGTTTTTTTCGATTTATTTCGTAACTGTTGCACAGAAACGACAATTATATCTCCTAAACGAGCATATCTTTTTTTAAACCCTCCCAAAACTTTTATACATTTAACGGTCTTTGCACCTGAATTATCGGCAACTTTTAAAATAGTTTGTTGTTGTATCATTTTTATACAAGAATTTATTGCGTTTATAGCTCAATTGGATAGAGCGTTGGATTTCGGTCCCAAAGGTTATAGGTTCAACTCCTATTAGACGTAAACCTTATACTACCACTTAAATTTCGACAAATAACGTTTATTTAACAAAATTTGAGTTTGAAGTTTAGTTTTTTGCTCAATAGATTGACTCTTCAGCGAAGATGATGCTAAAATTTCATTTGCCAAATTCCTATAGAAATTAGTGGAACTTTTGTTTTTCTGAACTGTGCTTCTGATAAACTTTAAGGCGGTCATAATTCGAAGTGAGTCCTTAACTATAAACAAAGGAGTAACTTTTTTTGACTTCCTTTTACCTTTTTTCATCACCTGTTCATTCAATTTGAATGCTGACGTTGTATTAATAATAGCTAATTGAACTAAGTTCTGAAAATTCTTTTTTGAAGACTTTTGAAGCAACTTCGAAGATTTTATTAAAATCTTTTCGCTAGTGTGCTTTTTTCCATTTTTCATAAATATATTAACAATTTTATTTTTAAAAACTATTGCTTTCTTTTTCCTTAACTTCATTATACGTATTTTTTAACTTTTTTTGTTCCGTACTTAGACCTCGATGTCCGTCTTGAAGACAAACCAGCAAAATCAAGTTTTCCTCTAACTAAATGGTACTTAATACCTGGCAAATCTTTAACTCTACCTCCTCGGATAATAACCGTTGAATAAGCCTGTAAATTATGTCCTTCACCAGGAATATAAGCGTATACCATTTTGTCATTAGTAAGGCGGAGCTTTACAATTTTTCTCAAAGCTGAATTCGGCTTTTTGGGAGTTCGTAACACTAATTTGCTACAAATTCCTTTTTTTTGAGGACATTGACTTAAAGCTGGCACTTTATTTAATTTTTTTTTCTTTTTTCGACTTTTTTGTTTTTTACAAAGTTGATTAATAGTTGCCATATCTAAAAAATTATATTAAGTTTTTACCAAAAAGGGGACTTGAACCCCTACTCCTAAAGGAACTAGAACCTAAACCTAGCATGTCTACCAATTCCATCATTTTGGCAAACAAATGTTCTTTGTGATATATTACTCGTTACCGGACTTGAACCGATACTCTAAATAGAATCAGATTTTAAGTCTGACGTGTCTACCAATTCCACCAAACGAGCAATAAAAATTTTAAATATTAAAAAATCAAATTTTGGAGATAACCGGACTTGAACCGATAACTTTATGCTTGCAAAGCATACACTCTACCAATTGAGTTATATCCCCTATTAAAGAAGGTTTTTATTTCAAAAATTACTTCTTTTTTCTTACTATAACATCATAACTGAAAAGGTTTGGTAAAAAAACTAAATCCAAGTTTAATGAATTTTCTTTGAAAAGTTTTTTTGCTCTAAACTTTAAAACAGTAATAACATCTGGTAATAAACGTAGTGCAATAAATGAATAATATAAAATCGCACTCACTAATGAACTAAATAAAACAGTAGATAAGGTAGAAAAATCAAGCTGCGGTATTTTAGTGTTCTTTTCAGGTTGGACTTGAACCAACGTCTTGGTGGTTAACAGCCACTCGCTCTACCACTGAGCTACTGAAAAAAGTAATTAACCCTTTCTGATACCTGCAATCACAGAATCTATATTTAAATAATGGTTAAATACAGGCATCAAATTAGAATCATTTTGATATACAAATAGAATTTGAAGGGTTTTGTAATTTACTAATAAATGTTTTGGTGGTATTGGCCAAAAATTTGACCTATCTACGCTTCTTTTTACTAAAGCTCTTGATTTCTTGTTGTGTGCAATTTCAATCAGATCGTTCGTATTCAAGTGATACGACTTGGTTTTTACGGGTTTTCCGTTTACGAAAACATGGCCGTGCAAAATTAACTGAGAGGCTTCTTGAATACTCAAACTGAAATTTGCTTTATAAATAACAGTATCAAGTCGGCTTTCAAGGAACTTTAACGTAACATGTCTGTAATCAGGCGAATTAGAATTAGCATAGTTTTTAGTTCTGATAGATTTCAGAATAGATTTCTTTAAGTAAGCTTTTTTCAAACCACCATAAAAAAGACCGAAAATTTTTCTTTGATGCAAATCATTCTTGAACTTTCGCTGGAATGAGTTACCTCTACTAGCAAATTTCGAAACTGACAGTTGAAACTGATCTCTTATCTTAAATCGTTTATAAAATTTTAGTTGCTTTTTTAGATTTTGTTGGAATCTTTGCCATTTCTGTTTTTTAAATGTAAATAATTTAGTACGGTCTTGGATATTTTGTCTTAACCGCAAAAATTGTTTATAAAAGGGTTTGTGCCGTTTCTTGTATTTCATATATTAGTTTATAGTAAAAATGTTGTTATTATAAATTAAAAATACTTGGGATTTTTTTTCTTGCATTTTTAAAAAGAAAATTTAGACCAATAAAAAAAACATTTTTGTTTGAAGCATTCAAAACATTTTTGAAATTTCCTTCTACTCTGTAGGAAGCTGTGCTTGATACATTTAAACTAGTTCCAAAAGATACAAGAGGGATTTTTGCTACTTCTGCTTCTGAAAATATTGTTTTGCTTTTATCATGTTCAAACAAAACAACTAGATCCAACCTCTTTGTCAATTTTGGTAATAAAAATTTTGAAGCACCTTTCAGCCAAATTTGGTTTGAATTTTTGCTACTTTTAAGAGATTTCCAATTACAATTAGAGATCATCCCTTGAACATCTAAATTCTTAGGAATTGCAACATGCCTTGTGTGTTGATTTATCTTTGATTCTAATTTGTAAGGTAAACCTATAAACAAAATGCGTTTTTCTATTTGATTATATTGAAAAATAATCTGCAAAACTTTCTTGATATCGACAATAATTTGATTCAAATTAGAATCAATCAAATTGTCAAATTTCATTTTTTTGATAGGCTGTTCATAAACTTTAGATCTTAATAGATTTAGCTTTAAAAGCTGCTTAATCTTAACTTTTCTTATTTTCATTTAAATTTTTTTTCCTTTTTTCAAAACTATTGTTTCTTGGTCGTGTAAGATACCTTTTCCTTTATAAGGCTCTGGCAACTTACAACTCCTTATTTGCGCAGCCGTTTGGGTTAGTAGATCATAAGACTTATTCCCGTTAAGGAATATCTTAGTGAATTTCAAACAATTGCTGGTTAATCCTGTCGGGATTTTAAAATAAACTAAATGACTATACCCAAGCTTGAAATACATTTGATTTGGTAATTTTTCATAAGAAAACGCACGGTATCCAACACCAACCAAGTTTAATTTGCGAGAAAGTACATAAGTTATCTCAATCAAAATCTGTTTAATTTTAGCGATCGTTGTACCCTGTATTTTTTTACTACTCTTTAATCCAATTACAGATTTCCCATCAACAGGTAAAGAAGTTGCGACGATTAAATTTGACGACGGAATTAAAAGAAGCTTGATTTTCAAATTCAATGATTTCGTGGACAAAGGACCAATAAAAGTAATTAAATTTTTTTTATCACAATACAAAATTTTAATATTCTTAGGGACTTTAACAGAGTATTTTTTTTTTGAATTTTTCATTTTTAATTAATTACAGCAAGAGGCTCTCCCCCAAGTCTGTTCTTCTTACATTGATTAATTGTTTTTAAACCTTGATTCGTTGAAAAAATTATAAAAGTTTTGCTTGAATCCAATTTCCAAATTTGTTTGGCTGAATAATACAACCGCTGACCAGGTTTAGACAAACATTTCAACGAATTTATTGCAGGTTTCCCTGTTCGTGTGTATTTTAAAAATATTTCGATTTTATTATCGTTTGAGGCAAAGGTTCTATATCCAGAAATAAAACCTTCATCCCACAAAACTTTTAAGAACGATTCACAGATATTTTTTTTTGATTCTAGAATAACACTTTTTTTTGCCATTTGACCATTTTTAATATTGGCAAACATATTCCACAAATAATTTTTCATGTTAAATTAAAATGTCCAAAGGCAGACTCGAACTGCCGACACAAGGATTTTCAGTCCTTTGCTCTACCGACTGAGCTATTTGGACATGTGAGCGGAACTATCTAACAAAAAATACGCAAGCTTAGTGTAACGCTTCGCTATCGTTAAGATAAATACATGTTAGAGTAACAAACACATAAGCTTGAATTAATGCAACAGCAAGCTCTAGACCCATTAAAACCACTAAAATTAATAAAGGAATAATAAACATTAATGCTGTTAAGTTTTCTACTAAAAGCATACTCCAAGAAAATCCAACAATAACTTTCAATAATGTATGACCTGCCATCAAATTAATAAATAATCGAACACCTAAACTAATAGGCTTAGCAATGTAAGAAACTAATTCAATAGGAACTAACACTAAAGCTAAAAAAAAACCAGTGTTAGCTGGTAAAAGCAATGAGAAAAAACCTAACCCATGCTTTTGGAAACCTATAATAGTCATACCTATGAAAATTGAGAATGACATGAAAAATGTAAGAGTAATGTAACTTGTTGTGGTAAAACTGTAAGGAACTAAACCAATTAAATTATTGGTTAAAATAAACATAAATATAACACTCAAGAAAGGTAAATATTTTTCACTTCCTGTTGTGATAATATCTGATAAAAGCTGAGTTACAAGAGCGTATATTTTTTCTACCAAATTTTGCCAACCGCTAGGAATCACAAAAAATGAATTGGTCTTTACATCTTTAATTAAAAAAACGTAACTTTGTAACGTAAAAAGAGCTAGAAGAGATGCTAATAAAAAATTAGTAAATGATAAATCAACACCTGCAACTACGAAACTAATAAGAGGAGCTATTTTAAATTGATCTAATGGGCTATATAACATTTGAAAATAAAGAAAGGAATTGAACCTTTAACTTTTATCTAACTTTAGAAAAAAGTACCATTTACTTTATTTTATAATTTAATTGTTCTTAACTATTTCCGGTTTCGCTTTTTCTACTTGAGTAGAATGCTTCAAACACTAAAAAGAAAAAGAAAACAAACGATGCTGCTGAGATATAAGAACCCCAAGAAGCGATTTTATTAAATAAATAAAAAGCATCAGGATAATCTGGAATTCGTCGAGGCATACCAGCTGCTCCTAACCAATGCATTGGAAAGAAAGTAAGGTTAACACCAATAAAAAAAGTCCAAAAATGGATCTGACCTAAAATTTCAGAGTATGTAACTCCAGTAAGTTTTTCGAACCAGTAATATAATCCTCCAAAAATAGAAAATACTGCTCCCATTGATAATACATAATGAAAGTGTCCAACCACATAGTAAGTATCATGTAAAGCAACATCTAGACCTGAATTTGCTAGAGCTACTCCAGTAACACCTCCTACAGTGAATAGGAAAATAAAACCAAGAGCAAATAAAATTGGTGCCCGTAGCTCAATACTACTACCCCATAAAGTTGCTAGCCAGCTAAAAATTTTAATTCCAGTTGGCACCGCAATTATCATGGTTGCTGCAGTAAAATATGCTCTGGTATCGATATCTAACCCTACTGTAAACATATGGTGAGCCCATACAATAAAACCTAATACTCCAATCGATGACATCGCATAAATCATACCAAGGTATCCAAAGATAGGTTTTCTAGCAGCACTTACCACAATATGACTAATAATTCCGAATCCTGGAAGAATTAATATGTATACTTCTGGGTGACCAAAGAACCAAAATAAGTGTTGGAAAAGTACAGGATCTCCTCCACCTGCTGGATCAAAAAAGGTAGTATTGAAATTTCTATCTGTTAATAACATTGTAATCGCTCCTGCTAAAACAGGTAGTGATAGTAATAATAAAATAGCAGTAATAAAAACAGACCAAACAAATAAAGGAAGTTTATGAAATGGTAAACTCTCAGTTCGCATATTCACAATAGTACAAATAAAATTAATTGCACCTAAAATTGAAGCTGCTCCTGATAAATGAAGACTGAAAATCGCTAAATCAACAGAACCTCCTGAGTGAGATAAAACCCCTGAAAGAGGAGGGTAAATTGTCCACCCGGTACCTACTCCAGCTTCACATAAAACTGATTCAATCAATAATAAAAGTGATGGAGGTAATAACCAAAAACTTATATTATTCATCCGTGGAAACGCCATATCTGGAGCACCGATCATTAATGGAACAAACCAGTTTCCAAACCCACCGATTAAGATAGGCATTACCATAAAAAAAATCATAAGTAATGCATGACCTGTAATCACAACATTATAAAAATGGTGGTTATAATCTAAAAAACCACCGTTAGGCTGTGCTAAAGTTATTCGGATATAAAGTGATAAAGCTGTTCCTGCAATACCAGAGATTGCACCGAAAATGATATATAAAGTTCCAATATCTTTGTGATTTGTCGAAAAAAGCCATCGAAAAATAAAACTAGTTATTTTATCTAGTGTAGTTGCATTTGCAGCTATAGCTCCCATAAATTTTTGAATAATTCTTCTAGACTAAAAAACATAATTTACTGCTAAGATCTGGGAATTTATGTGCAGATACAGCCCGCCCACAAGGGCTTTTAAACGCCGTTTAAGGGGTACCCCTTGTTATAATTGGAATTCGTTGTAAAATGACCTATTTCACCTTAATTTCACAATAAAAAAAAATCAAAAAAATATATATTATTCAATAGTGAATCCAATTCTTTATTAATATCAATGAAATATACTATTCATAGCTAATTCAAATACTTACTACATCTTATCATATTATATCATTCGTGAATTCTCTCTCGTTATAGTTAAAAAAAACGGTATACTAAATAAAACTAATATATTCTTTAATATAGTTC
>Ga0209302_10000275_pt1 | contig 31487 bp, 29 predicted proteins | sample ArcOceMetagenome_2_FD_187445 | JGI IMG/M metagenome (GOLD analysis project Ga0209302, IMG submission 187445) | Marine eukaryotic phytoplankton communities from Arctic Ocean - Arctic Ocean ARC135M Metagenome (SPAdes) (version 2) | ecosystem: Environmental > Aquatic > Marine > Oceanic | place... | reverse complement strand
AGCTTGATACAAAGTGATGGTGAAAATACCTTAAAAACCCTTTTTGCGCCTGAAACTATTCGCCTTAGTGCGAATGAGGAATTAACCTCGGCTGCAGAAGCAGTGATTTTATCCGGCAAAATGTCTTTACCCGTGGTTGATGAAAATGAACGTTTTCTTGGGCGTTTTACTGTAGAAACGGCCTACCAAGTAAAACAAGAAACGCAAACAGAACAAATTAACAGTGCAGCGGGTTTAACGACCGATGAAGACTTATTTTCAAGCGTAAGAACGAGTGCGAAAAACCGTGGCATTTGGCTTGGTATTAATTTGCTGACCGCATTTTTAGCTTCATGGTTTATCGGTTTTTTTGAAGCTACCCTGCAACAAGTTGTAGCTTTAGCGGTATTAATGCCTGTAGTAGCATCTATGGGTGGGGTTTCTGGAAGCCAAACCTTAACTGTTATTGTGCGAGGTATGGCATTAGGTCAAATAACAGAACAAAATAGAAAAGTGTTACTACGCAAAGAATTAAAAGTGGGTGGGCTAAATGGCATAATTTGGTCTGTTGTTATCGGCACTATCACCTATTTTTGGTTTAACAACGCAGCACTAAGTTTAGTTATTGCTTTAGCAATTTTATTAAACTTATTAACGGCATCTGCATCAGGCGTTGTTATTCCTGCAATATTAAATAAGTTAAATATTGACCCTGCCCTTTCTGGTTCGGTTATTTTAACCACAGTCACCGACATTGTTGGTTTTGTGGTGTTTTTAGGATTAGGTAGCTTACTGCTGCTATAAGAAAAGTAAAAGAGGATTTAAGCAATGCCCGTAGAAACTATCACCTGGATAGCTATTGTATTTTGTATTTCACAGTCAGCTATTTTTTCAGGATTAAATTTAGCCTTTTTCTCGCTGAGTAGATTACAGCTAGAAGTAGAAGCAAATAAAGGCAATAAAGCTGCACAAGTTGTACTTAAGTTAAGGAACGATTCTAACTTTTTGCTCGCCACTATTTTGTGGGGCAATGTTGGTATTAATGTATTACTAACCATGCTGTCTGACTCAGTATTAGCAGGCGTTGGTGCATTCTTATTTTCGACTATTGCTATTACGATTATTGGTGAGATAACGCCTCAGGCCTATTTTTCTCGAAATGCTTTAAAAATGGGCAGCCTGTTGGCACCTGTTATTCGTTTCTATCAAATTATTCTTTATCCCGTAGCGCGCCCTAGTGCGTTAATTCTTGACGCTTGGTTAGGTAAAGAAGGCATTACCTACTTAGGGGAGAGTGAATTAGGTAATATTATTAAAGAGCATATTCGTGCTGAAGAAGCTGATTTAAACCATGTAGAAGGTATTGGCGCATTAAACTTTTTTGCACTAGATGAAATTAAAGTTACTGAAGAAGGTGAAATAATAGACCCTAACTCTATTATTGCTTTACCGACGAAACTTGATTTACCTATATTACCAGATACTTATTCTGGCGCTGATGATCCTTTCTTAACTATGCTGAACCAATCAGGCCATAGCTGGGTTGTTATCACAAACCTTGAAGGTACACCATTATTGGTTATTGATGCTGATGGTTTCTTACGAAGTGCTCTTTTTCAAGCAGAAAACTTTGACCCTTACAGCTTTTGCCACCGCCCAGTGGTTATTACAGACGAAACAACTTCATTAAATGAAGCAATATTACAAATGAAAGTAAACACCTCTATCGATAAGAACTTTGATGGTGTTATTGAGCACGATGTGCTGTTGGTTTGGGGCGATACTAAACGAATTATTACCGGTGCTGATATATTCGGCCGATTACTTAAAGGTATGTTGCCGTTAGTGCAGCAGAACGAAAAAGTAGCCGAATTAATTAACGCTGAAAAAGTTTAATTATCGATTAACGTGTATTTAAAACAAAACGTCGGCTAAAAAGTTAGCCGACGTTTTTTTTGATACGATCTTGTAACAAAATTTGTGTAATTACCGTATTATAAAACCTCAGATCTGAATTAAGCTACCTAGCTACTCAGGTTTTAATGCGAGTACATCTGACTTTAACAAGTTTAAAATTTTCTCTGCGGTATTACCAAGCACCTTGGCTTTGAGGCCTTTACGCCCAACTGTACCTATGACAACTAATCCAGCCTTTTGTTTCGCGGCAATACTTGGAATAACTTTTTCTGGTTCGCCCGCTTTAATAGTGAAATTAGCCAAGGGTATATCATATTCAGCCGCCAATTTTTCAATTTTAGGTTTTAAAGTTTTCGCTGCCCCACTTTCTAATTCGTCTTTAAAATGAATACCTAAATCACGTAATACTTTAGAAAATGGTACGGTATAACAAACGAATAACTCTGACTCATTGGTTTGAGAAAATGCTTTAGCTGCTTTCAATATTTGATGATTCAACGCTTGTTTACTTTTACTTTTAGTTTCCAAATCAACAGCTGCCAATACATTGGGTGATTTTCGCCATTTGTTATCGCTAACAATAAACACTGGCGCTGAACATTCTCTTAATAACTGCCAATCAGTTGAGGTGTATAAAAATGTTTCACTTCTATGTGCAGTTTTAACTACCATGCTTGGGTTATGCTCTTTGGCGTAAGTATTTATCCATTGGTAAATGCGTTTTTCCCAAACGACTTCAAAACTGTAATTTACTTCCTCTGGAACCATAGTATCGAGTGAGGTTTCAGCTTCAAGGGTAATGGTATCTATTAATGTTTGTTTTATATTTTGTGAGTCATCTTGTATAAACCGTAAACTTTGATAACAAAAATAAACTACATGTAATTCACTGTTTGTTTTTTTGGCAAGTTCACAAGCACGCGTTATTGCCACTTGTTTATTATCCGATAAATCGGCGACTACAAATATTTTACTCATAGAACCCTCTAATTACTTAGTGTATATAAAATAAGTATAGCATGGGGAATTTAGCTGTTCTTTGATTTAGAACAAGGTTCAGTGATAATTAAAGTGATACTAAATGAGGGTTGAAAATTGCTATTGTGAAGATAAAAAGACAGATTAATTTTTGAAAATAACTTACTGCTCGAACACGCATATATTACATTGCTATATTTTCACCTTCAAAATGAACGTTCAATTTAGCATTAAGGTAATTAATAAGCCTCTAACGACGAGACTTTTCTTTATGTTTTTTATTCGCATAGAGATACAATAAACAGGCAATAACAATATTAACACTGCAACGCATAATTTCAGCCCATTGAAAGTTCGAGGTAGATAAATCATAAACTAAATCAATCGTAGAGCCCACTCCCACAATAATAGCCAAAATCATAAATATTTTTTCTAAAGCCATTGAATTCGACATAAAATCTCTTTTAATAAACTAAAATATGTAAAGTAAGTAGAATCAGCAATAATAAAGCCTATTTTTCTTTAAGCATTATCAAGTATGTTTTTGATCAGCGGAGATAACATAATCATGTTAGCATCCATATAAACAGGTATGTTAACATTTCCTTTAATTGTGTTTTCAAGCACGCCTTGCCAAGTTGGTAGAACTTCCATACCTATAACCACACAGTTCTTTTTACTTATTAGTTGAAAAAACTTACTATCTCATTTACTGCCTCTGGGGTTAACCCTGCAGAATCATCGGGATGTGCTACTAAAGCCCAAGGAGCCTCGTCAGGAGCAAGCAACAGTACTTCATCGTTCAACTGCTTTACTCCTTGCTCATTAAACCCACCTGATGGGTAAATATGAACTATATTTTCAATAAGTTCTATTTTGTAATTACCATGCGACTCCATGATAGCTCCTAATTGCCATTAACCATTAACAACTCTAACAAACTATTGATGCTGAACACTAATATAAATATCTAATACACAGCATTAAAGCTAAGAATCATAAATATAATGGCCTATGACAGTTAAAGTAATGACAGTTATGAAGTGTCAAGACAATGGTTTAAAATTACAGACTTTCTAGCTTTTAAACCATTTAGCATGTCTTATTAACATCACATCAGTGAAGATTAAATTAACTGACCAACTTACTGACAACTTTTACATTATTGTGCAAAGTTTTATGTACTGGGCATTTGTCTGCTATTTCTAAAAATCGAGATTGTTGTGCGGCATCTAATTCGCCAATAAAGCTAATTTCTCGCACAATAGCTTCAATACCTTGGTTTTGCTCTTCGCACGTTTCACAGTCTTCTAAATAATTCCGGCTATGTTTGAGCTCTACTTTTATATGCTTTACAGCAAGTTTTTTTCGCCTAGCGTACATGCGCAATGTCATGGCAGTACATGCACCTAAACCGGCAAGCAAATGTTCATAGGGATCAGGTCCCATATTATCGCCTCCAACACTTACCGGTTCATCAGCAAGCCAATAATGACTAGCCGTACTTATATGTTGTGTAAATTTATGATTTTTCTCTTCAACAACAACATGGCCTTGTGTTACTTTGGTTTGCTGAGCATTTGAGTTTTTATCAACCGTATTAATTGTTAAGTGTTGCTTATTATTTTCACCAGTAATATGTTCTTCATGGCTTATATATCGACTTGACCACGCGGCAATTACGTCAGCAGCATATTCAGCGTCATCTTTATTCGTCAGTAAATGGTCAGCACTATCTAAACTGACAAAACTTTTTGGATGTACAGCAGCTTGATATATTTTTTCTGCTTCACTAATATTTACAGTGCCATCAACCGGCGAGTGCATGACTAATAATGCTTTTTTCATTTTGGCAATATGGCTGCTATCGTAGCTTTTAATGTCGTCCAAAAATTGCTTTTCTATGGTAAATACCCGCCCTGCCAAATTAACTGCTGCTTTGCCGTTTTTTTCAATATCATCAAGCTGTAAAGCAAAGTTATGTGCAACATGTGCAGCATCTGAAGGCGCACCTATAGTAACAATAGCCATAGTCTCATCGACATACTGAGCAGCATTAAGCACTGCAGCTCCCCCTAAGCTATGACCAATAAGTAACCTAGGCGCTTGATAACTCGTACGGAGAAAATCTGCAGCGGCGATTAAATCCTTTATATTCGAAGAGAAGTTACTATTAGCAAAATCACCATCACTGTTACCTAAACCTGTAAAATCAAATCTGAGTACCGCAACGCCTTTGCGTACTAACGCTCGACTTATACGCGAAGCGGCGGCAATGTCTTTACCACAAGTAAAACAATGTGCAAACAAAGCATAAAATTTAACATCCGTTTCTGGTGTTTCTAATAGGCCGCTTAGTTTATGCTCCCCGCTAGTAAACTCTACTTTTTTCCGCATAAGTAATCCTTAGTTAATTTATATTTTTTCTAGTTACCACAATTGACCGTCCAAATGGGTATTTAATTTTATGATGAGTGTTATTCTGCTATAAATTAGCTCAATATTTACGATACATACCGTAACATTTTGTATAAAATATACCGACATTAAAAATGTAAAGGACCAAATATGACGATAGGTGTCGGCGGCTCTAACGCCAAAATTGAGCTTGAAAAATTAGTTGATATGACCAGCCAAGTTAAATCAGTTACTGAAGCTGAATTTAAACAACGCATTACAAAAGCCCAAGCATTAATGGCTAAAAATAACATTGCAGCGACCTATATTGATGCTGGAACAAATTTATACTACTTCACTGGTACTCGTTGGTATGCCAGTGAGCGTGTGGTAGGTGTTATTATCCCTCAAAAAGGTGACGTACATTATATTGCACCTTACTTTGAAGTTAACACGCTTAATCAATACATGACAATTAAAGGCGAAATAAAAGGCTGGCAAGAGCATGAAAGCCCTTATCAACTCATCGCCCAAACATTAAAAGACCTTGGCATTACCTCTGCTCAGTTAGCCATTGATGAATCTGCAGCGTTTTTTATTGCTGACGGTATAAAAAAAGCTGCTCCTGAGCTAACGCTTATCGATGCAAAGTGCATTACAGCAGGTTGTCGAGCAGAGAAATCCAGTAATGAAATTGCTTTATTACAACAAGCAAAAAATATGACCCTTGAGGTTCACAAAGCTGTTGCGCGCATATTACGTGTAGGAATTACAGTTGAAGAAGTGACTAACTTTATTGATCAAGCGCACCGTAAAGTGGGCGCTAAAGCGGGTTCATACTTTTGTATTGTGTTATTTGGTGAAGATTCTTCATATCCACATGGGGTTAAAACACCCAAAGCGTTAGAAGAAAATGACATTGTACTTATAGATACCGGTTGTCAACTTGAAGGATATAATTCAGATATTACCCGTACATATGTCTTTGGTGAAGCAAATCAACGCCAACGAGACATGTGGCAGATCGAAAAGCTTGCACAAAAAGCTGCCTTTGACGCCGCTAAAATAGGTGTTGCCTGTGGAGATGTAGATATCGCTGCAAGAGAATATTTAGCAAGTCAACGCCTAGGTCCTGACTATCAAACACCTGGATGCCCACATAGAACAGGCCATGGTGTTGGTTTAGATATTCATGAATGGCCTTATTTAGTTCGTAGCGATAGAACACCTTTAGCCAAAGGTATGTGTTTTTCGAATGAACCTATGTTGGTTTTGCCTGACGAATTTGGCATTCGTTTAGAGGACCATTTCTACATGACAGAAACGGGAGCAAAATGGTTTACTGAACCTTCATATTCTATCGACGACCCGTTTGGATACAAACAAATTTAAAACACAGTAATAAAATTAACTAGACTAACTTAAAACCTTGGGCCTAAACCGGTTTTTATGCCCAAGCTTTTAAAATATTACATTTTAACCGACTAAATAGAGTGGCGTATGCCTTTCGCTTTAAGTAGAATCGATACATTGTTACTTTTGATACCATATTTATGCACGCATTTTTAGAATATATTCCACTTGTTATTTTTTTCATTTTTTATAAATTCGCTGATATTTATTGGGCCACAGGCTCATTAATAGTAGCGTCAGCCATTCAGATTGCTTATTTTTTAATTAAAAAACAGCCTATTCCTAAAAGAAATTTGATATTTTTCGGTTTAATCGCCATTTTTGGTGGCTTAACTATTTATATGCATGACGATACTTTCTTAAAATGGAAAGTCACTATTATCCAAGGTATATTCGCTTTCGCACTTATTATTAGTCAAAAAGTATTTAATAAAAATATTATCAAAGAGTTTTTAGGGGAAGCACTTACATTACCTGAACATATTTGGAATAGATTAAACTTAGCTTGGGCACTATTCTTTGCCTTATGTGGTTTTTTAAATTGGTATATAGCCTTTAACTATAGTTTAGAAACTTGGGTTAATTTTAAAGTGTTTGGCTTAACGGCTATGACCTTTATATTTGCTATTGGCTCAGTGTTTTCTTTATATAAATATATGCCGGAAGAACAAGAAGAATCAGAACAAAAAATAGAAAAACAAGAGTAGAACACTCTTATTAACGCTTTAATTTTAACTTAACTTATTGGACGTAAAATGTTTTATCTAATCTATAGTGAAGATGTAGAAAATAGCTTATCGCTGCGTATGAGTGTTCGAGAAAATCATTTAGAGCGACTTCGTACATTACAAAATCAAGGCAGATTACTTGTTGCTGGTCCTTGTCCTGCTATTGACAGCGAAAACCCAGGTGATGCAGGCTTTACAGGCTCGCTTATTATTGCAAAGTTTGACAGTTTAGTAGCTGCTCAAGAGTGGGCAGACCAAGACCCTTATATCGCTGCGGGCGTTTATAAAAACGTTACTGTAAAACCATATAAAAAAGTACTTCCAGCATAAGTAATCGATTTAACCATGAATAATAAGACACTTAGTATCTACATATTAGTTAGCGCCCTGCTGTTTTCAAACTCGGTAATGGCTAACAATAATGTTCAAAACTGCGAAAGCACTATGGACAATAATATTGAAGTGTCTCGTTGCTTAGATGGTGTTAGAGAAAAGAAAGACCGTGAATTGCAAACCTGGATAAATAACCAAACGTTTATTCTAGAAGAATTATCACTACTTAATGGCCGAAGTACTTCGCTAGATATGTTTAGGCGCTCACAACAAAATTTTATTACCTACCGAGAAAACAACTGCCGCTGGCAATATTTAGTACTAACCCCTGATGAAAGCGCGGCTATCGCTTATAAAAAATGCTATATCACCTTAACGCAAGATCGTATTGAAGAATTAACTGAACTCAATAAAGATAACTAAATACTCTAAAAATAAACTTTATATTATCAGAATATTTAATATATTATTCGACAAAATGACAAGCTCGTATTTGTATAGTCCATCGAAATAGAAGTCATGTCTGTTATCTAAAACTTGATAAAGTTGCTAGTTTCTCTTAAATTAACTTATAGAAACAGTTAAATTATAAACGCTTTGTGGTCAGCATATCGTGCGCTAATCTTAGTGTTTATATGGCCATTCACCTAAAATTTTTAATAGATGATATTTATGGAAGTTTTGTCTGATCTATCAGTTTATTTAAGCAACCCACGTACATCGTTAAATAATAAACTTATAAAAATTTGTACAACAATTAAATCGGCGATACCTGAATGTGATCGTGTTGGCATATGGTTGTTTTCTACTGACTATTCTGAAATGTTTTCTTTAATTTGTCATGATGAAGCTGGCAAACAAACTACGGGCGAACATTTACTAGCTAGCGACTTTAGTGATTACTTTTCACACATTGTTGAAAATGAATTTTTAGTGGCTTCTAATGCTAGAGATCACGAGGTCTCTAAATGCTTCAATGAAGGCTATTTTGATATACACAACATATATTCTTTATTAGATGTAACCTTCAAAAAAGATTTTATTCCATTAGGTATTATTTGCTGCGAACGCACTGGTAACCAAACACAATGGACAAAAAATGATATAAAAACACTCAAAAACATTGCTGTCAAAGCCTCTTTATTCATTAGTGATAATGTTTCTGAAACATATTCCACTAAATCTAAAGCGAGTATTATTGGTATGTTAAAACCGTAACTTTTACAAACGCTTGCTCTACTATGTCCAATAAACTATCTGTCTGAGTATAATTAAGCTTTTAAACAGGGTTTTTGACATGTTTAACTTGATAATAGCTTAGCGTAGTATCGACTCCCCAAGCTATCACTAAAGCAACAGCTAAAAGCTGTGCGGCAATAGCTGAGAAAATATCAGGCGCTTTCATAAGCGTTGCCATTAAAGAGTCTCGATAATAAAAAAACCATTGATGCTCCTCCGGAAATATTACCGTGTGCAAATAATAAAAAACCTCAGTAAAACCCCAAATACCTAATACCACCACCAGTAAAACAATAAAACTTAAAAGTGAAATAATTTTTTGCTTACCTGTTGGCATTTCCCTTAGCGAGTTAACATTTATTTTATGTGTATTTAAGCCATATAAAAATACCAATCCCAATAACAATATCAAGCTTCCCCACCATATTTTTTCAACTGCGTTTAATAAGTTGGCAACATCTTTAAGATGTAGTACCTCAGCATTGGTTAACAGACGTTTTGATATCGCGTGATTATTTACATAACTGATTTTAGCTAAACCATAACCTTCTTGATGAATCGCTTGAACAATGTCGGAAAATTTAGTTTCATGTAGCTGGATATTATCGATAGGGAAATCTCGTTTACCTTGAGTATTCTTCGGAACATTTTTTCTGACTACGTCATTAATATGCAAGGTTTGATACCAAAAACTATACAGAAAATTTGTAGTTTTACTTATCTGCCAGCTAATACCCAATGAGAAAACCAATAATATTAAAGCAAATATACACCAAATAAATTGCCTCAAAATAGCACCTTTTTTCATAAAAAAATATATAACCTTATTAATTAACTACGCAACAGACTGCTTTAGTTTACCGCTTATTAGTTTGAAACTAATTAATATTTTTACATTAACATATAGTTAAGTGTTTAAGTTTAAGGTAGCTATAAGAAAGTTAAATAAACTCTTTTATATTAACTTAAAAGAATAAATCTAACTCAATCACATCAAAGTCACTGTTGACAAATGTCTTAAAAAGCTTGTATTTCAGTTGGTATTTCCACTTGAATTTTCATTTGGCATCACGCCAGTTACTAACAAAAAATATATGCGATAAAAATAAATTCAATAATACTTGATCTTACCTTTCTAACGATATACTGTACATATATACAGTATATCGAGGTAAGCAACATGATTAACGTTAACAAAATAGATTTAGATTTTAATATCAACAACTTAAAGTCAATCACCACATTAACAAACACAGTTAATACAGAGTTAACTACAGCTTGGTGTAACGTAGTGCATGTGAATAACGCCATTGATTTATCTGAAAAATATCAAGATATTTGCCAGAAACATTACGACAATAGCAAGTGGATTTTAATGATTAATCCCGAAAATGACTCGCTAGAGCAACTCTCTACTATGGGAAAAATTAACCCTGAAAAAATATTGAAAGTAAATGCGAATAAGGTCAATGTTAGCTTAGAGCATATTAAAAGCACTTTATTAAAAGGTACTTGCTCTGCAATTATATTGAATGATGCGAGTTATAACGAAGACGAATTAAATGACATAGCACACTGCGCAGCTATAGGGAAAACGCAATGCATATTATTGCAACAACACAAAAATAGCCAAACACAAAAATTACATTAAACCAGAGTTAATTTTCAAGCCGAGTTAGAAGACTTAACCTAAAAAGTTAATTCAAACGCTTATTTAAATACATCGCTTTATTTATAAAGACTCACTTATTTAGGCTGTTCATACGGCTAAAATTAAGCCGGCTTAACCGACAGTAAGCTCAAAATATTGCCATATATGAACTTACATAAATAGCTCAACGACTTAGCAATGTCATGATAAACTCTTAACAATTTGTAATTTAGAAGAATATCTCCATGCAATGTCCATGTGGCTTAGAACTCACCTTTGCACAATGTTGCCAACCATTAATAACGGCGACAAAGTTAGCAAACTCCCCAGAGCAATTAATGCGCTCTCGTTACTCTGCTTATGCAACAAATAATGCCGAGTACATTTACCTCACCTATGCAAGATCTAGCAGGGTTGAACAATCTATTGCTGATATAGAGCAATGGGCCATACAAACAAAATGGTTAAAGCTTGTTGTTCATAGTGCTAGCGAGTTCCAAACAAGTAGTGATAATAATGAAAGTGCACAAGTGATGTTTTCAGCATTTTATCAACATCTTGGGAAAATATGGCAAATGCAAGAAAACTCAAATTTTATTATTGAAGATAATGTTTGGCGATATGTAGATGGTGATGTTTCAGAAAGTAAAGTATTAAAAAAACCCAAAAGAAACGAAGCGTGTTTTTGCTTGAGTAATAAAAAATTTAAACAGTGTTGTGCTAACGCACTTTAAGCAACAGCCTCAACAGTAGCTGACTTCTCAAGGGTATTTTTTATGCCAGATAACCACGCTTCAGCGTTAAACGCTAAATTGGGCTGAGGTTGCTCTAGTGCTTTATTTATATATTTTTGCTGACAATATAAACTTGTGTTACTCATGACTTGCTGGTTTATAAAGCGAGCATCGTCACGAAAGGCTAAAGGGTTAGGGTTTAATGCATTCATCAAACGAAGATGCTCTAAACGTTTAGTTTCAATTAAATCAGCTTGATTAAAAAGTTGCGTATCCTCAATATCCTTTAAAGCGATCGGCGCTTCTTTAGGGAGTTGAAAACGCTTTCGTAATCGCTCTGATGTAGTGACATTGGTAGGCGTAACGGTTTGTGGAAGTTTGAACTGGCTATGAGCTCGAACATCATCGGTTAGCATCGCGAGTAACAACGAAAAATCAGCGCGACGTTCACTATGAACACTTTCGTTAAGCTGCTCGCCTAATTGAAGTTCATGAACAAGAATGTCGTTTGATATGTTTTCTATTGTCAAAATAATCTACTATTTTACTGCCGATATTAATTTATCGGCAGCTAAGTAAATTACTTTATGGTTGGATTGAATTAATTAGCTATTTATATAATATTTACAGAATGTTGTACGATTACTATACCTTAAATTACAACGTGCTTAATTGGCCAACTAAGAATAAAACTCGCCCCACCGCTTTCACTATCAACAACAGAAGCACTACCGCCATGCCACTCCATAATACGGCAAACTATCGCTAGGCCTAAACCAAAACCACCCGTTTCACGATTGCGTGAAATGTCACCACGAGAAAATGCATCAAAAATTGTGCATTTAAAATCGTCACAAACACCTTCTCCGTTATCAGTCACTTTTATCTGACATTGATCGGCATTTTTTGAAATAGTGATATCTATTTCACCATTGCCGTATTTTATTGCGTTAGAAATGTAGTTGTTCAAAGCTCGTGCGATAAATTGTTTATCAACGTCAACTTTATCTTCGCCGAGTAAGTTATTCACCGTAAAGCTTTGTTCAAATTGCTGGAAATTACCCACTTGGTTTTTAACAATATCCACTACTGCTTCGTTGGTAAACTTCAGCTCCGGCTTTTCATTATCAAAACTGGCATAAATTAGCATTTCACTGATCAGCTGTTCTAGCTCACAAATATCTTTACTAATAGCCTTACGGTATTTTTCTTGCTTCACTTTATCATCAGTACACTCTAACATTTGTAAAGCAAATTTTGTGCGTGCTAAGGGGGTACGTAATTCATGAGCTACTGCCGTAGACAATTCTTTGTGGGCATCAATTAAACGTTTTATTCGACTTGCCATGGTATTAAAAGCTGTCACCATAGGTTCAGTCATTGTTGATCTTGCTTTGGGGGCCACCATATCAAAACTTTCTTGACCAAAAGCTACAGCTGTTTTACGTAACTGATCTAAATCACGAGAAAGAGGTCTTAACCAAAAAAACAATAAACACGCTAAACTTGCCAGTAAAACAACACGAATTAAAGCCTCAACTCTTGGCCTAGTTGGCATTTTTGCTGGCCCAAGGACAATCACTGCACCTGTGCTATTAATACGATGATGAATTTCTACTGCGTCATTATCATAAAAGATATGGGTGCTATCTTCTTTAATTACATCATGGCGCTGATGACTAATTTTTTCTGCTTGCTGTTCTGACATTAACTTTAATGACAGTTTCCATTCTTTTGAAGCACCCGACAATATATCTTGCCATTCGTTTTCAGGATGCTTTTCTAAATAATTAGAAAGCGAGAGCAACATACTTTTATAACCAGTATATGACTCAATATCTTGTTCTAAATAAGAACTCCACACTTCATCTAACATCCAAGAAAAAATGATAAAGATAGAGATTATTAGAAAATATAAGCTAAAAAATGAGCGACCGAGTTTCATCAAAGTGCCTAAATAGAGGAAAGAAATTCTGATGGATTGGCGTAGCAACCCATCAGTTTACACATTGAAATAATGTTTAGCTCCATGCGTCAGGAACAAATAAGTAGCCTTGACCCCAAATGGTTTTAATTCTAAAAGGTGTTTCATTACTATCTTGCAGTTTTTTACGTAAACGCGAAATGCGTACATCGACACTTCTGTCCATACCATCGTATTCACGACCAACAACGGCTTTATAGATGTAATCGCGATTTTGCACTTCGCCTGCACGGCTTGCTAACAACCAAAGTAAATCGAATTCTTGACTGGTCAGATCGACATTTTTACCATGTAATAACACTTGTCTTGAACCACGACTAATGTGGAGTTCTCCGCAATCAATTTCCGCACTTTCTTTACCTTCGTTAGGTAATTGTCCACGACGTAATAACGCATTAACTCGTGCTAATAATACTCTTGGCTCAACAGGCTTAATAACATAGTCGTCAGCCCCTATCTCTAAACCTAACACTTGATCAAAATCAGTGCCTTTTGCGGTTAGCATTAAAATGGGACCTTTGAAGTTAGGACGTAACTCTTTACAAACGGTAAAACCATCTTTGCCTGGTAGCATAATGTCTAAAATAATTAAATCAGGTACAAATTTATCCACACGTTTTTCGACGGTATCACCTCTAAACTCTTGTTTAACATGATAACCTTCGTTTTCTAAAAACTCTGTGACTAAATCTGATAACTGGCGGTCATCCTCAACGAGCAATATCTTCTTTACTGACAATTTATTATCTGACATTAATTTGGCCCTACTTTATTACACTGAACTAACAGTCTTTTTCATGGATGTATTATCAACACGGTTCAATGTTTATTTTAGCGTTTTACCGCTAATCAATAAATAACAACCATTGAAAGTATGAATGACTCTAATTTTTAATAATCATAAAATGTTTATAATTAATTAACAACGCTATGTACAAGGTGTTACGGCAATAGTACAACTTATTACCGCGAGTTAACACTTAATTACATTTTTACAACCACCTGATTTTAAATGGTTTTTAATAAAATCAACTCTCAAGTTATATTCATTATACTTTTGAGTGAAGTTTACTTAATTACTAGTGACATTTATTATGTTCGAACAAATCTATGTTAATAATTGCTGTTAAGTACGCTATGACAATTCACTTACCCCAAGCACAAAAGTCGACAGAGAGTACCTCTAACGCCGAAACATTAGTAGCCAATAAAACGCTATTTTCTGTCATGCTTGTTGTGCTTTTCAGTTGCGCCGGTATCGCCCTACCTTATCCTGTGTTAGCACCTATTTTTTTAAATGAAATTAGTCCTCTCACTACCTTTGCAGATTTACCCAGCAAAATTTTGTTAGGCATAATATTAGCAATCTATCCATTCGGGGTTATTTTAGGTAGCTCAGTGTTGGGTGCCGCTTCAGGGGTTTATGGTCGAAAGAAAACTTTAATTATTACATTAATGTTAACGGTTGTGGGTTATGTACTCTCAGCATTAGCCGTGATGGCTGAAAGCTTTTTATTGTTAATCTTCGCTCGTTTTATTACTGGCGTATTTTCCGGAAATATCAGTATCGCAAAAGCTATTGCGATAGATTTGTCGCCTACGCTAGATAAAACCCATACATTTAATTTGGTTAATGCTACAGGTTATATTGGTTGGTTGTTAGGTCCTTTAGCAGGAGGTTTGCTGGCAATATATGGTTTAGATACTGTTTTTTATTTTGCGGCCTTAGCTCTAGTTATAGCGCTGTTCAGTGTCACCTTGGTTTTACAGCCCGACAAAACTAACCTCAATAAAACTCAGGTTAAATTTTCTCAGCTTTTTAGTAAACAAAACTCATTTGCTTTACTCGCTAATACTAAGATTAGACGCATATTTTTAATTTATTTATTGGCGACTCTAGGTCTTAATGCTTATTATGAATTTTATCCAGTTTGGTTAGTTGAGAACTTTAATTTTTCTAGCCTTAATATTGGATATATTACCGTTGTATTAACCTTTTTTATGACAATAACCAGTGTTTTTTTTGTTAAAAAGTTAAAGTTAATTATGGGTCTTAAGTTTGGTGCAATATTCGGTATGCTATCACTGGCATTGCTTTTAGGTTTACATATGGTGCTATCTTTATCTAGCCTATGGCCAGTTTATGCCATAACCGGCATTTCAATCGCCATATTTAATGGCTTATTACCGGTTTATATTTCTGAGCAATATGCCGATATTGAGCAAGGTCAACTTATGGGACTAATAACCACAACTTTTAGTCTAGCAAATGTGCTGATGGCGCTTATTGGTAGTGTGCTAGCGTTGCTGGGTGCGCATTGGGCGATCTTATTTGGCGCTGTGTTACTTATTACTGCCTCGGTTGACTTTCACTTTAGTCAGGAAGATATTCGATAATGATAATGCATGGAAATACACCTAAATCTTAGCCAATACGAAGCTCAAAGCGCTAAACATTATTTTGCATAAATTGCATAGTATTAGCTTTTCTTCACTTCTAGCTTATTGCTTCGGGCTAGTCCTTTCGGACTCATGTGCTTGAATAATGTTTCGATATAAATTAAAAGTACATAATTAAAGTACCTAACTAAAGTGCTTAACTAAAGTGCTTAACTAAAGTGCTTAACTAAAGTGCTTAACTACTTCGCCATTTTTGTTCAATCCATAATACGATTAGCGATATAAACATAATTAACCATAATAAAAATTTATTTACTGGCTGATATGCAGAAGATAAGTGAGCGGTTTTACTTTCCAACGCTACAACATTCGAAGGAATAATATTGTTCAAATCCCCCGACTCTAATTGATGTTCACTAGCTTGATGCTTAATAGCTTGCTGCCAAGCTGGAAAGTCTCTTTCGCTATAATAATAACGATGCTGTTCACTAAGAATGGTTTGTTTATCATTCAATACTTTAAAAGAGTGCCAACCTTTAATAGCGGCTATAAACTGGCCACATTGCTTATGTGTTGAAAGCGGATATGTCGTTAGTTTCATGTTCGGAACATCAAGTTTTTCTAGTGAAGATATTAAACAAATATTTTCAAAGTTTTTTACTTTAGCAACAGACTTTGGCGATGGAATTAACCAGCGGGTATTATTTTCCGCACGCGATAGGTTCAATAATAAGTACTGCCAAAAAGCGCTATAGTACGCTGGTGTAATTTGCGACGACCATTGATATGTCTCGTTTAATGTCGTGAGTGAAACTGCTCCTAAGCCTAAGGGTTGCTTCTTCACTAAAGCTTGGCCAGTTGCTGACTCAACCAGTGATTGGCCCTGTTTAGCATTCATATTTATTGTAATTGCTTGCGGTGAAATAACTTCGCCCTTTGCTAAGGAAGGTTGATTAGGCCAGTTAGCTGCAACCTGATTAAGAGACGGGTCAATTGGCGTTAATTGAAAAAATCGTAACAGTTTACTTAATTTATCCCGGTTATTATTTTCAGTTGATAGCAAAGCCCCATCGGCATTAATTAATAGTCCTAGCCCTTGTTTTATAGCCTGATAAAGCGCATCAAGTTCGCTTTCTTTTAATGCTAGCAACATTCTGCTATCCACTATCAAAAGATCATAATTATCAAGTATTGCTTTAGTTAATTCGGTTGGTTGAGCTTTATTTATTTCTTGGGAAGTATTCACTCGCTGTTGCGACCATTTACTTTTACTTATTTGACTAATAACCGTAACTTCGCTGCCCGTTTCACTAAGCCATTGTTTCAAGCGTCTTGTTTCAAAGGACGGTGCTGATTGTTTTATTAACACCTTAGGTTGGTTGCCATTTATAACGCTAAAAGCAATATCTTCACTTATGTTTATTAGGCGTTTATCGCTATTTGTTACATTAACAGCTACAAGCTTGTTTATATCGTTTTTCGGTAACTCTTGCAGTACCAGTTGATAATTAAATAAACCTGTTATCTTGCTCGTCGAACTTAATGAAAAAGTATGATTACTCTGCACGATCACACTATCTTGAATACGCCCATTACTTACTAAGCTCAGCTCGAACCTAGTATTACTATCTAATGAATGCTGAAAGCGCCCTGTTACTGTTAATGCTTGTCCTAAAATCAACTGTTTCGGCCACTGTAAAAAGCTTAAACCGGTTATTGGTTTACTTTTATAGAAGGTAAATTTAATAGCATTTTGGGCAGATGTATTTTTGTTTAACGATTTTGCAGCTTCAACGTTAGGAATTTTTGTACTTAAACCTGTCGTGTCTAGTTTACTCGCATGCAACTGATTAAAGGCAGTTAATTGTTGCCACTGCCTTTTACTTAGTCCATCCCCATAAACTTGCAATAATGTGGGTATGGCATAATTTTCTATATCGGTATTTGAATGAGTAAATAGACTTAATGACCAAATGTCTACAAGCTCTTCAATGGCAGTAATTACCACTACCTTATCTTGATAATTATTAGCTAGCCACTCTTTTAACAATTGATTATCTTTAGATTTTTCTAAAGGCGTTGTTAATAGCCAGATACGATTAGCAGACTTTAAGGCATTATCTACCTTACTTTTATCAATGCCAATAAGATTAAAATCTTCATTATATAATGATTGTTTAAAGCCATTAGTAAGTAAAACATCATAAGTAGATGTGGGTGTGTTTACCTGAAAAGGAAAAAGAAACAGTAATACACTGATAAAACCAATGACATTGCCAAGTATTAATAATGACAGATGAGTGTATTTATTTAATCCACCGGCTTTTTGTGTTGTTAAACTGCTTTGAGCTTCATGTGTAAAGCGTCGATAAATTAAGCCACAACTGACCATCAAGCCTAATAATGCGATAATTATTATTGCCCAATGAAATGGCGTATTTACCATTAAACGTAAGCTACCAAAATCAATATGGGTTGCTGAATTCATCACAAGTTAGCCTCTAAAAATTGGCTATATTGTTCAACCAAAGGTTGTTGGTTTTCAAAGTTTTGTATTTTACGATTCGGACTAGAAGTTGGGCTGGGTAATAACTGCGCAATTTTACCTGCTAATAAATTAATACATTGATCGCATTGTGATAAATTTAACCTTTGTTCCAGTAATATTTGCTCAATAGTAACTAATACATCGACGAAAGCAGGCCTATCGTCAATAAGTTCCTCTATTGCTAATTTTGCTTGTTTAACAAGCGCTAATTCATCAACAGATAATGGAGCGTTTTTCATCAACTCACTTTCATTTTCATTTTCATTTTCAACATAGCTAGTGTTTTGAAGTATCACTGTTTTTGGTCGCTTACTGACAACTACAAGCTGTTGATTAACATTATTCAATAGTTGCAAGAATTGGCCAAATACGATCAGTGTTTGATCAGATAATTGCTCAGGTTTGAAGCGTGAAACTTGCACCGAGTTCGCTAGAATATCGCTTTGTTCGCCTTGATAGCGGCGATGCTCAGTTACCGGTGGTGGCTCAAAACCCAGGCGTTTTACATAAATACGTTCCGCTTTTCTCGCTAAATTTAGTAATTTAAGTGCTTGTTGTTCAAAAGGTAAAGCCAGTTCGGGCTCAGACAGCATTAAATGCAACTCGGCCTGCCACATATTTGCTAAACTTTTTTTCATCAGGGCTCGCGGATCTTGACTTGTCATAACGCCAACATCACTATCTTCATGATTATGTCCGTATTTATTAATAAGCTCCATGCGGGCTGAACCTTGGCTATTATTTTCCGAGCCATGGCTTTCATGTTCGTGACCCGAATTGCCACTAGGATTTACCGTTTTATTCGCAGAAATAACAGCATTAGCGCTACCGCCCTGCTCATCGTGTATATGTATTTTCGGTTTAATATGCTCTGTGTCATGATTGTCATGATGACTATCATCAGACTCTGTGACTTCATTTTCCTGCCGCTCAACCTCATCTCCAAGGTATTGGCCATATTTTTCTTTCAGTGCACTTTGTGCCACACCTAACAGTTCTGACTTCTGATTAAAGCTTTTGCGATCAAGGTCAAGCTTATCTTCAATTAACGCTAGGGTTTCAATAATAATTTGTCGTTGGCTTTTAAAATATTCAGGCATAAAGTCGATCAGTATTCCATCAGCATTAATACCTGTTTGCTCTTCGTCTAACCAACGTATAATTTTAGTTTCTGAGCGAGTCTGTTGATACTCAGGTTCACGATTATCTGTCGCAACAATACTAAAATAGAGTTCGTCCCCAGGCTCCATAGCTAGCTCTTCTATCGACCATGTTTTGTAATAATGTTGTTTAGCGTTAACCATAGTATTACTGTCGAAGGTAAAGTTTTCATCTCTAAACTTAACGCCTTCACCAGACCCTTTGGCTATTGAAGCCTTGATGTGAATATCGGTCAGTGCAAAGTCATCTGATATTTGTACTTCAGTAAAGAGTTCAGGCACTGCATTTTTTCCGTACTCGGTTATGGTACTTTTAGGGTTAATAAAGCGAATTTTTGGCGCGTTATCTGGGGTTAAGTTTATCCGAAAAACATCTGAAATAGCTTCAATAACTTCGCTAGCTTGATCCTTAGCTGCGACATGGTAAACCATGCTTTTGTGTAGGGTTAATTCAACTTGAAATGTACCATCAGTTTGTATAATTAATTGATGCTGTTCGCCATTAGAAAAAATAAGAAAGACGTTTGCGTTTTGTTCAGAGATTGTTAACTGCCAGCGCACTTTACTACCCACTAACGTATCAACATTTAACACCTGAGATGTAAGTTCAGCTGGTTGCCCTTCTGCTACGCTATAGCTTGGCGGCGTTACAGTAACCTTTGTAGATAATAGCTGCACCACCGTATTACTTTGTTCGTTTTGGTTTTGGTTTTGGTTTTTATCGTAAATTTCATGAATGTTGTTATCTGCTGAATCTAGCAACAATAACGCTTTATCAATTAAGTTGAACTGAATAAAAATGAAAAAAGTTATGAGCGAAAAAAACAGTGATACATTCCGTAATATGAATTTTCTCTTGTCAAATTTAGGTGTGATTTCAGCATCATCTATTTGAGATTGTTGTAGAATATCGTTTAAACGGACTAACACTTTGCTCTGTTGTAGTTCCTCTAAATTAGACAGTTTATCTTGTTCTTGTAATAGCAATTGCGCACTTTGTTCAAGTAATTCAAAGCGACTATTTAGATGAGCGATCAGGTTTTTCAAGGTAATGTTATGATAATTTTTACTGCGCTTTATTAACACCAGCTTAGTCATTATGCCTAAAATAAATAACATTACGCCTGCGATCGCAGTCATCTCATTTAAAGCATCATTAGAACCAGTTAAGAAAACGTAAAATAAAAATACGACCAGCGCGGTTAACAAAATAGGCAAAAATAATAACATCTGCTGTTGCAGATGCTTACGTCGCCACTGTTTTAACGCCTGCTTTAGCAGACTAAGAGTTAACTGTTGCTCAGTATTTTCAAGTTTTTTAAGTGCTGGTTTACTGTTTTTATCAGCGAACGGGTTACTCAACATTAAGCATCAACCTTATTAGAAGCTGATGTTGATGTGTTATTAGTCTCGGTGCTGTTAATGTTACTAACGCCTTCAAGGGCTAACTTTGTTTTAGAACGATAAAACTCGCTAATTATTCGCTCAAGAGTCCATAATAAAATAATCAGTAGCGTTAATAATTCTGTCCAATAACCTTCATTTCTTTGTTGTTCAGCTATTAAGTCTGTTGCGCTTTTTAAACGGGTAGTTTCCCTACTAGCACTAGCTTTATCGGTATCACTTTTGTCTATCATTTTGTCTTCAAGGCTAGCTGTTCGATTATTACTTAAGACAGGTTTTTTATTACTAATAATCAATTGCCTTATTTGTGCGTGCGTTAGTGGTTGCTGTTCAACAAGCCTATTGGTTTGCCATTGCTGAAATAGTATTGATTGTAATAACAACGGAAATTGTTTTGATACTATTAAGTTACTCCAAGACGGTGAAAACCTTGAATACAGTTGGTAAACATTACTTTCGTTAACCGTGCTTTCTTTAGCACTATTCTCGACGCTTCTGCTTTGATAAGAATGAGTAGTTTTCGTTAACATCACAGCGCCATCGGGTTGATTAAGCTGCCAAAGTGTTTCTTTATATGCACTTGTAGGCTTTGGACTTAATTGTTCTGTAACATCTAACGGCAAAGCGCGTCGATAAAACCTAGCCTCGGTATCGAGCCAAGCGAAGTTATTATTGATTATGCTAGCAGTGCTCAACAATGTGCTCTCTTGTAAGTTTTGTGCATCAACAAAAAGGGTGGTGCCTGTCGATAACGCCTGCATTATTTTATTATCAAGTTTTTGGCTGCTTAAATAAAATAACCAATTAGGCTTATTATTCATTGCCTGTTGATACGGCTTTGATTTTTCAAGGCTGTTGTGGCTAAAGTAGTCAAAAGATAATTTTGCTGCGGTTTCTTGTTTAATTAATGCAAAGGCTTTCTGAAAATATTTAACGTCTTCGAAACGATCTTGATCGTAAATCAACACGACATTCATTGCATCAACATATTGCGTATCGGCTTGATAACTCGTATTAAGAATATGCCATTCAACGATGTTTTTTATTTTATATTTCCGCCCTTGTCCCGATAACTTATATTGCCAAGCACGATCAGTAACAAGTAAATTGATATGAGTTTCTGGTGTTAATAACTCACTAAACGCTACTAGGTTTTGAAGTATATTTTCAGTTTGAAGTATATTTTCAGTTTGAAGTATATTTTCAGTTTGAAGGATATTTTGACTTTGAACATCACTAGGCTTTGGCTGCCATTGTAATATTTCATCATCAGTTATTAGCTTAGTTTTGCGATTTAAAAGATAAACCGGCTGTTTTAGCGCCTGTTCAATTAACTGTTGGCGCTGTATCGATGAACTTTGATTTAACCAATCAGCACTTACCAGATAAATGCTTTCATTTTTAATCAAAGGCTTAATTAAAAATAATTGTGCTAGCAGTAATATAGAAAACAACAGTAATAACAGTCGTAATAACAATAACCAAAATTGAGTTAAATGCAGCTGTCTCATACTTTTCGGCTGTTGGACGTCAATTAATGCAATATTAGAGAATTTAACCTGTATCGGTTGGCTTTTACTGAGTAAGTGCAACACAACGGGCACAACTAAACCTAATAATGCAATAAAACCCCACGGGTTCTGCACGATAAACGAGGCAAAGAAATTCAAACTCACCTGCGATTACCTCTTTGCCTGATACCGAGGAAATCAACTAACGTTTGATCTAAGGCTTGATCGATATTTGCGTGAAAATATTGAATGTTTTGTTGGGCTAATTTCATCTTTAATACATCGTTCAAGCGCTGTTTATTTTTAAGATATCCCGCCCGCACTTCTTTCGCTGATACTTGGCGATACTGATGAGTTTCTAAGTCTTGAAAATTAACGAGTCCTTGATAAGGAAAGTTAATTTCATCATCGCTATCTAAATGAAAAGCAACCACATCGGTTTGTTTATTACTAAGCTTTGAGGTTATCTCAAGTAACTCAGTATTTACTTGATGAAAATCACTAAAAACAATCACTAAGCCATTTTTACGTACTGCTTCTAGGTGAGTTAATATTGCTTGTGCATTAGGTATTACGCCACTAACCTTTAATTGCGTTAAGGCGTGTAATATTTTTTGCCAATGACGTTCGCCTGACAAGGCGGGTATTTGTTTTTGCTCAGCTGCGCCCAATGCTAACAAACCTACCGAGTCACCTTGTTTTTGTGCTAAATAGGCAATAGAGGCAGCTAAGTATTGCGCGTAAGTTATTTTATTCCATTGCCCTAGCGTCGAAGCTTTATCGTCAGATGGAGCAGATTGTTGCAGCATAGACTCACTGCAATCAACGACTAACCAAACATTGATATTACTTTCTCGTTCAGCTTCTCTAACAAAGTATTTATCTGACCGGGCAAATAGCTTCCAATCTATTTTGCTCAATTCATCGCCAGGCTCATAAGCTCGAAACTGGCTAAATTCGATACCAACACCTCGTTGCATACTGGCATGGTTGCCGTGTAAAAAACCTTGCGCTAAGGCTTTTATCGCTAACGGTAAATCTTTAACGCGTAATAAGGTTTTGGCATCAAAATAAGGCTTTTGCACGTGTATTACCTGCTTACTGCAATGGACTGTTTGGCAAACTTACAAAAGCTAATAAGTCTTCAATGACCATATCAGGCGTAATGTTTAAGGCCTCCGCTTGAAAATTCACTAAAATACGATGCCGCAACACTGCGGGGGCAACAAATTTAATATCTGCCAGCGAAATCGCATATCGACCTGCCATTAAGGCTTTTGCTTTTGCACATAATATTAACGCTTGTCCGGCTCTTGGGCCTGCTCCCCAACGCACATGCTCTACTACACTTGGGCAGCAACCTTGTGATTGCTTTGCCTCTTTATCGTTAAGCCCGTTGGATGCAGCAGGCCTTGTCGAGCGAGCCAAGTTTGCTGCATAAGCCAATAACTCATCTGAGACAGTGACATTTCGAACAAGCGCTTGTAGGGCAATAATATCATCGCCTGTTAGTACTTGGGTTAATTCTACGTTACTACTACCCGTTGTACGTTTTAGAATTTCAATTTCTTCTTGCTCTGTTGGGTAGCCAACACGTACAAACATTAAAAATCGGTCTAACTGTGCTTCAGGCAAAGGATAAGTGCCTGCTTGTTCAACCGGGTTTTGAGTAGCTAAAACAAAAAATGGTTTGGGTAAGTTATAACTTGTACCGGCATAACTTATTCGACGCTCTTGCATCGCTTCTAATAATGCAGCTTGGGTTTTAGGCGGTGTACGGTTTATTTCGTCAGCCAATAAAATTTGGGTAAATACCGGACCTTTTTGAAATTTAAAAAAACGTTCGCCACTTTCATGATCGGTTTCTAATATTTCAGTACCGACAATATCGCTAGGCATTAAATCTGGCGTAAATTGCACACGATTAAAGTTCAAGGCTAATGTTTGTGCTAACGAACTTACCATTAAGGTTTTCGCTAACCCTGGCACACCTTCTAATAAACAATGTCCGCCAGCTAATATACTAATTAATAGTTCATCAATAACGTCTTGTTGACCCACAATAACTTTGGCTATTTCGTCACTAACTTGATTAAGCTTGCCCAGTAATTCGGTTATCTGTTGCTCTTGCATGTATATTCCATTTTATAAATTTTTAAGCTTTAGCTATTCATAGCGTACATAACAATATTGACAGCGAAGCGGGTATTATCTTCCTTTAACCAACGTTTATTTCTAAAATCATAATCCCATTCACAACCTAAGTCTTTATTACTATATAACACCGCAATTCGACCATCGATTTCTATGGCTTTTAAATAGTTATGCACCAAATCATCTCCCCAACCATTAAGTTCTATTGACGTTCTTGGTGGGCCTTCAAACTTAAAAAATGAAGAATATATAGCGTGGTCATTGGGAATTTTTTTTAATGCACCTTCACCAAAAATTTCACGCATTTGTCGCTCAAAGCTGCGTGCAAACATACCATCTATATCATGGTTACAGTCATCAACAAAAACAAAGCCACCGTTTTCAACATATTGTTGGAAGTTTTGTTTTTCTTCGCGATTAAATTGCACTAAGCGATGCCCTGCTAAATAGCAAAATGGCGCAGCCAGCATTTGTGGATCAGATAAAGGAATGATTCGCTCTTTAATATCCACGCGTAAACTGGTGTATTCTATTAATGAGTTCAAGACATTGGCAGGCATTCTTTCGTCAACTTCCCAATCACCTGATTCATAGCTCAAGCGTGTAAAAAAGAAGTCAATTTGCTCTTGGGCACTCAATTGTAAAAACGGTATGGCACAGGTACCTACCGTAAATAGTGACAGAGTACGGATAAAGTTACGTCGATTCATATAAACTCAAGAAAATTAAGGGTAACCAATGATGATTGATTTACCCTTACTAACCTTCTTATTTTTGCTCCTGTATTATCACTAAACAGCTTATCACTATACAGCGTCAGATAAACTGCTGAAGGTAAAGTCACGTATTTTCATCGGCGGTATCATACTGCCATTAACACGTTGGGGTTTACCTAATGCTTCGATATTATTTAACATAACAATTGGGCTTTCATTAAAGCGGAAGTTTTTAATTGGAAACTTAATTTTACCGTTCTCAATATAAAAAGTGCCGTCGCGCGTTAAGCCGGTATACAGCAAGGTTTGTGGATCTAACGGCCTAATATACCAAAGACGAGTAACAAGAATGCCACGACGAGTGTCTTTGATCATATCTTCAAGACTATCACTACCACCTGCCATAATAATTTGTGAAGGCCCGCCAAATAAACCAGAACCAGCATATGCTGTTGGCGTATATTCCACGCCAGTTTTGCTAGCCCAATAAGGAGAATTAGGCATATTGACTATTTTGCCATCTTTAATCCAATCGGTTTTCGTAACGCGATGTCCGTCACCTGCAAATGGTGCCGTTGGCGCTTCAGGGTGCATAGGATCTGAATAAATATGAACACGTTCATCAAACAGTTTTTCGCCTAACTTATTGGTTGGTCCGCCTTCTTTACCTTCTTCTTGCTGTTTACTTAAAAAGCTACGACCTTCGTCAGCGGTTCGCTGATTCATACTGCCAAACATATTATTTAATAATTGCACGCTAGCAGCAGGTTCTAATATAACCGTATATTTGCCCGGTTCTAACTCTTTGGCGCCAGAAGAACCAATAGATTTTTCAATGGCAACTTGTGATGCTGTTTTCGTGTTTAGTTTTTTAAAGTCACTATAATCTCGAGTAACCCAGCCAGAGCCTTTGCCGTCTTCAGTTCTAATAGTTACGGTGAAGTCGACATTAGTAGACTTATTATAAGCGAACAAACCTTTATTATTCATAATCGCAATAAATGTTGTCGCATCTTGTAAAAATCCCGAAGAAACCAGTTTATTTTCTTTAGATGGCTGAATACTATTTTCTGCAGCTAACGCTCGGTCATCAGGGGTTATGTTGGTTGTTGAGTCAAATGCGCTTTTGGGTGCCTCATATTTTTGCTTACTAAACAGTGGCATGCTTTCTGGATTTTCAGGGGCTAACTTTGCTAACTCTTCTGAACGTTTAACCACTTTCATTAATGAGGCGTCGTCAAATTCATTGATCGTGGCAACACCCGTTTTCTTACCAAAAGTTGACTGCACAGACAAAGTTAAATCGCTTTGCTCGCCAGCAGTTGAAACGGTATTACGTGCGGTTCGAATATTGCCGCCAACTTCACCACCTAAATTACACTCACATTCGTCAGCCTTTGAAAATTTAAGTACTTTTTCTAATAACGCTTTCGCGTGTTGTTCTGTTAATATTGTCATGACGCTATGCTTCCTTTTATACTTTATTTTTATCGTCAAATATCAGTAAAATTAAACTTTACGAGCGGTGTTGATCACGTTGATATTGTTAAAACGTGTGGTTGGACAACCGTGTGAAACCGCACTAACTTGTGAAGGTTGGCCTTTACCATCAAAAAATGACCCACCTATACGATAGTCAGACTTACCCGCCATTTGTGTACAGCTATTCCAGAACTGTTGGGTATTTGATTGATAAGCCACATCTTCAATCTGCTCGGTAATTTTACCGTTCTTAATTTCAAAAAATAATTGCCCGCCAAATTGAAAGTTATAACGTTGTTGATCAATCGAAAATGAACCTCGACCAGCAATGTAAATTCCATTTTCAACATCTTTGATAACATCGTCAGCAGATATATCTTTATCATTGGGTTTTAAAGAAACATTTGGCATACGTTGAAATTGCACATCGCGCCAGCTTTGCGAATAACAACAGCCATGCGATTCTTTTTGATCGATCATATGCACTTGGTCACGAATTGCTTGGTAATTAACTAACGTGCCTTTTTTAACTAGATCCCACTCTTTAGTTTTAACACCTTCGTCATCATAACCCACATTACCTAATGAATAAGGCTGGGTTTTATCAGCAAATAAGTTAACGATATCTGAACCGTAATTAAACTTGCCACTCTTCCACTTATCTAAAGTCGCAAAGCTCGTACCGGCAAAATTAGCTTCATAACCCAATACACGGTCAAGCTCTAAAGGATGCCCTACCGACTCATGAATAGTTAACATTAAGTGGGCTGGGTCTAGTACTAAGTCATATTTACCCGGCTCAACTGATTTTGCTTTTAACTTAGCTTGTAGCTGTTTACCTGCTGCAACTGCATCTTCTACTATATCGTAAGAGTTTTTATAACCAACGTTAGCACCCGAAATACGAATTTTGTCTTCTTCTTTACCATCTAAGTATTCAAAGCCCATACCAACAGGATTACCTAAACCCGTGCGTTGCTTAAAGCCTTCTTTACCTACTGCGGTTGCAAAAAATGGTGCCCACAAGCGATGTACATCTTGATCAATATATGAACCGTCAGTAGAGGCAAAATATTTTTGTTCGTTCACTAAAAATAAAACCGAGGTAATGTAATTAGCACCATTAGACATAGCCGCATCGTTTACCGACAACAATAAATCTACTTTATCTTTAATAGGTATTTCGAGGGCATTTTTTTTAATGGGCGTATTCCAACTGACATCGCCAACGCCTTTTACTGGTGCAAGTTGTACGGGAACCGTTTGAAATTTAGAATTTGCCATGGCAACAGCTACCGCTTTTTCAGCAGTTTTAGCAATACTGTCTGGTGTCATATTCGACGTGGAAGCAAAGCCCCAAGTGCCATTAGCAATAACTCGAATACCAATACCGGCAGATTCAGTATTAACGATATTATCTACGCGTGTTTCTTGTGTGGTAACAAACTGGTTAAGGTAGCGTCCAATACGCGCATCAGCATAAGAAGCGCCCTTTGCTTTTGCGGCGTTTAAGGCGATATCAGCTAGTTTTTTCTTATAAGCGACATCCATTGGTTTATCTAACAACTGATCTGCTGATACCGCGAAGCCTGACATCGGCAACATTAACCCACCAGCACCAACGCCAGTAAGTTTAATAAAATCACGTCTTTGCATTTCCAATTCCTCTTTGTTTTTATTTTAACTTCTTGTTATATTTTATGTTTTTTAAACTAGCTACAACAAAGCCCTAAACATACTTAAAACAAACAACTCGTACCTACATGCGTAAATAAGCTTCATGCGGATAAATAACATACTTCAAATATAGCGTAATGTTTGATTCGATAAAAGCGGTTAAAACAATATACGACGATATTTATTAACAATTAAGTTACAAAATATTTACGGCCAAAAAGTAAGATCATTATCAGTTTACATAATTCATTTAAAGGCAATTTCAGCGTAACAATATTTAAACCTTTTTTTGGCAAACTCAGAAGACAAGCGTACTGGTATTATCTGATAAGCATAAATATCCATTGAAGCTATTTCTAATGCAGCGTTTTCACTAAATTTCAACTCAATATGACTACTGCTAATAGGCAAGTTCTGGTAGCATAAGCGAAAAATAATTATCGAGTTTCAAAATGAAAATCATCTCTTTTAATATTAATGGTCTACGTGCACGTTTACATCAATTGCAGGCGATTATAGACAAACATCAACCTGATATTATTGGCCTACAGGAAATTAAAGTTCATGATGAAGCTTTTCCGCTTGCTGATGTTGAAGCTATGGGTTATCAGGTTTATTTTCATGGCCAAAAAGCGCACTACGGTGTGGCTATGATGTGTAAAAAACCTGCCGATGTTGTTACTAAAGGTTTTCCTACTGACGATGATGAAGCTCAAAAGCGTATGATCATGGTAGAAACTACCGATGAAAATGGCGAGAAAGTTACGGTTTTAAATGGTTACTTCCCTCAAGGTGACAACATTGCCCATGAAACTAAGTATCCATATAAGCGCCAGTTTTACAAAGATTTAATGCAATATTTAAATGAAAACCATACCCCTGATGAAAATATTGTTGTGATGGGAGATATAAATATTTCTCCTACCGATTTAGATATAGGCATTGGTGAACCAAATAAAAAACGTTGGTTAAAAACCGGTAAATGTAGTTTTCAGCCAGAAGAAAGACAATGGTTAGCTACCCTGATGAACTGGGGATTTACTGATACTTTTAGAGCACTACATCCAACAAGAGAAGAACGCTATTCGTGGTTTGATTATCGCTCACGTGGCTTTGACGATAACCGTGGACTTCGTATTGATGTGGTACTTGCTACCGAAAAACTTGCAAAGCGCTGTATAGAGTCAGATGTTGATTATGAATTACGAGGCATAGAAAAGCCTTCTGATCATGCCCCTATTTGGTCTACTTTTAGCAAATAAAATTATACAAAATGATATCTATAACGCCCACACATTATACTTGCCCTTTGTGCAACTTACCCTTGCTTAATCAAGCCAGGGTATTTCGCTGTGAAAACAACCATAGCTTTGATCTTGCCAAAGAAAACTATTTAAATTTGCTACCAGTACAATTCAAGCATTCTAAAAACCCCGGTGATAATAAAGCCATGGTGAATGCTCGTCGTGCATTTTTAGAGCAAGGTTATTATCAACCTCTGATGGACAGGTTGTTAGCTTTATATAATGAAAAAGTAACGGCTAATAGCGATAAACCCGCTATGGTTCTCGATGCTGGTTGTGGTGAAGGCTTTTATACTCATCAGCATAAAAATGACCAAAATAGCGTTTACGGTGTCGATATTGCCAAAGAAGCCATAAAAAAAGCCGGTAAAAAATATCAACAGTGTCACTTTAGTGTCGCAACGTTATCAAAACTGCCTTTTGCAGATAATCTATTTTCTTGGATAGTATCGGTTTATGCGCCAATACTAGAAGAAGAATTTACCCGTGTATTATCACCAGGTGCTTTTTTGTTAACCGTAACTCCGGCTAAGCAGCATTTAATGCAATTAAAACAGTGTATTTATGATGACGCTAAAGAGCATGATGTGGAAAAGTTACCCATTGAAAATTTATCACTTGTTCATCAAGAGAATATTTCTTATCAAATGCAGCTAAAATCGGGACAAGACACCTTAAATTTATTGTCGATGACCCCTTTTGCATTCAAAGCCAGTGAAGAAGTTAAGCAAAACTTGTTAAATCAAGATAACTTTACTTGTCAGGCTGACTTCCTCATTCGACTTTACCAAAAATCATAATAAAAAAGCGATACGTTTATGACGTATCGCTTCGTTCAAATACTTAATAACTTATTGTACTTGCTAAGAATTTTTGTAGCGATTTTGAAAAGTTAAATTCAATAGTTGAGCAAGGTCTAAGTAACGTGGGCGCTTTGAAGAAAGCTTAACATCCCCGCCACTTTGATTAACACGGGCAACACTTTCTTTGTACCAACCTTCTAAACCTGGCGGTAAAAATTTATCGGCTTTAATGCCCATAAAGATCAAGGCTTGTAACGGAAAGCTCAAAATACATAAAGTGTATAAAAGTGCTTGAGGTAAAACCGCCCAAGAACCAAAATATACTTGCATGATTAAACAAAACAAGGCTAATCCTGGCATTATTTTACACACCAAACGACTCATTCTAACCGCTCGATAATCAGCAAAATATTCGCCAAGTTCTGTGCGCGATGGCCATAAATTAATGTACTTTCGGCCGAGAACAATAATTTCTAAAATAGATAATTTCATAAATTACACATTACATTAGCGGTTGATTAAAAGATAGTACTAACTTGTTACCAAAATAAAGTGCAAATAAGGCACAGTCATGCTGGTATAAGATTATTTTAATATACTTGGCTTAGATCAGGTATATATTATTTAGTATAGCGTAGTGATAATTAATGTTGTTAATTAATGACGTTAGTCAGAATGTCAAATCCGCTGCTTAATGGGTAATTACATTGGTTATGGCACCCTATTGCATTAGAACGGCCGGTTATGGACATTCACTACTGCCCATTAAATATTAAGTAGCATTGACTTTCTCCCTCTTACTAGCACTTAGGTTAGTCAGAAATTTAATTATGACACTCAACCTAAATAATAAAACCACATAGCATTGATATTTCTCTGTTGTTGCCATAAATAAGCTTCACGATTGGCTATTAGCAACGGAAGATTACTAGTTTTCTCTTAAACGACACCAAAAAACCAACTTTTTGGCAAGTC
>Ga0209302_10000273_pt1 | contig 31610 bp, 32 predicted proteins | sample ArcOceMetagenome_2_FD_187445 | JGI IMG/M metagenome (GOLD analysis project Ga0209302, IMG submission 187445) | Marine eukaryotic phytoplankton communities from Arctic Ocean - Arctic Ocean ARC135M Metagenome (SPAdes) (version 2) | ecosystem: Environmental > Aquatic > Marine > Oceanic | place... | reverse complement strand
ATGCCATGTTTGACCTTAATGCCACCAATGGACAGAATATCTTTAACTTCTTGCTGGGCATAATCTTCAGTCATTTTATAGGCAGCAAGACCATATTCGTTGAGGCCTCCAGACTTTTCTAAAGCCTCATAAATAACCACCTCATGACCCAAAGTTGCTAACCGGTGAGCGCAGGATAATCCTGCGGGCCCAGCACCAACAACAGCCACAGTGCATCCCGTTGCAGCTTCACGGGTAAAGAACTGAGCACCTAATTCGCTCGCTCGATCAGTCGCAAACCTTTGTAACAAACCAATCTTTATTGGTTGGTCACCTTCCGCGTGTCTAACACAAGCATCTTCACATAAAGTTTCCACTGGACAAGCCCTAGCGCAGGTGCCTCCCATAATATTTTCAGACAGAATTTTTCCTGCTGCCCCAACTGCATTATTTTGGCTGATCATGCGGATAAAACTGGCCACATCGATGCCCGTGGGGCATGCCGTCTGACAGGGTGCCCCATAACAGTTATAGCACCGGTCTGCCTCTACAATAGCGCTACGGGCATCCAATGGGGTATGAATATCAGCAAAGTTGGTCTGATAGTCTGCTTCACTTAAGCGTTGCCCTGTCAGCACAGATAGCTCAGAGCTGTTGGAACTCAAAGTAGTCACAATAATGATCCTCAGTTTTATTTTTCTAATACTTGGACAAAATTCAGCCAAAACGCCCCTATTAGGCAGCGCAGTGGAGGCCTTATCATTAACTTATACTCATCTTTTTATCTAGTTTTCACGGTCAATAGAAAATGGCGGATCTAGATCACGCATCTTGCCTATAGCGTCAAAGTAAGGCGCAAATGGCGGCCGTTTGATGTAATTGCCTGCCCCACGTTCAACAGTGAGTTTGCCGTTGCAATACACCAACTTGCCCTGACTGATGGTATGAGAGGGAATGCCTGTCACTTCCATACCTTCAAAAATGTTGTAATCTATATTTTGATGATGGGTTTTGGCAGAAATTGTTTTTTTGCCTTTGGGATCCCAAACCACAATGTCTGCATCTGAGCCGGCAGCGATCGCACCCTTGCGTGGGTACATATTGAAAATTTGCGCTGCATTGGTAGAGGTCACTTTAACAAACTCATTCATGGTTAAACGCCCCGTATTAACGCCAGCGTTCCATAACACCTCCATGCGATTTTCTATGCCCGCTGTGCCGTTTGGAATTTTAGTAAAGTCATCTTTACCCGCTGCTTTTTGATCTGCACAGAAGCAACAATGATCTGTGGCCGTGGTTTGCAAGTTACCTGACTGCAACCCTTTCCATAGAGCGTCTTGGGCTTTTTTAGGCCTAAAAGGAGGGCTCATAACATGCGCAGCTGCCACATCAAAATCTTTATTTCTGTACACCGACTCGTCAATTAAAAGATGGCCTGCCAAGACTTCACCAAACACTCGCTGACCTTCACTGCGTGCCCGCGTGACTGCTTCTAAAGACTCTTCAGCAGATACATGCACCAAATAAACTGGCGTCTTTAATGCTTGAGCAATACGAATCGCACGATTAGCTGCTTCACCTTCTACTTCTGGAGGCCGCGACTGTGGATGACCTTCTGGGCCAGTTATGCCCATCGCTAACAATTTTTTCTGCAGCTGGTACACAAGCTCGCCATTTTCTGCGTGCACCGTAGGCAATGCACCTAATTCCCAAGCTTTGCTAAAGCTGTTCACTAAAATTTCGTCGTTTGCCATGATGGCGCCTTTGTAAGCCATAAAATGCTTAAAGCTATTCACACCATGTTCTTTAACTAAGGTCTCCATGTCCGCTGCTACACTGTCATCCCACCAAGTGACTGCCACATGAAAGGCATAATCAGACACTGACTTCTCAGCCCATTCACGCCATTGGTGAAATGCTGACATGAGCGAAGTTCCCGGTGCTGGAATCACAAAATCAATAATGCAAGTGGTGCCACCAGCAAGTCCAGCAGCAGTGCCTGAGTAAAAGTCTTCACTGGCTACAGTGCCCATAAACGGAAGTTGCATATGTGTGTGTGGGTCGATGCCACCAGGCATCACATATTGCTCAGAAGCATCGATGACTTCTGTATCAGCAGGCACGGTTAGCCCTAAACCCACTTGGGCTATTTTGCCATCAACACAATAAACATCAGCCAAAAAGCTTTGATCTGCAGTGACAACGGTGCCACCTTTTATTAGTAAGGACATAGTAGGTCTCCTTAATCTTTAGTACCGGCATTAGACTTACGCTTTAACCGATTAGATTCTTTTTATTGTTTAAATAATGCCCACTAAAAATAGTTTAAGCATTACTGTAGGTATATGTTTACCAATGTTTTACCAAATGGTCAACAACTTATTGACCTTTTGGTAAAACATTATTTTATTATAGGGTGTTGTGGTGGCCCTTAAAGTGATTACTTTAAGGGCCACCGCGGGTCGTTTATAAAAACAGTGAATTAAAACGCAGCATCCCAAACTTTGTGAGTCCAAGCACCTTTGGGTACAGAGGAGATCACTGGATCAGAACCACCATTCATAAGTGTTTCAACCGTGCGCTGATAGTCAGATGTAGATAACTTACCGCCATTGGTGGTGAGTTTATTAACTTCAGCCATCATGCGTCGCTGGTGCTCTTCTGTTTGCGCACCCGTCTGATCGTTTTCTAGCACGATATCAGCAGCAGCATCAGAATTAGCCCTGGCCCATTCCCAACCCTTCATGGAGGCGCGAACAAAACGAGCCATTTTATCAACGAAGGCTGCGTCTGCAAGGTTCTTTTCAAGCACATACAAACCATCTTCTAAGGTTGCTACCCCTTGTTCTTCGTACTTGAAATTGACCAGTTCATCAGCATCCAAGCCGGCATCAATAATCTGCCAGTACTCGTTATAAGTCATAGTGGAGACACATTCAGCTTGTTTTTGCAAAATGGGATCTACGTTAAAGCCTTGCCTTAAAACACTAACTCCACCAGCACTGCCGTCGGTAGCCAAACCTAGTTTGCTCATCCAGCTTAAGAATGGGTACTCGTTGCCATAAAACCAAACTCCTAAGGTTTTATCTGATAGGTCAGCTGGTGAAGTGATGCCACTATCTTTGCGACACGTGAGCATCATGCCTGAGCTTTTAAAAGGCTGGGCAATATTGACCAATGCTAAACCTTTTTCCCTAGAGGCTAGGGCTGATGGCATCCAGTCAATCACGACATCTGCACCACCACCAGCAATTACCTGAGGTGGGGACACATCTGGTCCACCTGGGTTAATCGTTACATTAAGATTTTCTGCCTCATAAAAGCCTTGATCTTGGGCTACAAAGTAGCCAGCAAACTGGGCTTGAGTCACCCACTTCAGCTGCAGTGTTACGTCATCTGCTGCAAATGCTAAGCTGCTTGATGCAGCCATAGTAAATCCAACAATTAAGCTACTAATATTATATTTATTTTTCATTATTCGAACTCCAACAGTTTATAAATACTACTCCAAAAAAAAATTAATAGTCATCCATGTCTACACACACAAAATGCCAATTAGTGATGGACTTTCCTGAAGGACGCATGCCAAAAAGTCACGCGTCTTTCTAACAAAGCCAGCAAGCCATAAAAGCTTGAGCCAGCTAAAGCTGCAACGGCGATCGTTGCCCAAACCATTTCAATATTCATACGCCCCACTTCGATAGATATACGGAACCCCATACCCACAATCGGGGTGCCAAAAAACTCAGCTACAATGGCTCCAATTAAGGCTAGAGTTGAGTTTATTTTCAATGCGTTAAAAATAAATGGCAGTGCGTTAGGTAACCTCAGCTTAAAGAAGCTTTGCCAGTAACTGGCGCCGTAGGAACGCAGTAAGTCTTTTTCCATAGCATCTGATTGGCCCAGCCCCGCAATCGTGTTAACCAGCATTGGAAAAAAGGTCATAATAACTACTACCGCCACTTTAGAATGCCAATCAAAACCAAACCACATGACCATGATGGGTGCGATACCCACTATTGGAATGGCACTAACTAAATTACCCACCGGCAGTAAACCACGCCGTAAAAAGGGAATTTTGTCAGCCACAACAGCCACACTAAAACCAACAAAATTACCCAATAAAAAGCCTGGAATAACCGCTTTAATTATTGTTTGATTAAAGTCTGCAGCCAATGTGGGGATTGATGAAGTAATCGCTTCTCCGACCAGACTAGGCGCAGGTAGCAGAACATGAGGAATCGCAAAGCCTATGGTTGCAAGCTCCCATAAACTGATGAACCATGCGCCTAATAGCGCTGGAATCATCAAGTTAATCACACCTTGCACTTTGCTATCAAAGAGCCTAATCGCCGTTAAAAATTTCATACTGGTCCAAACACAAAAGCCTATTGCAATGACCAATAGCCAAAAACCCAACTGTGTTTGCCCCGCCAGTTCAGTATGCTTAACAATACTTGTGACTTGCCAAAGGGCCAGCAAAGTTAATGCTGTGACTAATAAAGCCCGGGGTAATAATTGATTCACAACGACAACCCCTGCCAAAGCGCACAGTGCTACCGTCACCAACAAGGTCAACCAGTTAGCTTGCTGCCAAGCGTTCACATTGGCCATTTCAGCAGAACTAGTTGCCCACGGTAACCATAATGCCAACAATGTGAGCACCAGTGCTAAGGCGCTGGCAGAACCAAAACGATGTAGCATTGAACTAGAGTTCATTACTAACCTCCTGCCCACCAGCGAGCCGATAGCATACTTTGCGCTCAATCAAGCCAAGGATAGAGACCAGGCTGGCCGACATGACTGCAGCAGCAATGAGTGAGGCCCATATGAGATTAGTTTGTCCATAATAAGAACCAGACAGTAAACGCGCCCCTAAGCCCGCTTGCCCACCGGTGGGTAATTCGGCCACTATAGCTCCAACTAAACTTAAGGCAATGGCTACTTTGAGGCTGGCGAACAAGAATGGCACTGCAGAAGGAAGTCGTAAGCGCCAAAATACCTGCCATTTACTGGCACTGTAGGTGTCTAACAAATCGACTAGCATGGGCTGGGGCGAGCGTAAGCCTTTAACCATACCCACCGCAACAGGAAAGAAGCATAAGTACATAGATATCAGTGCTTTGGGTAGCAACCCACTAATACCCATAGCTCCAAACACCACAATAACCATGGGTGCAAGAGCCAATATAGGAATGGTCTGTGAGGTTATAATCCAGGGCATCAGACTTTTGTCCAAGGTTTCAACATAAACAATGCCAACAGCTAAACCAATGCCTAAACTAGCACCCAATAAAAATCCCACTAAGGTAGACGATAAGGTAATGCCAGCGTGGTAGATTAAACTTCTTTTGGAAGTGACATTTTTGTCAATGATCGTGGCTTTGAGTTCCATTAGAACTTGGTGTGGCGACGGCAAAACAGCGCGTTTCATATTCCAACTATCATTGGCTAGCTGAACTAAACTCCAGTCTATGCCCTTCTTTTCGTAACGGTCAATAATCTGATCACTATTAAGGTGCACCGCACCTGCATACCAAATCATGATGATAGCGAGTATGACCGTGAGCACAGGAATGGTAGAACTGGGCGTGCGCCCTAGTTGAATCTTCGCTGGGGCAGACACTTTAGTCGTCATAACTATGCCCTGCAGCTAGCCCAGCCCGCACACGTTGTGCAATGGCTAAAAATTCAGGGGACTCTCTTATGTCTAAGGTTCTGTCAGCAGGTAAATTACAATCAATAATATCGATGATACGACCAGGCCTTGGCGACATCACCACAATACGGCTGGATAAGAATACTGCCTCTGGAATAGAGTGGGTCACAAATACAACGGTTTTTTGGGTTTGTTGCCATAAGCGCAATAATTGGTCGTTTAAATGGTCTCTGGTGATCTCATCAAGAGCACCAAAGGGTTCATCCATAAATAACAATTGAGGCTCGATAACAAGGGCACGGGCAATAGAAACTCGCTGCTGCATACCCCCAGAGAGCTGCCAAGGGTACTTGTCTTCGAAACCAGATAAATTAACCAACTGCAAATATTCCTGCGCCAGTTGTTGACGCTGGCCACTCTCATAACCCATGATTTCTAACGGTAGCAAAACATTGTCTTGTACCGTGCGCCAAGGCAATAGCGCTGGGGCTTGAAATACATAGCCATAAGCTCTTTGTTTGCGGGCCTCAGCAGGCGACATACCATTGACTAATACAGAGCCACTGGTGGGTTGTTCCAAATCAGCCAATACCCTCATAAGGGTTGTTTTACCGCACCCAGACGGACCAATAAAGGACACGAATTCGCCAGCATTGATGTTAAGGTCCACGTTTGATAGGGCTTTAACAACGCCCTCCTTCGTGGGGAAATCCAAACAAACCTCTTTAACCTCAACAACATGGTTAATGCCGGTGCTTGCGCTGGCTGAATTCAATGTAAATGCTCCTTATTATTATTAGATGTAAAATTGACTGCAAGTTAGTTCAAATCAGTCAGTGGGGTATAAGTTTCGGGGCGGCGGTCGCGAAAGAACTGCCAACCATCACGCACTTCTCTCACCATATCCATGTCGAGGTCATGAATCAACAGTTCATCTTCTGTTGCACTGGCTTGGGCTTCTATTACACCTCGGGGATTAACAAAATAGCTAGATCCATAAAATTCGCCAATATCCCATGGTGCTTCAGTGCCTATACGGTTGATCGCTGCAATATAAACTCCATTGGCCGCTGCCGATGCAGGTTGTTCAAGCTCCCATAAATACTTAGAGATTCCTGCTACTGTGGCTGAAGGGTTGTAGATAATTTCAGCTCCTTTTAAGGCTAAAGCACGCCAACCCTCAGGGAAGTGCCTGTCATAGCAAATATACACACCTACTTTGCCATAGGCAGTATCAAATACTGGCCAGTTTGACGCACCCGGCTTAAAGAAGAACTTTTCCCAAAATCCACCCACATGAGGGATATGAGTCTTGCGGTATTTACCAAGGTAAGTCCCATCAGCATCAATGACCGCAGCGGTGTTGTAATAGACCCCAGGCATGGCTTCTTCATAGATGGGTACGATGATCACCATCTGATATTTTTTAGCATACTCGCACATCAAATTGGTGGTATGACCATTTGGGATAGGTTCAGCCGCAGCGTACCAACGCTTGTCTTGACTGGGGCAGAAGTAAGGTTGAGTGAATACTTCTTGAAAACAAAGTATTTGTACACCCGCCTCTCCTGCTTGGTCGATTAGAGGCCCATGGGCCTCTAGCATTAAGTCTCTAATTTGCTCAGGTGACATGCTGGTATCACCTTTGAGGCCCATTTGAATTAAACCAGATTTTATTATTGTCATCTTCTTAACCCTTTAAGATTAGGATAATTGAATATTGGTAAGCATCAACTTAGATTAATTTACACGGTAATTTTCACAAGGCAATTACCAAAAAATGTTGATGGAACTGCTACATGGTTTAACAAAAATAGACCAATTGGTCAACAGATTTTGCCCTTTGAATATATTATTTAACTGGCACTAACAAACTGTGATCTACCTCAAACAAACGCATTTGCCAAACGCAGACCGGCTTGCAATGTGACTGCAGCACTGTCAAAAACTGGTATCCCAATCTCATCACTGAGCTCTTTAGCCACCCTCGCTCCACGCATGTTGGTGCACATGATAAAAATAATATCAGGCTTTTTTTGAGCCACATTACGCACCATTTGTGCAATCACACGCTCCTCAATAGCAGCGAATTCACAACTGATGACACCACCATAGTGCTGCTCAGCCAGGCATTTAAAACCCATAGAAGTGTAATTTTTAATGATACGTTTTTGAACATCAGACGTGTATGGAGTCACCAAACCAAAGGTTTTAGCATTGCATGCGTCCAAAAGTTGGTTCATTTCAAGCATACAACTCCCAGAGGCAATACCAGTGGCATCTTCAAGCAAATCACACAAGCTTGCATCATGGTCACTACCCAGCCAGCTAGCGGACGTACCACCCCATACAAGACTGCTGACACCCGCATCACAGAGTAATTTTGCTGCTTCGATTTGTTTCTCCATGGTGAACTGCGCACACGAATTCTGACTTAATGTCACGTCAATCACTTGCAGCCTAGAAAAATGCACTGTGGCCTCTTTATTGGAGACCATGGTCGCTGCCAGTGGCTCAAGCACAGTGTTTGACGATGGAATCAAAATCCCAATGCGCTTTAAGCTGTCACCTGGGTTGTCACCTGAGCTGTCACCTGAGCTGTCACCAGTATGATTGACTGTTAACGATTTCAAATGATAGACCGCCGTGAAGCGATGCCCCCATCAACGGTAAAGATAGACCCCGAGGTATAACCAGACCGAAAAGACGACAAGAAAACAATTAAATCTGATACTTCGTGCTTGTGAGCTGGGCGACCCAGAGGGTAGTTTGCTTCTAATTCAGTGAATCTACTGGCATCACCTAAGTCAGTTGCTGCACGTTTTTTGAGCATATTGTATATGCGGTCAGTATTTACCGGGCCAGGATTGACTCCAATAACACGTATATTATCGTCTAAGCTATGGCCACCAAGGGCCCGGGTAAAGGCCATCAGGCTCGCATTTCCCGTGGTTCCAGCAATGTATTTAGGATCAAACACTTCGCCACCATTGCCAATGTTGTTGATAATGACACCGCTGCCCGCTGCCTGCATTTTTTGGTAAAACAACCTGCACAAGTTGATGTACCCCATGACTTTAAGATCCCAGCCTTTTCGCCAGGCGGTTTCATCGACGTCCCATAAAGTCCCACTTGGAATAGCGCCTGCATTATTAATGAGAATGTCAACGTTGCCCACGCTCTGCGACAGTGCCTCACAAGCACCACTTTGGGTTAGATCAGCAAAATGACAGCTTACCTTGACGTCATGAGTAGTTTGGATACGGGCTTGGATTTCCTCAAGTTTAGTCGTGCTGCGAGCAGTCAGGTGTAAATTCACACCTTCAGATGCAAACACATCGGCTAGATGCTCACCTATACCCATTGAAGCGCCCGTTATTAACACTGTTTTTCCTGTCAGTTTCAAATCCATAAAAAGTATCTCATTAGTCTAGTTTAGTGAAAGTCTAATACTGTGCGCCCTTGCGCCTTGCCTGTTTGTAGGTCAGCAATGGCAATATTGACTTCATCTAGTGATCGAGTACTAATCACACCTTTAATTTTTCCATTGGCCGCCAACTGCAAAAGCTCATTCATTTCCTGTCGGTTAGAAGCAGAATTGCCGATCACTTGAAGACCACGTTCAATGAGTTCGTGGGCATAGAAAGCCAGCTGTTCTGATGGAACTGCTGTCAAAACAAGCTTTGCCCGCGGTTTGCAGACGGCAAGCATTAACGGCCAAGTGGCCCCAACAGGCGCAAAGTTGATGCAACCATCTGCACCGCCAAGCGCTTTGATCGATGCAATTGCATCGCTATTGGCAACCACAGTTTCATCGGCGCCTAGTGCCTTTGCAGTGGCTAATTTCTGCTGGTCTATATCAATCGCAATCACTTTAATACCTGACTGCTTAGCTATTTGAATAGCGTATTGACCCAAACCACCCAGACCGAAGATAGCTACTGTATCACCCGCTTTAAGGTCTGTTTTCTTCAGTGAGGCATAGGCTGCAGAACCGGCACACATTAAAGGGGCCGCCTCAACAGGGGATATATTGTTGGGGATGGCTGCGGCCCAGTCTTGACGCAGGCAGACGTATTCGGCAAAGCATCCACTCACAGAGTAACCCGTGGCATCAAAATCAGAGCAATAATTCTCGCCCCCCGTATGACATTCCCTACAATGACCACAAGCACTATACACATAGCCAATACCAACGCGGTCTCCAACATCAAACCGGCCATCAGGAGACCCCACCTCTACCACTCGGCCAACACCCTCATGCCCCATAATGAGAGGCAGTGGATTGGGCGAAGCGTGATCACCTCGAGCAATGTGCACGTCTGTAAAACAGACCCCACTGGCTTCAATTTTGACTAGAATTTCACCTACTTTTGGGCTTGGACGGGCAACAGTTTTTATTTCAAGTGGCGCACCATATTGAGTCAACAAGGCTGCTCTCATGGTTTTATTTGTGGCCATAAATCTTACCTCTCTTTTTATCTTGGTATACCATAACTATACATTAGGTATACAAAAATAGCATATACCCTAAAAAACTGTTTAATACTTGGAAAATTAGCCTATATAAATCAGTCACTACCCGAAATAATACACTTGGTATACAATAAAGTGATATTTGGTACTTCAGGTAAATCTATTTCTTTAATGTAAATCATGTGGACTTTACTCTATTCACCAATAAGGAAAGGCAATGTCGAACATCGTAGAAGAATTTTTGATACCAGGAACAAACAAAGGCCTGTTCTATGGCGGCCAATTTCAGGCCTCAACTTCAGCATCAGAAATAACAGTTCTGGACCCTGCACGGGGAACCCCATTTACAACAGTTCCCAATGGCAGTGCTGAAGACATTCGAGCTGCAGTATCAGCCGCTCGTGCGGCTTTTCCAGCATGGGCAGAATTGGATGCTTTGGACCGTGGCAGGTATCTTCGAGCGTTCGCTGATGTGATTAGAAAAAATATTCCGTTATTAGCTATACTTGAATCCACAGTGACGGGTCGTGCTGTGCGAGAAATGAAAGCGCAGATGGCACGTATCCCAGAATGGCTGGAGTATTTCGCAGGCATTGCGCCAGGATTGGAGGGGGAGGCAAACTACGTCAAGGGGGATTATGTCACCTTGACCCAATACGAACCACTGGGGCCAACAGCTCTGCTGACTCCATGGAATCACCCCGTTCTAATTCTCATAAAAAAACTCTCCGCAGCTCTAGCAGCGGGTAATACCTGCGTCATTAAACCCTCTGAACTCGCGCCCGTGTCGCCCTTGGTGATCGCGGCCCTTGCGACTGAAGCCGGCTTGCCTGATGGCGTAGTTAATGTGGTCACTGGCGACTCAGCCACGGGTGAGGCCCTTTGTTTGGCAGACGATATTCACTTTATTGACCTGACTGGAGGCACTTCAACGGGCCGCAAGGTGGCCAGTGTTGCAGGCAAAAGATTAATCAGAACCACCATGGAACTGGGAGGAAAAACCCCCGTTGTCGTGTGTGAAGATGCCGATATTGACGCGGCCGTTGCAGGCGTTTTGTTTTCGGCTTTCGTTGCATCTGGACAAACCTGTGTTGCTGGGTCACGCATTATTGTGCATGAGTCTATCTACGACACTTTTGCAAAAAAATTAGCTCAAAGAGCAGATCAAATACAGTTAGGGGATCCCATGGACGAAAGCACACAAATGGGTCCAGTCATCTGCCGCACATCCCTTGAGCGGTGCAAACAATTTATCGAAACTGCAATAACTGAAGGTGGCCAGCAAATTTCTGGCTTAGAGCCTCTGCAACTTGATGACGAATTTGCCAAAGGCTTTTATCTACGTCCCACAATATTTACCGATGTAAAAATAGACCACACTCTTTTTCTTGAAGAGGTCTTTGGGCCCGTAATATCCCTCACTCGCGTCAGCAACGATGCAGAAGCCATTGCCTGTGCAAATGCAGGTGATTTTGGTTTGGGTGTGTCCATTTGGTCACGCGATATTGGGCGCGCACATCGGTTGTCTAAATCCATCAGAGGTGGGGTCATTTGGCTTAATGATCATCATCGCAATGATCCAAGATCCGTTTGGGGAGGAGTCAAAGATAGTGGCTTCGGTAAAGAAAATGGTTGGGATGCTTTGCGGGCTTATTTGACAAAAAAATCTATCGTAATCCGCACTAAAGAGGGCTACGATGACTGGTTTAAGGACGGGCAGAGGTATGGGTGATACAACAGTATGAGTAGCACTGACAACCGTAAGGCAAAACTCATTGCAACGCAGATAGAAGCTCGTATCATAAAGCGTGAACTCAAACCAGGGGATCGGCTTCTTGAACGATTGTTAGCCGAAGAATTTGGTGTATCACGAACCCCAGTGCGCGAGGCCATTAGGCAACTTGTTGAAACCCGACTGGTCACTGACAATGGCAGGCGTGGGGCGCTCGTTGCGCATTTGAGTATTTCTGAATTACTTGACGCCTTTCTTGTGGTGGCAGAACTTGAAGGACTCGCCGCCAGACAGGCCGCAAAACGCATGCGCGAAGAGCAAATTGTTAAAGCATTTGATGCCAATGCCCTTTGCCAACAAGCCGCAGCAGTTAAAGATACGGAAACGTTTAATGCCATGAATATGGTTTTTCATAACTTAGTAATAGAGGGCTCACACAATACAATGTTGCAGGGCCAACTTAACACAGCTCGCACCATCACCTTTCCATACCGGCACTATGTGTCTAGCTTACCAGGTTACATGACACAATCTGTTGACGAGCATGATGCCTTACTCAAGGCCATATCAAACTCAGAAAGTGATACCGCATACCAACTCATGCGAGATCATGTACGACTGCAAGGCGAACAAATTGAAGATGTTATTCACCACCTAGAAAGGCGCAACAGCAGCACAGTTGAGCAATGAAACTAAACCCATATTGATCAGTAAAGGTCAGCTGTGACCCAACCTGGCTGCAGTCTTATGCAGTTCATAGGCTAGATTAGGATCAGTGGCCACAACGCAAAAATTAGCCTTAGTTACAGACTATGGTGTTAGTTCCAAATTGGTGCAAATAAATTTAAGTGAATGCCTAATAAAGCAAATATGGTGCGTTTAGATGAATTTTATAAACACGATTGTTATGTAGAACGCTGTTTTATATCATATTTACTTTTTTGGCACGATAATCGCACTAATCAAGTTAACGTTCACAAAAACTAACAGAGGCTGCCATCTAAAACTTATACATCTAAATTTCAGTCTAGGCCGATATTCACTTGATTCACAAAAATTACTGAGAAAACACATAATGAACAAACTTGTAAACAAACCCTTGATTGCCTCTATCTTTAACAACACTATAGTTGCTAGTGGTGTTCAGGCTAAAGGAGGTACAGGATTTTCGTGGGGGAGCACGGACACTGAAACACACATAGATGGCAATGATTTTGTTGACCACTTGGTAAATTTATGTTTTAGTAATTGTCAATAAAAATAAAATTAATTTGAGGATTGTATTATGAAGTTAATGGATATAATTTCAAAAGCACGCATGCTTGCTGCGGCGGTTGCTTTTGGTTTGATCATAGCTCCAGCAATTGCTGTTGCTGGCAGTGTTAAGGTGGCAGGTATTTTTACTCTGCCCGTTGAACAACAGTGGATTAGTCGCATCCATATTGCTCTTAGCGCAGCTGAAAAACGTGGCGAAATTGAGTACGTATATTCCGAAAACGTTTCTAATACAGATTACGAACGCGTCATGCGAGAGTATGCGGAACAGGGTGTAGACCTTATTGTTGGTGAAGTTTTTGGTCTTGAACGTGCGGCCCGCAAGGTCGCGGCAGACTACCCAGAAACTGCTTATTTAATGGGTTCATCATTTGCACCTCAAGCGCCAAACTTTTCTGTATTCGATAATTATATTCACGAACCAGCCTATTTATCAGGCATGGCTGCCGGTGCAGTAAGTGAGTCAAACGTCATTGGTATGGTGGGTGGTTACGCCATCCCGGAGGTTAACCGTTTGATGCATGCATTTATGGCTGGCGCTCGCGAAATGAATTCTGACGTCACCTTTTTGGTGAACTTTCTTGACAGCTGGTACGATCCACCAAAGGCCAAGGAAAGCGCGTTCGCAATGATCGATGCCGGAGCCGACGTGATGTATGCCGAACGCTTTGGTGTAGCTGATGCTGCCGTTGAACGTGGTAAGAAAGCCATAGGTAACGTTATTGATACAGCTAACGACTATCCAGGTACTATTTTAGCTTCCGCTTTGTGGCATATGGAAGCCACTATTGATAAAGCCATCGGTGCTGTCGCTGATGGATCCTATACAGCCGATGACTATAGCCAATATAGTTTTATGGCACATAATGGTGGTTCCCTTGCGATTGATAAAAGCTTAGTTCCCGCTAATGTGGTTGCGGCTATTGCTGCTAAAGAAGCGGCCATTCGAGATGGTAGCTTTGTCGTGACCATTAATGATGAAACTCCAGTATCAGATAACTGATCATTAGGCTTTTTGTTGCTCAAAATCCCGTCAGATGATGCCCTTCATCTGACGGGATTTTTGTATTCACCTTATTTGTTAGCGGACTCCCGATATGAACAATGACACTGTGCTATCTCTAAACCAATTGAGTAAGCAGTTTGGCACTGTGATAGCCAATGAGTCAGTCAGTATCGACTTAAAACGTGGCGAAATTTTGTCTTTACTGGGTGAAAATGGTGCCGGCAAAACGACTTTAATGAACATGCTTTTTGGTCACTACATGCCCGACTCTGGCAGTATTGACGTGGCTGATGCAAGTGGTCAGCTAACACCTTTGACTTTGGGTCATCCTCAAGCTGCGTTGAACGTAGGCATTGGCATGGTTCATCAGCACTTTACCCTCGCTGAAAATTTATCAGCGATAGATAACATACTGCTGGGCTCTGAAAGTTTATTCGCGTGGCGTCGATCCATGCACCAAGCCCGCGAAAAAATTAACACCATCATGCAGCGCACGGGGTTAAGTGCCCCCCTTGATACCATTGTAGGTCAGCTTTCAGTGGGTGAGCGCCAGCGTGTAGAAATCCTCAAAGCACTTTATCGAGATGCACGCATATTGGTGTTGGATGAGCCCACCGCTGTGCTGACGCCACAGGAAGCAGACACCTTATTTGCTAATATCGAGATTATGGCCAAAGACGGTTTGTCTGTCATTTTTATCTCTCATAAATTACGTGAAGTGCTCGCTTTTTCTCATCGTATAGCCGTGTTAAGGCATGGAAAAAAGGTGGGAGAAATTGCCACTAAAGATGCAGATGAAAAAATAATATCACGCTTGATGGTTGGCGCAGATACGCCACCCACTGCCCGAGAAACCATGGATACCGGAGCCACAGTGCTTCAGCTCATCGACCTTTCAGTGACAGGTCATAGTGCACGCACTAGTTTAGAGCACATTAACCTTAGCGTCTGTGCTAATGAGATTGTTGGCATTGCAGGCGTGTCTGGCAATGGGCAATCCACCCTAGCAAAAGTCTTATCAGGTTTGATCACCCCCACTGCGGGCCAAGTTAAAATTGATGGTGAAAAGGTCAGCCTATTTACGCCAGCCAATATACTTAAAGCAGGTGTAGGCAGAATTCCTGAAGACCGCCATCAAGATGGTGTCATCGGTGCTATGAGTGTGGCTGAGAACTTAGCGATTGAAAATCTGGATAGTGATGAGATTCAAACCAATGGTTTTTTACGTCATCAACAACTTAAACAGAATGCCCAACACCTCAGCCAAAAATACGATATCCGCGGCCCAGGCATTGAGGCCCCCGCGCGCCTGCTATCAGGTGGAAACATTCAAAAACTCATCCTAGCTCGAGTTTTTGAAGCCTCACCAAGACTTATTTTGGCGAATCAGCCTACCCGTGGTTTAGATATGGGCGCTGCTAGCGAAGTAGGCAAGCGGCTGATGCAAGCACGAAAACGAGGGGCTGGGGTGTTGCTTATTTCAGAGGACTTAGACGAACTACTGGCTTTAGCAGATCGTATTGTCATTATGCATGACGGAGACTTACATATGGCACCCAGCCATGACCGAGGTCAAATAGGATTAATTATGGCAGGACAAACCTCATGATTCGGATCGAACCCCGTGAATCACCATCACGACGCTTAACCATTGGCATCCCAGTGGCATCTGCCCTACTGGCATTATTGCTTGCTGCCATACCCTTGAGTTTTGCAGGCGCTAATATTGGTGAAGCCTATCAACAAATGGCGAAGGGAATCTTTGGTTCACTGTTCGCCTTTACAGAAATGTTAACCCGAGCAACTCCACTTATATTCACCGGTTTAGCTGCGACTTTAGCCTTTCGTGCCAAACTTTGGAATATTGGCGCCGAGGGCCAACTTTACTTAGGTGCTATGGCCGCCGTAGCTGTGGGTACAGGCTGGCTTGATGGCCCTCCCATATTGCTCATACCCGTGATTCTGATCGCTGGTGCATTAGCTGGCGCTCTGGGCATGGCAGGCCCTGCCTACCTCAAAACCCGCTTCGGTGCAGATGAAGTGGTGACCACATTGTTACTTAATTTTATTATCTTAATATTTATCCAGATGATGCTGGAAGGCCCACTTAAAGATCCTATGGGTATGGGGTGGCCACAATCTAGTCCGGTCGTCGATAATGCTCTATTGCCACAAATATTACCCCGTATGCGCCTGCATTATGGCTTAGTCATTGCCCTTGTAGCGGCAGTCGTTGCGCATATTATGCTGTCCAAAAGTGTGTGGGGTTTAAAGTTAAGAGCCGTTGGCGAAAATGCCAGCGCAGCCCTGCATGCCGGCATTGGAGTAAAGCGTACATTAATGAGTGCAGCCTTAATTTCTGGTGCACTAGCAGGGTTAGCCGGAGTCAGCGAAGTCGCCGGCTTACGTGGCTATCTCACTACTGATTTATCCCCTGGTTATGGTTATACCGGCATCGTTGTGGCCATGCTTGCTGGGTTATCACCTTTAGGCGTTGTTATAGCAGCCCTGTTCATTGCATCAGTATTTGTGGGGGCTGACTCTATGAGCCGTGCTATAGGCGTTTCAAGTTACTTGGCAGACCTCGTTGTATCTATGGCGTTAATTTGTGTCTTAATTGGCGGTTTTATTGCCCGTTTCACTATTAAAATAAACCCCGTTAATAAACAGCAATCCACCCCAGACACAGGAGCAAGATAATGGAAATATTAGACATTTTGCTCAGTGAAAACTTTTGGGCTGCTGCATTACGCATTGCCACGCCCTTAATCTTTGGTGTGTTAGGGGCCCTTATTTGTGAAAAATCAGGAGTTTTAAACTTAGGCATCGAAGGCATTTTTGCTGCAGGTGCTATGGCCGGATGGATGGCCGTTTGGCTGGGTGCAGACCTTTGGAGTGGGTTATTCTTTGCCGCTTTGACAGGTGCTTTTTTTGGCCTTATCCATGCTATTTTAACGGTGCCATTGGGTCTATCACAGCACGTTTCAGGCTTGGGTATCACCATGTTTGCCACTTCTGTAAGCTATTTTACTTATCGAACCGCCCTTCCTGAGGTGAGCAGCCCACCACGCATTGAACCATTCCAACCCCTTGATATTCCTATACTGTCGGATATACCTTTTCTAGGGCCTGTGTTATTTCAGCAAACCGCAATGACTTGGTTGGCACTGTTTTTAGTGGCCCTTGTATGGTGGGTCTATAATCGCACTCCTCTAGGCCAAGCCCTACGAGCTGTAGGCGACAACCCCGATTCAGTAGATGCTCAAGGTTTATCAGTCTATGGCCTGCGTATGGGGGCTATTGTCGCAGGCTCCGCATGCATGGCACTGGGGGGAGCATTTCTCACTATGTCTGCGTTTGACGCCTTTTTCTTTGGCATGGTCAATGGCCGTGGCTGGATCTGCATAGCCTTAGTTATTTTTGCCAGCTGGCGTCCAGGCAAGGCATTATTAGGGGCTTTATTATTTGGCGCTTTTGATGCATTTCAAGTACGCTTGCAAACTGAAGTAGGGGCTTTTGTACCCTCTCAAGTGTTTTTAATGGCGCCTTATATACTTTCAATTATTGCCTTAGTCATTGTAGCTCGGCGGGCGGAATACCCAAGGGCATTGTTAACCCCATGGTTCAAAGGACAACGTTAATGAATTTTGATCTTTTAATTAAGAATGCGTGTTTACAAGATGGACGTAAAAATATTGATGTGGGCTGCTCTGACGGCACTATTATTGCAGTTCAACCCAATATCAAACAATCTGCTAGCTTGGTTATTGATGCACAAGGTCAGTTATTGAGCCCACCGTTTGTCGACCCTCACTTTCATATGGACTCCACCTTATCCCTTGGGCAGCCCCGCATGAACATTTCTGGCACCTTGCTTGAAGGTATCGCCTTATGGGGAGAATTAAAACCCAAACAAAGTGTGGATGATATTATCAAACGTGCCATGCATTATTGTGACCTTGCTGTTGCTATGGGCATTGGCGCCATTCGCAGTCATGTTGATGTGTGTGATGATGAGTTGAAAAGTGTCACTGCAATGCTTGAAGTGCGCAGGCTCGTTGCGCCTTACTTGGATTTGCAGTTAGTTGCCTTTCCACAAGATGGTTTATTACGTGATCCAAAAGCTCATGCCAATCTCGTTCGAGCCTTGGATATGGGGGTTGATGTGATTGGTGGCATCCCTCATTTTGAGCGTACCATGCAAGATGGTACATCATCTGTCAAAATCCTATGTGAGTTAGCTGCTGCAAGGGGATTACGAGTGGATATGCACTGCGACGAGTCAGATGACCCACACAGTCGCCATGTAGAAACACTGGCCAGTGAAACCCTGCGCCTAGGCCTCCAAGGTCGAGTTGCAGGCTCACATCTTACGTCCATGCACTCCATGGACAACTATTATGTTTCCAAGCTACTACCCTTATTAGCCGAAGCAGAATTGCACGCTATTCCCAATCCACTCATTAATATCATGTTACAAGGCCGCCACGATAACTACCCTAAACGCCGTGGTCAAACTCGAGTTCCTGAACTTAAAGCAGCCGGTGTGAACGTTGGTTTTGGTTCTGACTGTATGATGGACCCTTGGTATTCAATGGGCCGTGCAGACATGCTTGATGTCGCAAGCATGGGAATGCACGTGGGGCAATTGTCGAGTCGGGCAGACATGACATGGTGTTTTGATGCCGTGACTTATAATTCTGCAGCCATTATGGGTTTGCAAGATTATGGTATTGTTGAAGGTCATCAGGCCAACATGGTGCTATTGCAGGCCACCGATCCAATTGAAGCCATTCGGTTAAAAGCCACACGCTTGATGGTCTTTCGTAAAGCTCAATTGATTGCTCAAACCCCAGCCAGTCATACGCAGCTTCAATTGCCAGGGCGTCCTAGTATGGTTGATCCTGCAAAAACGTTACTTTAGATAGACCAAAAACCATTGAAGACAATGAAGGGCTGTCAGATATGATTACAAACGAGGTTTTAAGTCAAGACCACGCACGAGCACTTCAATGACATAGCCTGTGGCCGGCGGGTATATTTCTTTTTCATAGTTTTTGGGTTCCATCACTGCAGAGATTTGTGACTCAAAGTCGGCATAGGTCTGTGTCAAAGCCCAAATCATAAAAAACACATGGGCTGGGTCTATGGGAGCCATTAAACCCTCTTTTTGCCACACCAAAAACACTTCACCTTTTTCTTTCACCCATGAACGCAACTCGGTTTGCATGAAATTATCAATGATGGGGGCCCCTGCTATAATTTCCATTGCAATCAAGCGCGACGCTTCTGGATACTGCCGAGACAACTGCATTTTTTTTGAAATGTATTGGGTAATTACATCGATGGGTTGATCGTCTTTGTGTAATTCCCCAAGAGAGTTCAACCATTGCCGAATGACTCGCACTATAACGACCTGATAAAGCTCTTGCTTGGTTTTAAAGTAGTACAGCATATTGGTTTTTGACATGCCTGCTTGGATCGCAATTTCATCAATGCGCGCACCCGAAAACCCTTTACGTGAAAAAACTTTCACGGCTGCCTCTAACACTCTCTGTTGGTTTTTCTCACCAATAGATCCTGCTTTAAAGCGAACAATTCGTCCAGATGGGAGCATACTTGAGTGAACATTCATTAAAAAAAGAGACCTGCTGTAACCGTAACCTAAAACGTCAAGATACGTGCTTGTTGAAACACTAACAAGCACCTAACTCCTAAACCAATGTCGCATTTCGGACCCGTCCTAACGCGCAGACGTTCCTACTTTAAAAAGATAAATGTCTTTTGACTAGTTGTAAAACTAACTCTTTTAAGTGTAACACACTGATTCCTTCTCATCCCAAAATATAACGAATAGCCAATATCGAAAGCATTCTGTAATGACGCAGACTTTAAACCAGAGTCCTATTATACTGCTTTAAAAAGTGGTTAAAATAACGTTAAGTATCGATAGGCTGCAAACACGGATAGTCAAAAACTCTCATTATTTTGCTTTATTATTTTGCTTCATTAATTTAACTCAGAGCTATTAGCTCTGTTATTATTCATAAAGGCTCCAATATGACACAAACTCAAATCGTTACTTTTGCTCAAGCGGGCGGCCCTGAGGTTATGGCGCTGACTGAAAAAACACTTTCCGCCCCCAGTGCTGGCGAAGTCAGTATTAAGCAAGAAGCCATTGGGGTAAATTACATTGATGTGTATAAACGCAGTGGTGTTTATCCCACCCAATTTCCATCTGGGTTAGGCTTTGATGCTGCAGGGGTAGTCATTGCAGTGGGAGAAGGTGTAACTCACGTGAAACTGGGCGAACGTGTGGCGTATGCTGCCCCCTCACAAGAATCTTATGCCAGCCATCGAACCCTAAACGCGGCTCAAGTTTGTCCTTTGCCCGATAATATTTCTTTTGAACAAGCCGCCGCTATTATGCTCAAAGGTTTGACCACCCAATACTTGTTTGAGCAAACCACACCTTTGCAAGCTGGTGATACGGTATTATTCCACGCCGCCGCAGGGGGGGTTGGCTTACTCGCCTGCCAGTGGGCGGCCGCTAAGGGTTTGACCCTGATAGGCACGGCGGGATCAGACGAAAAATGTGCACTTGCATTAGCTAATGGTGCAACCCACTGCATTAATTATACGCGTGAAGATTTTTCCAAAAAAGTACAAGAATTAACCCATGGTAAAGGTGTGGACGTCGTCATGGATTCTGTGGGTGCATCCACCTTTGAAGGGTCTCTAAACTCACTCAAACCCTTTGGCATGATGATCACCTTTGGTAATGCCTCGGGTAAAGTTCCACCAGTCGATGTGGGAATTCTTGCTGCCAAGGGTTCTTTAAAATTAACCCGTCCCACAGTTGCAACCTACGTTGCTGATTTTGATCGGTGCCAAAAAATGGCTAAGCACCTATTTGAGATGGTAAGTTCGGGGGCCATTAAAGTTCACATAGGTAACGTCTACCCCATGGCTAATGCAGCCCAAGCCCATATTGATTTAGAAAGTCGTCTAACCACTGGTTCTAGTATTTTAATCCCTTAAAGTTTTGGGCTGCCCTTCAATGTTAAAAGGTAGCCCAATACATTACTCCAACAGTTGCAAAGCCTTAACGCCCTAACCTAACAAGACCAGAAGCGAGTCCTACAGCAGAGGCCACGCCATCAATGACCGGAACATTATGGGTTTGCGATAACTGACTAGCAAGATCTGCCATACCCGCGCAACCAAGCACTAGAGCACCGGGTTGTTCTTCACGTAAGGAACATGCCATTTCATTAGAAATTTTATCTCTGGCACTACTGCCATCAATTTCCAGATCCAGCACTTCAACTTCACTCGCCCTTACCTTAAGGCAGGCAGACTCTAGACCATAATCCCTAAGGTTCTCTTCAATCACGGGCACAGATATAGCCAGTGTGGTGACTACAGAAAACTTAGCACCCAGTAGCATTGCGACATGAAAAGCCGCCTCACCTATGCCAATAGTGGGCACACCACTCAGTCTGCGCGCCTCCGCAAGACCCGTATCATCAAAGCAAGCCAAAATAATGGCATCAAAACCATCATCACGCCCTTTAGCCACCTCTTCCAACATCCCCGGCAGTGCCGCTAGGCCATCTTCTGGTCCTTGGATAGATGCGGGGCCAGTTTTAGGGTTACGGGCCACAATATCAACATCGGGGGCCGCCACTTGTCGCGCCACCTCGCCAATTTTATCGGTCATAGATGATGTTGTATTTGGATTAATTAACAATATTCTAATATTTTTTTTGTTCACGAAACTTCCCCACCCAAATAGAGAGCTTTAATACGGTCATCCGCTAGTAAGTCCTTAGACAAACCACTAAGCGCCACGGAACCTGTAGCCATGGCATAAGCACGATGAGATATTCGCAAAGCCATACGTGAGTTCTGTTCTACCAGCAGTACTGATACTTTTTCATCTCGGTTTATGTCAACTATCGACTGAGCAATGTTCTGCACTAATTTAGGCGCAATCCCCAATGATGGCTCATCCAGCAAAAGTAGCCGAGGTTTTGCCATCAGTGCTCGACCAATAACCAACATTTGCTGCTCACCGCCACTGAGCGTGCCTGCACTTTGAGCGTACCTTTCTTTAAGCCTTGGGAACCGGCCCAGCACCATTTCTAATGTCTGAGCAATACCGACCTTATCTTTACGACTAAATGCGCCCATCATTAAATTGTCTTTAATTGACATAAAGGGAAATACCCTCCGACCCTCAGGTACCATGGCAATGCCCATCTCTACGATCTTATCTGGCTTTGTGCCGTCAATGCGCTGACCTAAATACTCAATAGAACCTTGTCTAAGCCCCTGCAAGCCTGTTATAGCTCGCAATATTGATGACTTACCAGCACCATTGGCTCCGATTAAGGCCACAGTTTCTCCCTCATCTATGTTAATTGACACCCCTTTGAGGGCGTAGACATGGTCATAGTAGAGTTCAACATTTTCAAATTTTAATAATGCGGTCATGGTTAAAGCCCAATTGAGTCGTCTTCGCTGCCTAAATAGGCTTCGATGACTTGTTCATTTTGCTGTATTTGTTGTGGCGTTCCCTCAGCTATTTTTTCGCCAAAATTAAGCACCACAATACGATCTGAAATCTTCATTACAGCGGGCATGTCATGTTCTACTAACAACACAGTCACACCACGGTCACGCACACCACTAACGAGTTCTACGGTACGCATGGTTTCATCATGATTCATGCCAGCAAAAGGTTCATCCAATAGCAGTATTTTAGGATCAGTGGCTAAGCCAATGGCAATTCCCAGTGCGCGTAAATGCCCTTGGGGAAGAGTACTAGCCAGTTCGCCTGAGATTTCACTTAAATTAAGAAACTCAAGTATTTCATCAGCTGAGCGACGAAACTCGGTTTCATCTATATGGGCTCTGCGTGAGCCCATATAAAAACCAAGGAGGTTGGTTTTTGATCGCAAATGATGGGCAATGACCACATTCTCTCGCACAGTCATACTTTTAAAGATGGTGGTTTCTTGAAAAGTACGAACTACGCCTCTTCGAGCCACAATATGCGGCGCTAGGTTAGAAATACGTTCGCCTTTAAACAGCACTTCTCCAGATGTGGTGCGTAAAAATGATGAAATCATCTTAAAAAGTGTCGACTTACCAGCCCCGTTTGGGCCAATCACAGAGAGTATTTCTTTTTCTTGCACAGCGAATGAAATATCTTTATTCGCCGTCAATCCACCAAATTTTTTGGTGACACTTTTGACCTCTAGTAAGGCACTCATTTTTTCTCCTTGTTCCATTTGAACAAACGAAGGCTTAACAGACCATTAGGTACCGTTAGCATTAGAAGAATCAAAATAGACGAATAAATGAGCAGTTGAAACTTGCCCGTTTGAAACAGTAAGTCCCAGCCAAAATAAATCACGACGGTGCCCAACATGGGACCAAAGACATAACCCAGCCCCCCAACAAACACATTAAGCATAAAGTTAATGGAGTCGGCTACCTGAAAGCTGGTGGGATAAATAGACTGTGAAATTGCTACAAAAATCGACCCACCAACACCCCCAAGAAATGATGAGATCGCATAAGCGGTAATCCGCAAGGTGGTAATGTTAACACCAATGGATGATGCTAATTCTTCGTTTTGCTGCAGGGATCTGCACAAGTGTCCCATGCGAGAATTAACCAAGCGATACATGCCCGCAAAGCAGATCACCATCAGCGTCACCGCTAGGTAATAGAATGCCAGCTTCACATTTTCTAAGGTAGAAAAATCTGGAATAATGGTCATCCCAAAAACAGACAATTCTCCCGGTAATGGTATGGATACAATACCCTTCGCACCATTGGTTATGGGTAATGCCAATGCCGTCAACTTTGCAACCTCAGTCAGTACAAGGGTAATCATGGCAAAATAGACGCCCTTCAAGCGCAGTATTGGCAAGCCAATCAGCACACTCAAAACCGCACAAAAAAGCCCTGCTAAGGGGATGGTTAGCCAGAAAGAAACCTCATACTGGGTCACCAATACTGCAGACAGATAACCACCAGCAAGGGCATACGCACCTTGCCCAATATTAATACGGCCAATATAAAATGTTAGCCAAACACCTGCACTAGCAATGGAAAGCAACGCAACGGAAGTGAGGGTGTAATAAAAATCCCACCGACCTGACACCTCAATAAGCCAAGGTACGAGCACAAAAACGCCAATGAAGAAAATCACAACTGCTAAAAATCTTGATGTTAGTAACATTGCTCTAACCCCATGGTTTGCCCATCAAACCTTGCGGCCGGATAGACAGAAAAATCATCAAAGAGACAAAAATTACCAGATACGTCAAGTCACCATAAGCAACTAATACAGTCAGGCCAATGGACTCAAGCATACCCAAAATAAAGCCACCCGCAATCGCTCCTGAAATCACGCCTGCCCCACCAATCATAACCATCATAAATGCCTTAATCGAAACCGGCCCACCAATGCCTGAGTTAACCCCAACAATAGACACTAGCAATCCACCCGCAACACCAGCCAGCATCGCTCCTAGAGCAAAGCCAATCATTGAATAGCGGTCAACATTAACCCCCATTAACTGTGCCGCAATTCTGTCCTGAGCTAAGGCCCGCATCGCCCGACCAGGCTTTGAATACTGCATAAAAAGTATAAATGCAACAATAGCTGAGCCCGCTAGAGCAGCGATCAATATTCTGTCATAGGGCATGATGACGACAAAATCTAAGTTCATCACACCATCCAATATTTTGGGAACCCCACGCTGCTTTTCACCAAACAGTAAGAGAATAATAGCGTCTAAGAAGAATGCGATCGCAGCAGCCAACAACATCGTACTTTCTTCCCGCACCGATTTTCGTATGACGGGTCTAAATAGAAATTTTTCAATCACCGCGCCAACCAAACCTAGGGTGACTCCCGACGCAACAATCGCGACAAAGAATGGCAAGCCTAATTTGCCATAAATAATATAGGTGATAAAACCCCCTACAACATACAACTGCCCGTGGGCAAAATTGAGTACATTCATGAGAGCGAAGATTAAGGTTAACCCCAGAGCAATTAACGCGTATTGCATCCCAAGATACAGCCCATTAACAAGAACCTGTTCCATAACAATATTTTCGCTAGACACCCAGGGCAGAGCCCTGGGATAGGATATTAATTCAATGCATCGAAGTTAATCGACCTCAGCAATGAATAAGGTTTCAAACTTGCCTTCATTGTAAACGTTAACAACGAGAGGGATTGATAGCTGACGGCGCTGGCCAAAAGAAGACATGCCAACGTACCTAAGCACTTGATCACCTTTGAGGTATTGATTGGGTGCACTGAAGGTATCCATGGTTTTCTTAAACTCATCAACATTATTGATTGCCGCCGGATTGGCTTTGAGCGTCTCTACAATGTATTCAAGCGCATAAACCTTGGTATTTGACTCATCATTATACTCACCAAACATTTCTGTGTAACGAGCGATGAAGGCCTCCATGTTTTTGGTACGAATAGTAGGCGTTGAAGCACCACCTACAGATATAAACCCATTAGCAAGACTACCAGCACCTTCTTGCAACACTTGTGCGTCCTGACCTGTTTCTGTTGAGATCAAACCTTTAAAGCCCAATTCCCGTGCGGAACGAATAATTTGTGGCGCATTGGCTGGAGCAACTCCCGACAACACCAAAAGATCAGGCTGAAGCTTCACTATGGGGATAATAACGGGCGAAAAGTCTGTCGTATCGACCTGATACGTTACCGTTTTTGAAACCACTTTTAACCCAAGTGCTTCGGCAGCAGCTACACCACTTTCTCGCTGAGTTAGAGGATCAGATTCATTAGCAGCGATAAATGCGACTGTATTCACGCCGTTGTTATCTTTTAAGAATTTGTATATTGCAGGCCCAGACTGATAGTTCGCCACCATACCCAGTACCGCGTTAGAGGCTGGCTTTTGATAAAGTGATTTTGGGAATGCATAAGGAAAATAGATAATGCCATTTTGTTCAGCCACAGGGCGAACCGCTGCTGCACCATCATCAACATTGGGGCCCACTACATAATGGATGTTCTCTTGTGCCATTTTCTCCATGCCCGCAATCGCCCGTTTAGGGTCTTTTTGGTCATCAAATGAAACAATTTCGAGGTCATAAGTAATACTACCTATTTTTACACCACCGTTGTCATTAATAATAGCCGCACCTGCTTCCATGGAGCGTTGGTTAGAAATACCCCACGATGCTGCAGGTCCGCTGGTCACGCCAACAAAACCAATCTTAAGTACCTCATTAGCTGCCAAGGTAATGGGCGAGTGGGCACTTGTTAAAGCCAAGGCCGCTGTCATCAGCGAGGCCTTTAAGAACGTTATTCTTTTCATCATATGCTCCCAATATTTTCAAAATCCTTAAGCACCTAATGCGCCTAAGTGAGTCAAATGCAAATGCTAACTGGCACCAACTTTAATTCACATTACAATTGTTAACAATTATTGTCAAATTGTTAGTAATCTTTGCCAACAATTTTTACGAACACTTATTTAAATTAAAGTCACCCGTTTTTTCCACACCAAAAGGGTTCGATCATAAAAGTACTGACTCTTAAAATCATGAGAGATATAATTTTGTAAAGTTTATGCCAATATTAAAAATCATATTTATATATTTTTAACTATATATTTCAACAATTTAAGTTTTATTAAATTTGTTTCCCATTAAAAAATAAGTAGTGCACCATATTGAACATAAATATTTAAAAAGCGCACCAAATTGTTCATCATTTTTGAGAACAATCATGATGAACATGTATTTATGACAATATAGACGCCTGTCATGTACAATGTTGGGAAATAAAGTAGACATGGTTTGTTGTATGATCAAAATATTTTGTTGCAAGCTTGGGAGGCTCAATTGACTCAACCGACTGCTATGAGCGGCGATACTTATACCTCAAATCCTGAAGAGCAAGTCGTTGTAGATAGTATCTATACGGCTATTATGGAACAACGTATTGCGCCAAAAACCAAACTTAGCGAAGCAAAGCTATGCGAAGTGTTTGGAGTTGGACGTATGCGAGTGCGACGTGCATTGTTATTGTTGGCGAGCCAAGGCATTGTTGATCTAGAGTCTAATCGAGGCGCTTTCATCGCTTGTCCCAGCCCTCAAGAAGCCAACGATGTGTTTACATCACGCATGCTCATAGAACCTAAACTCGTTCATGGCCTATGTATTGCAACCCATAGCCCTGATGTCAGTCACCTTGAAGAGCACATTAAGCTAGAGCACGCAGCACGCACAGACTCAGATCGGTCTCACATTATCCGGCTCTCTGGTGAGTTTCATGTCAAGCTGGCAAGTATGAGTGGAAATTCGGTGCTAATTAGAATTATTCGAGAATTGGTTACAAGGACCTCACTTATCGTCGGTCTGTTTGGTGATAGTGGACATTCCAGTTGCCCCGATGGCGATCATGCAAACATTTTAGCAGCAATCAAGAAGGGCGAGCCAAGTGAGGCTGAAAGGCTGGTATTTGAGCACCTGCAACATATTCATACAGGCTTAGACCTTTCTAGATCCAAACCCCAAAGACCTGATCTAGCCAAAGTGTTTGGCATGGAGTAAGGTTTCATAGTGGCAAAGTGAACTCCAAATTATTAGGCACCTCCACTAAAATAGACTTTCATCAAGACTTCTTGTTTGAACCCATGACCAACGATGACATGATTACCTGTCTACTGTTTTTTGACGAAGTGACTTTAGAAAATAGTCCATTAAAAGTCATACCAGGTAACCATCGAGGTCCTCTTTATAGCCATTAACATGGTGGTTTCTTTACTGGATCGATTGCCGAAGAGGTCTTAAATGATCAGCAGGCCAACATGGTTAAATGCGCAGGCCCTTCAGGTTCAGTTTGTTTTATGCACGCCCGTCTGCTTCACGGCTCAGCTCCTAAACTCTCTAGTATGCGGCTCACCTTATATGTTGCTACCTATTATGCCGAAGATGCCATAGAGCTCAGTCCTAATTATCTGCCAAGTAGATTCACCCACGAGCTTGTTTGTGGCAAGTCCTCTGGCCGACTGCGCTGCACCCCCTATGAAATTGAGCTACCCGAGGTACCAAAAGGCACCTCATTCTTCTCCCAACAAGCAGAGACTCCTGCAACTTGAATACCCCACTATGATGTGCGTGCTAAAGTATGTCCTTGCGCATGCAAAGGCCTCCTATGCGCAACAACCTGCGTTTAAGCCCTACCACCACTGAGAAGATACTGAGTCCCTTTGATTCGATCAGGCAAAGCCATGGATGACTTGATTCGCCAAAATGTAGCCAGTGACATACTACTTGGCAACCCCATATTGCCTGATGCACCCCAGTCTTTGCACTTTAACTGAACTCAAAAATAATAAACTCAGCAACTAACGTTTAATAACCAAAGTTAGTTTAGGCAACAATCAAGTTTGAGCCCCCACTAAACTCTACCCCAGCATGGTGAATACTGGTTATTTTTTATAATAATGAGAATGATTTGCATTAGCATTATTATTTGTTTATCATGAGTTATATCAATTGGTATTTGTAAGGATTAATTATGGAAATCACAGCATTAGATAAATATACACGTGCTATTTCATCTGCTTCACTGAGCCGAAATTTATCGATGACTACCGCCATAGGTATCAGTTCAAGCCTAGTGACTTTGCATCTAATCACAAGTGGTAGCGCCCCAAAATTGGCTATCTCAGTAGTGATCATTAGTACCTTTTTATATGTATCTTTATCTGCTGGCAGCACCATCGATCAGTTTAAGGTATGGATTGCAGACGATAAAGGGCAAGACGCTAGTAATATGGAACAACCTAGGAATCAAACACCCTTCACTTTGTGGAAAACTGTTTATAGCCTATGCTTTTTTGGAATGGCAGCAACTCAGCTATTAACAGTGTGGGTTTAATGGTCGCTATATTTAAAAGTTAGGCCGCTCTTCTTAATGAGCAAGATAATAGTTAAATAAAACTCACCATTTGTTAGGAAAGCATCATGTCAATCGCACGTATAACAACCATGGTATTTAAGTCTCAAGCAGCGGCAGATGCGGCAGCGAAGTCTTATGAAGCTATAGAAGTCAATGATTACCATTCAGCCGAGCAACTCATTGGAATTCAAAGTAATGGTAATAAACTAATTGGTGTAACTCTCTTTGATAGTCAAGAAGCAATGGATAAATCAGATGCTGTGAGGGATGAAAGAATGGCTAATCCAGACATTGTTTCAATGGAGGGCGTAGTTGGCAAGGTCCGGCTTAACCACCTAAATTGGCTTATGCTGGGCTGATTTGAATAACCAAGGTAGGTTAGACCTTTAAAGACGAAACTTTAAAATAGGAAAGTTAGTTTGACAACTAACAAAACAGTGTTCAAGAGATCCCTAAACTTGCCCTCTCACATGTTTTAGGGATCCCTTAAACGCTGTTGAAAACTGACAAGGTTAGACACCTATTAATCAACCAAATCTAAGGGGAATGAGTTAGTGAACAAAGCTGAGCTAATAGAAGCGATTGCGATAGATATTGACCTGACACAGGTGGCTGCTGGTCGGCTGCTAAATATAGTAACAAGAGCCATTAACAACACCCTGGCCAATGGTGAACCCGTCTCTTTAGTCAACTTTGGTACCTTTTCTGTACAAAATCGCCAAGGTCACAGTGGCCGTAACCCAAGAACAGGAACTAAAATTCAAATAGCAGCCACGAAGGTTGTTCATTTCAAAGCGGGTAAAGGATTAAAGACCATTGTAAAATCAAGCTCAAGCTCAAGCTAAAACTAAAGTTTGTATGCTATGCGTTTAAAAGACACCGAGCTTTATTAGATTATTGGCCAATAAATACAATTAATACAGTAGTTTAGATTGTAACTTTGGTATTAACGTATTAAAAGAGTAGCTACCCTAACCAAACGAGCTAAGTGTACGAATTGGATTGAATACCATGACATTAGTTATAGGCCCACTGGCCAAACGCTTGCGCCTTGAAATCGGGTTAAAGCAGATAGAAGTCGCTAAGCAGATAGGCACCTCATCAGGCAATTTATGTCGCTTTGAGCAGGGCCAAAGGAACCTTAATCCTTTATTGCTTGATAAACTGATGACCACATTAAAGACCAGTTTAGAAGAATTGACTATAATCAGCACATCGGAACATCAATCACTGGGTATCGCTCTCATAAATGCAAATCTCAATGATACTCAATTGACTGGACTGAAAAAACTGATGAACATTATGAGTCTTAAGGACAGTTCACATTAACACTGTAAATAAGCCATGGTGTTTAGCCATATAAATCAGCATCATTATTTCTCAACTATTTAAACTTGCTTCAAAAAATCAGGCATACCTTACGTTAGCGATATTATTGCTAATATTGAACAAACACCTGCAAAAGTATAACTAAAGCCATGACGGTGCCATTAAAATTATTGGAGTCGGTTGATAATGAGTGGTAATCATTGGTCAGACTGACAATTTCTTCGCGTAAAGATGTAAGGTATTATCACTGAGAGATGTTATGCCTTGTCTTATCAAGATCAAAATTTAAAAGTAAAGTTGTTAATTGGTTCTTTGATTCTACTTTAACAATTTTTTTGACTGATTTATCCTTGAATTTAATTTACCCGCAGAATTATTTAATATGAACCTGTTTTCTCAATTATTAGAACCACCTATTAATTTGCTGCCTCAAGATGGCGAAGCCAATTATCACGGTGTGGTTTTTAGTGCTGAGGATGCAGATTATTTTCTAGATTATTTAACCAACCACATTGCATGGAAAAATGACGCTGCCATTATCTTCAATAAAAAAATCACCACCAAACGTAAGGTGGCCTGGTATGCCAGCCAAGCATTTGATTACACCTACTCAAGGATAACTCGGTCTGCATTGCCATGGACGCCTGAGTTGCTGGATCTAAAACACAGAGTAGAAGCCATCAGTGGGGAGACATTTAACTCATGTCTGCTCAACTTATACCATAGTGGTGATGAAGGTATGGCTTGGCATAGTGACAGTGAAAGGCAGTTGCTGCAAAACGGTGCGATTGCTTCGGTGAGTTTGGGTGCAGAACGGCAGTTTATATTTAAACATAAAAACACCAAAGCAACCCACGCTTCAGTGTTACAACATGGCAGTTTGTTAGTGATGAAAGGCGTCACCCAAACTCACTGGTTACATCGTTTACCCCCCACTAAGAAAATAAACCTACCAAGAATTAATTTAACCTTCAGAACCGTGACTAAAAGTTAGCTTAATAGGTGTATCAGAGGCCTACCCATCGATGGTCCAGTTAAACCCTTAACAATCTGTGTAACCGCTAGCTAAACAAGTATTAGATAAGCTTTGTAACTTGGTTTTTTGGCTGGTATCCATGTCACTGGCAAGTAACTGTTTATTTTTAGCGCCCAGTTCATTGCCACCATA